>Ga0190286_1000005_pt1 | contig 146179 bp, 172 predicted proteins | sample 48691834_MG_FD_183241 | JGI IMG/M metagenome (GOLD analysis project Ga0190286, IMG submission 183241) | Hydrothermal vent microbial mat bacterial communities from Southern Trench, Guaymas Basin, Mexico - 4869-18-3-4_MG | ecosystem: Environmental > Aquatic > Marine > Hydrothermal vents >... | reverse complement strand
CTGCAAGGGTGGGTGGGATATAAAGTCATTTATATTTCTCTTTGAAATAGGTTAGAATTTGGTCGCATAGGCGACCCGCCATCTTCCACAGAAAATTCATCATAATAGATAACAAAACCCTCCTTGTTGGTTCCTGCAATTTATCTTCTAATGGATTGGAGAATAATAAAGAGATAATGATTGAAATTAACAATAAAAAAATAATCAAATCTGTTATAGTTATTATTGATTCTGATTTTTATTAAATACTAGATACTCTAATTACATTAATGCAATTGTTACTTTCTATTTAGCAAATAGCAAATTTATTTCTGCCATAACACTCTTTTGATAAAGCAAAAAATTCTTGCAAAAGAGAGACTTCTGCTGTAAAGTAATCTGTAGTTGATAATCTTTACTAAAAGAAAATAGATTCTTGAACGATAATATATAAAATTGTGCTGGTAACAAAGATAGGGGGTGGTTATGAGAAGGATAGTTAAAAGTGTAGGGACAGTAGTTGTATTGATTTTTCTAACTGGATGTGCAAGTATCATTAGTAAGTCTATGTATCCAGTAACTATCAATAGTTATCCGGATGAAGCAAATATAGTTGTCAAGGATGAATATGGAAGGCAGATATACAAAGGAAAGACACCTGCCACTCTTACCTTATCTGCTGGCGAGGCTTATTTTCATGCTAAATCATATACAGTTACTTTTTCAAAATCTGGTTATGAAGAGCAAACCGCAGTTATAAAAGCTGGGTTAGATGGATGGTACATCGGAAATATTCTTTTTGGAGGATTAATTGGTATGCTAATTGTAGATCCTTTAACAGGTGCTATGTGGAGTCTGCCTAAGGAACTTATCGTAACGTTAGTTGAAAAAGACCTCTCGTTAAATAAAAAGGAAAGATTACTGAAGATTGTAACAATAGACCAAATCCCTGATAATTTAAAAAATAAACTGGTAAGGATTAAGTAAATCTATCTTTATAAGTTAATCAAGAGACAAAAATGAAGAAGAACCATTTTTTTATTTATATAATTTTTTTACTTATAGCACCTGCTTTGATATTAGTTTATTATTTTGAAAATAGGCTAAAAAGATAATTTCTATTGAGATTCTCTGCAACTATATCAAAAAATACTTTAATAAAATCTCTATCTAAGATGTTTAAAAAGGTAAATTTTTTGAAGAGAAATAATGATTTCGATAAGATATTGTTGACTAAATACAGAGGAAAGTGGGTTGCTCTTTCTTCTGATAATAAAGTAATCTTAAATAAAGTAATCTTAAGCGATTACAATGCCAAGGCAGTTTACAGAAAAGCAAAAGAGAAAGGGATAGAAATACCTACTCTTTTCAAGGTTCCCAAAACATCCATAGTATTTATGTGTTAGAGATTAAACTTTGTCAAGCACCCCAAAAACCACCTCACTCTTAATATTGGTAAGCACTATCAATGTATTGTGAGGTTTATCTTATAAATAGTAGCCTCATCTCTGTATCGTAACCTGTGTCCCCGCTTTATTTGGCTGTGAAGCTTTCAGCACAGGGTCACTTGAGGGGCGAGCAGAAAGAAAAAGGAAAAGGAGGAGGTGTGGTTATTTAATTTAAGAGGTTTGTCTTAAAAGAGCCTAAGTTTACAATAAAAGCCTTGCTTATAATATAAAGTTAACTTGAATAGAAAAAGGGAAAGTAAATTTAACTTTAGAAACACTTATTCCGCTCTGTAAGGTTTTGGATATAAAAAATTAGGTAATTATAAACGTTTTGGCACCAAAATATTTGTTATATAATTGTGCCACAGGATTACGAAAACTTTTGAATTTATTACAAAAACAGAAAATAAAGCTCGTTTGTTTTTCCCAAAGGATTTACATTATATTTATTTATAGAGAGCCTTCGAGTATAGGATATCCGCTAAACCCCTCCTGATTATTTTGGTAGTATTTTCTGTTAAAATTATCTTTAAAAAAATGACTTAGGGGGATATAATTTCTATAAGGCAAACTTTTGGAGAATATGGGATTTCTTGATTTCTGGAGAAGGTTGTTTAATCCAGCCAAAGAAAGAAAAGTTATCCGAAAATCTAGAAAATCTAAAAAGAAGAGTTCTAAAAGGACTAAATTTAAAACAAGAAAGGTAAAATACAAAAAACCTCTCCGCAAAGTAAAAAGAACTAAGGGGAAAGTAAGAAGACCCTACAAGAAAACAAAAAGAATTTATAAGAAACCTTCTTTCAAAGTTAAAAAAGTCTTAAAGAAATCTAAAAAAAAGAGAGAAGAAGAAATAGGCATAATCACTCACTATTTTGGAAAAATATCTGTAGGGGTGATTAAACTTAAAAAGCCATTAAGAATCGGTGAGAGAATCCATATAAAGGGAGCCCACGACGATTTCATTCAGACTGTTAACTCCATGCAGCTTAACCACAAAGATATTTCCTATGCCCCTAAAGGTAGGGAGATAGGGATTAAAGTTATCCAAAAAGTACATCCTAACGATAGAGTTTATAAAGTAGAAGAGAAAATGCCATCTAAGTAATTTTTTTTCTGCAAAATAGCACAGGGAGGAAAATTTTTAATGTATAGGAGTTAGGTTGCTTTATAAGAATAGTCTTATTAGATGGAAGCAGGTTTCTTTTACCATCCCGAGATAGAGAAATATGATTTTGGAGAAGGTCACCCCTTTAGGGGGAAAAGATTTGAGATTTTTTTAAATTTCTTTAAGGGAAGGTTTCCAGATTTTAAAAATTACTTTCAACACATACTGGCTTCTCCCGCTAGTGACCAACTTCTTTGTTTAGTTCATACTCAGGATTATATCGATGTAGTAAAAAGTGCCTCTTCTGGTATAGAAGTTCCTTACCTTTTTCGCTACCTAAGTAGTGATAACATTAATCCCTTAACAGGCAGATTTCCTCAAGGAATAGATGAGGCAGCCAGAGTTATTGTAGGCTCATCGGTAGAAGCATTAGAGATGGTGGTTAGGGGAAGTTTAAAGAAGGCAATAGTTATAGGAGGGGGGCTACATCACGCTCAGCCTGATTTTGGAGAAGGATTTTGCATTTATAACGATATAGCTATAGGTGTAGAGAATCTTAAGCGAAAGTATAAGTTAGAAAGAATTTTAGTTTTAGATACCGATGCTCACGCAGGGAATGGAGTGGCTCAATTTTTCTATAACGACCCTTGCGTTTTATTTATAGATTTACATCAAAATCCCGCAACAATTTATCCTGGTACAGGATTTATACATCAAATAGGAGAGGGAAGGGGAAAAGGATTCACTATTAACTTACCTCTTCCTATAGGTGCTTCTAATAAGTCTTATCAGTATCTATTTGAGAAGATAATTTTTCCTTTAGCAAAAGAGTTTTCTCCTCAATTAATAATTAGGTATGGAGGAAGTGATCCCCACTATTTAGATAATTTAACTAATTTGGGATTAACTCTTGATGGCTTTAAGATGATTGGTAGCTACACCAGGGAGATAGCCGAAGAAGTTTGTCAAGGTAAGAGCGTAGATTTAGTTACCTCAGGATACAATGAAGAGCTCTTACCATTTTGCTGGACCGCCCTAATTGCCGGCGTATTGAATCAGGAAGTTGATTTGGATGATTTTAAAGAGAGAAGCTTACCTAGCCCTGATTTTAAGTTAGAAGAGACAAAAGAGATGGTTTTTTCTCTTAAGAAGCTCCTTAAGAATTATTGGCGAAGTATGAGTAAGTAGCCTGGAACATTTTAATAACCTTTACATTTTTCCCTTCATCGATTAAGATAATTCTAAGTGGAATGATTGAAGATAAAAGGAGGAGGAAAAGATGGGGGATAGTTTTTTAGACATTACATTTTTTGGTAATCACTTATTAAGTTATTTTATTTTTCTTCTTACCCTTTCTGTTGCAATTTTTATTATTAGAGTCTTTAAGAGAATAGCTCTTAGGCGGCTTAAGGAATGGGCTCAGAAAAGTAAAACCACTATTGACGATTTCATCATAGCTCTCATAGAAAAAATTGGTCTGCCTTTGCTTTATTGGGGGGCATTCTATATCAGTGTGAATATCCTGAAGTTACATCCCTACTTAAGAAAAGTAATTAATATTTTAGGAATAGCTATTTTAACGTTAGCAGGGGCTCGTCTTCTGGGAGAAGTTATAAGTTATATTTTCGAGATTTACTGGATAAAGCGAGGTAAAGATGTGGCGTTACAGCGGAGCCTTAAAGGGATTTTAAGGGTGATCAGGGTAGTTATCTGGGGATTAGCTATCGTCTTTTTCTTAGATAACTTAGGGTTTAAAATCTCTACGGTAATTGCTGGTTTAGGAATTGGAGGCATAGCTGTAGGTTTAGCAGCTCAGGCAATCCTAAAAGATTTGTTCAGCTATTTCTCTATAATTTTTGATCGTCCCTTTGAGGTAGGAGACTTTATTATCATTGATGACTACTTAGGTACGGTAGAGTACATTGGGGCTAAGACTACCAGGATAAGGAGCTTAAGTGGGGAGCAGTTAGTTTTTTCCAATACTGACCTTACCGATTCTCGGGTAAGAAACTACAAACGTATGGAAAAAAGGAGGGTTCTTTTTCGCATTGGGGTAGTTTATAGTACTCCCTTAGAAAAATTGAAAGAGATACCTAAGATAATTGAGAGTATTATTAAAAATGTGAAGGATGCAGTTTTTGATAGGGCACATTTTTTCTCTTATGGTGATTTTAGTCTAATTTTTGAGATAGTTTATTACGTTATAGGAAGTGATTATAACAAATATATGGATATTCAACAGGAAATTAACTTTGCTATAAAAGAAGAATTCGAAAAACGTGGTATAGAGTTTGCCTATCCTACCCAAACTATCTATTTTACTAAAATCGGAGAGTGACAATAAAATGAGAGATTTAATTTGGATAAGGAGGTGAATGTGGAAAAAAAAGTTTTAGTGGTAGATGATGAACCCTATATTGTAGAGGCAGTAGAGCGCATCCTTACACAAAAAGGTTATCAAGTAATAGGTGCCCGTAATGGAGAGGATGGGTTAAAGAAAGCAAAAGAGATCCTTCCTGATTTAATCATCCTAGATATTCTTATGCCAATAATGGATGGAACTACCATGGCTCAAAGTCTTCAAGAAGATTTTTTGACCAAAAAGATACCTGTTATCTTTCTCACCTGTTTAATTCGAGAAGAAGAGATAAGAAGACTTTATCCTTCGGGTGGAAAGTATCAACTCTTAGCTAAACCCTTTACCCCTGAGCAATTAATAGAGGTGGTAGATAAGATTTTGGTGGGAAAGTAACTTTTGTCTTACCTCGTTTGATAAAGAAAAAGCGTTTGACACAGTTTGGCTTAAAGTTTAAAATTAATTCTTAAAGAAAGAGAGAGATTGGTGAAGAAAACGTTACTTCTCCTTCTTTTTGTTTTTATTCCTCGGGCAGGGTTCTGTTTGGAAGGGATAGAGGTTTTTACAGGATATCTTTCTGCTTCCTTGGATGAAAAGCAAGATTACATAGGAATACCTTTTTTCTTTTCGTTTGACTTCTCCTCCCAAGAAGTTTTAAGGAGAATAGACCTAAAAGGGAACTCTCACTTAAGCTTTATTGTAGAGATGTTTACTACTTTGATAGTGCAGCCCGATCCAAATTTAGAAGGAGGGGTAAATTTTCTTGCCAAATACAGATTCAATTTTACCAAGAATATACAGCCTTATCTTAAGGGAGGTGTAGGTGTTGTTTATATGAGTCAGCACACTCGTGAGCAGGGTAGCCAATATAATTTCTTGCCTCAGATAGGAGCAGGTTTTCACTACTTTATTAGTAAGAATTCAGCGATAAGTTTAGAATATCGCTACCGGCATCTTTCTAACGCTGGAATCAAAAAGCCCAATAAAGGGATAGATGCTAAATTAGCTTTGATAGGTTTTTCTTTTTTCTTTTAAAGGTATGCTTCGAAGAGCAAAAATTACCGATGCAGAAAAAATTTACCGTCTTATAGCCTTTTGGGCAAAAGAGGGAAAAGTTCTTTCTCGTTCTCTCAACTATATCTATGAGCATATTAGAGACTTTTGGGTTTATCAAGAAAGAAGAAAAATTGTGGGTGCCTGTGCTCTTCATATTGTGGGATGGGATGATTTAGCAGAGATTAAATCTTTGGTAGTGGTTAAAGAATATCAAAGAAAAGGTATAGGGAAGAAGTTAGTCTCCGTATGTATAGAAGAAGCTAAATCTTTAGGGGTTAAGAGAGTTTTTGCTTTAACTTTTGTAGGAGCGTTTTTTAGAAGATTAGGTTTTAAAAAGATACCTAAAGAGAAACTGCCTCATAAGATTTGGAGTGAATGTGTAACTTGTCCTTATTTTCCTCATTGTAAAGAGAAAGCGTTTATTTTAAAGATTAATTCCTAAGAAGGAGGCGGGAGATGTTTGTGGAGTATCAGTTAACTGAAGAACAGTTAATGCTTAAAGATTTGTGTCGGCAAGTTGCTGAAACGAAGATTAAGCCAGTATCGAGAGAGTTTGATGAGAAGGAAGAATTCCCTCGTTTTATTATGGAAGTTTTAGCTCAGTCTGATCTTTTTAGGATATGTATTCCCCAAGAGTATGGAGGAATGGGGGGAGGATTACTTGAGTTGTGTATCGCTACTGAAGAAATTTCTCGTATAGACGGAGGAATTGCTGCTTCTTATGCTGCCTCTTTCTTAGGTATGTTTCCTATCCTTTTGTTTGGTACCGAAGAGCAGAAAAAAAGGTATCTGCCTAGTATTGCTTCGGGAGAAAAATTAGCTGCTTTTTGTCTTACTGAGCCAGAAGCAGGCTCTGACGCTGCAGCAGTAAAGACTACTGCAAGGAAAGAAGGTGATTCTTATATTCTTAATGGCACTAAACATTTTATTACTAATGGAGGAGAAGCAGATATCTATACCGTGATTGCTGTTACTGACAAAAAGAGAGGACCGAGAGGAATGTCTGCTTTTATTATAGAGAAAGGAGCTGGGGGTTTTGAATTTGGTAAGAAAGAAGAAAAGATGGGAATAAGAGCTTCTTCTACCAGGGAGCTTATCTTTAACGAAGCAAAAGTTCCTGCAGAGAACCTTTTAGGAGGGAAAGAGGGCACAGGATTCATTGTTACTATGAAGACATTTGAGCAATCTCGACCAGGGGTAGCTGCTCAAGCGGTAGGTATTGCTCAAGGGTCGTTAGAGTTAGCCGTAGAGTACGCCCACAAAAGAGTCCAGTTTGGTAAGGTTATCACTTCTTTTCAGGGAATTCAATGGATGCTAGCAGATATGGCTACGAAAATAGAAGCAGCAAGAAGCTTAGTTTACGCTGTTGCCTCTATGGTAGATAGAGGTAAGAAGGATATTGGAGCAGCCTCTGCTTGTGCAAAGCTTTTTGCTTCCGATGTTGCTATGGAAGTTACTACTGAAGCTGTGCAGATTTTTGGAGGTTACGGGTATATGCGTGAGTATGGAATAGAGAAATTCATGCGCGATGCTAAGATTACTCAGATATATGAAGGGACCAATCAGATTCAGAAGAATATAATTGCTCTGAGTCTTATAAAAAAGTATACTAAGTAAAGTTTTTTATTGTGGATTTTTAAGAAGAAGGTATAATAAGTAATGATGGAGAGGAAACGTGTATTAATAGTTGATGATGCTTTATTCATGAGAAATCTTATAAGGGATATTCTAGTAAAGGCAGGTTTTGAGATCTGTGGAGAAGCATCCAACGCCTTAGAGGGAGTGCAGAAGTATAAGGAGCTCAATCCAGATTTAGTTACTTTGGATATTGTAATGCCTATGATGGAAGAAATGGATGGGATTAGTGCAGTAAGGGAAATTATATCCTTTGATCCTGAGGCAAAAATTGTGGTTATTTCCGCTTTGGGGGATAGGAGATTGGTTCAGGAGGCTTTAGCTTATGGGGCTAAGGACTTCGTGATTAAACCCTTTACTGCAGAGAAGCTCTTGGAGGTAATAAAGAAAGCCATCTCTTCGGAAAATAAGTAGATGGAAGAGATAAAGTTCGATGAGTTTCAAAAAGATGCTCTAAGAGAAATTGGGAATATCTGTGCAGGTAACGCTGCTACTGCTCTATCTCAACTTACCAATAAGAAAATAGAAATAAATGTCCCCGAAATTTATTTTCTTCCTGTGGAGAAAGTTCCTCAAATTGTAGGAGAAGAGAAATTAGTTGTAGGGTTAATTGTAAGAATTCTAGGTGACTTTCCCAGTGTGATTCTTCTTATCTTTTCCCATAAAGATGCGTTAGGATTAGCTTCTCTGTTAACTAATAGAAAGTCATCTAACGGAGGAGTAATAACTGATATGGAACGTTCAGCTCTTAAAGAAATAGGAGTGATTCTAGCCAACGCTTATCTGGGAGCACTCTCCGTGTTTGTAAAGTGGGGACTTGTTCCCACCGTCCCTGAAGTTATTGAGGATATGGCAGGAGCAATGGTAGATTACATTCTTATAGAATTGAGTAATATTTCTCCTTACGCTTTACTTATAAAATCAGAGTTTAGTGAAGCCACAACAAAAGTTACCGGACATTTTTTTCTCCTACCCAATCCTAAGGGCTTGGAGATTCTTCTTAAAGCTACCGAAATTTAAATCATTATGGAAAAGAATTATCGTGAGCTATTCTTCAGTGAGTCCCAAGAGTATCTGAAGGAGATAAATAAAGCTTTAGTTAATTTAGAAAAGAATCCTCATGATGAACAATCCATAAATGAGATATTCCGACATATGCATACCCTTAAAGGGATGGCAGCAACTATGGGATATAAAGAGTTGGCAGAGTTTGCTCATCATTTAGAGGACACTTTTGATAATTTCCGGTCTGGTAAATCAACACTGACGCCTGAGATAATGGATGTTGTTTTTGAGAGTATCGATGCCTTTACTACTGTTGTAGAGGAGTTAAGAGAAGAGAAACCTATATCTGTAGATATTCCTTCCTATTTAGTAAGGTTAAGTAGTTTAGTCTCTAAAGAAGAGAGAAAAGAATATCCTCAAGTTCTTCAGGAATATCCAACACACATAGATGAGGAGTATATTAAAAAGTTAAGGAAGGAGAATAAGGAACTCTTAAAAGTGGAAGTAACCCTGCAAGATGACTGTCTTCTTAAAGGGGCAAGGGCCTTTCTTATTCTTAAGAGAGTGAGAATGTTAGGTCAAATAATCCAGGTTATCCCTTCTGAGGATAAGTTGAAAGCCGGTACATTTGGAAATTCATTTCATTTCTTTTTGGCTACTAAGGAACCGCCAGAAAAAATCAAAGAAGAAGTTTCTAAGATTTTAGAAGTTAAGGAGATTAGAGTTTCTAAATTCACTTCTTCTGCTGAGAAAGTAGAAAGAAAAAAAGGAAAAACTACCCCTTATATTAAGAAGATTCAGAGTATGCGGATACCGGTAGAGCGATTAGATAAGATTATGAATCTGATGGGGGAGTTAGCTATTACTAAAAGTAGACTTACTCAGACTGTAATAAGCAAGGATTATACAGCTTTAGAAGAGACCACTTATCTTATCGAAAGATTGGTCTCTTCTCTTCAGGATGAGGCATTGAAGATGAGGCTCTTACCTGTTTCTTATATCCTGGATAATTTCCCTCGGATTGTAAGAGATCTATCTCGGAAAGAAGGTAAGGAGGTAGATTTAGACATAGTGGGCAGTGAGATAGAGTTAGACAGGGTAGTTTTAGATGAGATAGGTGATCCTTTAGTACACCTTATTAGAAATGCTATAGACCATGGAATAGAGACTCCTCAAGAGAGAAGGAAAATAGGTAAACCCCCCCGTGGTAAGATACTTATCAAAGTATCCCGAGAGAAGGGTCATATTATAATAGAGATTAGTGACGATGGGAGGGGGATAGATATAGATAAGGTGGTAGCTGCTGCAGCAGAAAAAGGACTAATTTCTCCTCAAGAGGTTTCCAAAAATGACTATCGTCAAATTTTAGATATCCTTACTATGCCTGGTTTCTCTACCAGTGAGAAAGTGACTGATGTATCAGGCCGAGGAGTGGGATTAGATGTAGTACGTAACAAGTTAGATGCTCTGGGAGGAAGATTGGATTTGGAGACGCAGCGAGGGAAGGGAACAAAATTTATTCTTACTTTACCTTTAACTTTAGCTATTATAAAAGCTATGTTAGTCGTTATTGGAGAACAGATTTATGCTATTCCTCTTATGAACATCCGAGAGACAGTAAAGGTAAAAGAAGCGGAGCTAAAAAGAATAAAAGATATAGAAGTGATGCGTGTAAGAGAAGAGATTGTTCCTATTCTTAGGTTAGATAAGGAGTTAGGGATGAAGACATTAGCTACTTACGAGAAGGAAGAAATCTCGGTAGTGATAGTAGAAGGTAGAACAAAAAGTATGGGTCTGGTTGTAGATAAAGTGATAGGTGAGCAGGATATTGTAGTAAAACCTTTGGGTTCCTTCGTTAAAAGAATAAGAGGGATTGCAGGAGGAACTATCTTAGGTGACGGTCGGATAGCTTTAATCTTGGATGTAGTTAATATAAAGTAATTTATAGTTAAAAATGATTTTTCTATTGACGTATAAAATAATTAATTTTATACTACTATTTTCTAAGGAGGTGGATAATGGAATGCCATAATTACATGGAGGATATAGTGAAAAATACTTTGGAAAATTTACTTTCCAGAAGAAACGATGTATGCAAATGTGAAAAGTGTACATTGGATATAATGGCTTTAGCTTTAAATAATCTCCCCTCTAAATATGTGGTTACCGATAAAGGGAGAGTATACACTAAAATAGCTGAACTTGAACTTCAGCTTAGAGCTGATGTAGTTAAAGAGCTCACCAAGGCAATAGAGAAGGTTAAAAAGGCTCCCCAACATTAAAAGCATGGTGGAAGTGGAAAAGAAAGATTTTTTTTCTTCCCATGAGATTGACCTTTTCTTTAATTTTGTAAGGAAACATCGAGGAATAGACTTAACCTCCTATAGAAAAAGCTTTCTTACCCGCAGACTGAAGCTAAGACTTAGCCATTTAGGTTTGGATAATTTATTGGGTTATATTCAGATATTAAAAAAACAACCTCAAGAATGGGATATTTTTTTTGATAACCTCAGTATAAATGTTTCTGAACTTTTCCGTGATCCCGAAGTCTTTGCTACGTTTAGAGATATCTGTATCCCCTCTCTAATAGAGAGGAAAAGAGAGCAAAGAGAGAAAACGATACGGTGTTGGTCATCTGGGTGTTCTTGTGGGGAGGAGCCCTATTCTTTAGCAATTATTTTTTTGGAGAAGTTAAAAAATATAAATATAAACGATAAGTTTGTTTTAAAAATATACGGTACCGATATTGATGAGCAAGCTTTAAAGAAAGCCAGGGAAGGTATTTACTCAGAGAGATCTTTGAGGAATGTAGATCCTCTAATTTTAAATAAGTATTTTACTCCCTTAGGCAAAGGGCTTTATCAAGTTAAAGATACTTTAAAGGAAGTGGTTACTTTTAGAAAACACAACTTACTATTTGACCCACCCTTAAAGTTTATAGATGTGGTCTTTTTTAGAAATGTAAGAATATATTTTAGTTTAGAGGAAAGCGAGAGAATTCTCTTAGAGGTACATAAGTCCTTAAAGGAGGGAGGATACTTAGTTCTCGGGAAAGTAGAGAGTGTAGGTGTTTCTCTAAGGAATTATTTTAAACCTGTAAGTCTACTTGATAAAATATTTGTTAAGATATAGAAAAGGGCGAGGTTAAAAAGGAGGTTAGTATGCCGACAAAAATCTTAATAGTTGATGATGCTCTCTTCATGCGTAGGATGCTAGGAGACATCTTAAAGAAAGAAGGTTTTGAAATTTGTGGCGAAGCAGAGAATGGTAAAGAGGCGATTGAGAAGTATAAGGAGTTAAAGCCAGATTTAGTTACAATGGATATTGTTATGCCTAAGATGGAAGAGATCGATGGGATTGGAGCGGTAAAGGAGATTATGCGGATTGATCCTAATGCTAAAATTGTAATGGTTTCTGCTATGGGCCAGCACGCTTTAGTAGTAGAAGCAATTCAGGCAGGAGCTAAGGACTTTATCGTAAAACCATTTCAGCCATCTCGTGTTGTAGAAGCTATAAGGAGAGTGTTAGGAGAATAGGAGAAATCTCTCAACATGGAGGCAAGGAAAGGTAATCTTATAGAAGTAGGTATGGCAGAGGTAAGAGTAGGAAGCTTTCCAGATGTACTCGTCACTCGGGGGTTAGGATCTTGTATTGGTATCGCTGTCTATGAACCTAGAAAAAAGATAGGAGCTTTAGCTCATGCTATGTTGCCTTCTATCGCTGATGCGAAAGCTAAGTTTAACCCTGCTAAGTATGTAGATTCTGCCGTGGGCATTATGATTGATGAGTTAAAGAAGCGGGGGGTTCAACCTCATCAACTGGTAGCAAAACTTTTCGGTGGAGCTCATATGTTTAGTTCTATTCCTTTAGATAGCCCTTTTAATGTAGGAGGTAAAAATATCGATAAGGCAAGAGAGATTTTGGCTTCTCATGGGATCAAAATTGTAGGAGAGGATACTGGGGGTAGCTACGGAAGAACTATTTTCTTTGATTTAGATACAGGCAAAGTTAGAATAAAGACGATGTTTCAGGGAGAAAAAGAAGTATGAGAAAAGTAAGAGTCTTTATTGTAGAAGATTCAATTTTAATGCAGAAAGTAATAGGAGATATTTTATCCAGTGAGCCTCAAATAGAAGTGGTAGGATCTACTAAGTTGGGAAGAGAGGCTCTCCAAAGGATTCCAGAGCTGAAGCCCGATGTAGTGACCTTGGATGTAAATCTTCCTGATATAAGTGGGTTGAAAGTACTAGAAGAACTTATGCATAATTTCCCTACACGAGTAGTTATGCTCTCCGCCTATACCCAGAGAGGGGCAAAAGTTACTATGAAAGCGTTAGAACTTGGAGCATTGGACTTCATTCCTAAACCTAGCGGGGAAGTATCCTTAGATTTATATAATTTTAGAGAGGAAATAATCTCCAAGATTAAGTTAACTGCTAGGGTAGATTTAAATAAGTTTCTTTCTCTAACGGTAGAGAAAGTCGTTGATAAAGAGAAACTAGCAGTAAAAAAGATAGTGGCAATAGGCGCTTCTACTGGTGGCCCTAAAGCCATACTAGATTTAATGCAAACATTTCCTTCCTACTGTGATTATACTTTTCTGATTATTCAACATATGCCCCCAGGATTTACCAGAAGTTTTGCTGAGAGACTTTCGTGGTATTCAAATATCAAGATAAAGGAAGCCGAAGATGGGGATTTTCTTATAAAAGGAGCAGGATTTGTAGCTCCCTCAGGATATCATATGATGATAGAAAAGGCCCTAGAGGGTTATTGCATAAGATTAGATGAGACAGCATTGGTAAACTATGTAAGACCAGCGATAGACGTGACTTTAACTTCTTTGGCGGAAGTATTTGATGGTGAGATAGTAGTGGTAATTCTTACTGGAATGGGTAAAGATGGGTTAGAAGGAGCAAGGAAGGTGAAAGAAAAAGGAGGTAGGATAATTGCTCAGGATGAGGCAAGTTGTGTGGTTTATGGGATGCCTAGGGCAGTAATAGAGGCAAAATTGGCTGATGAAATTTTACCTGTAAGTAAAATACCTGACAAAATTTTAGAATATTTGAAAGATGGATGAAACTAAAAAAATTTCTTCGAACCAGTTAGATGTTCTTAAAGAAGTAGGGACTATCGGAGCAGGTAGATCCGCTACTGCTTTAGCTGAGCTTCTTAATTGCAAAGTAGAGATTACTCTCCCTGAGACAAAATTAGTACCTTTAGAGTCTCTCCATAAAGTTTTGGGTAATCCGGAAGATTTATATTTTGTTTTAGATATTGGGGTAGAGGGAGAAATCTCTGGTAGGGTATTCTTTCTTTTAGCACCTCAAGAGGGTAAGATCCTAGGGAGCACTCTGTTAGGGAAACCTCCTGAGGAAGTAGACCTTAACGATGGCATGTTCCTTTCCTCTTTGAGAGAAATGGTTAACATTTTAGTAGGAGCTTATATGAATGTTCTTTCTGATATGACTGGTTTTACTATAATGTATACTACCCCCTCATTAGCTATGGATATGGTGGGAGCAATAATGGACTTTTTTTTCATCCATATAGCTCAGCATAGCGATGAAGCCATTTTTATAAGAACAGAATTAAAAGTAAGAGATATGGATTTTGGGGGTTGCCTTTTATTTTTTCCTGATTTAGAATCTTTAAGGAAATTATTTAAGGCTTTAGGAGTTAAAGAAGGTGAATAGAAAGGAGGGATAAAAGATGGAAGAGAGACGCAAATTTAATCGTTGGTACGTAGAGGAGGAGAAGGCAGTTATTTCCTGTGCGGGGGTAAGAGAAGAAGGGAAGGTCGTTGATATTAGCGCAGGAGGAATGAAGATTAACCTTTCTCGCCCTGTGGAGATAGGTTCGATTATCTACGGAGAGTTCAAAATTCTTCCCACTATAGGTTCTTTCTTTGTTAGAGGTAAAGTTAGTAGAGTGATGGAAAAGGAAGGGATGTGGGAAGTAGCAGTTGAATTTGAGAAAGTAAGTACACTACCTTTAGAAGCTTAATTTCCTAGTTAATTTAGAAGCCTAATTTTCTGGATAAGGAAGTGTTATCCTGAAACTTTGCCTTAAAGGGGGGAGTGCGTCTTTTTTTAAATATAATTTTGATGAACGAGAAAAGTTGTTAACAAGGAGGGCGGGGTGCCAAAATTTTTGAAGGATAAAATTACTATTTGGATTACCACTGTTCTGTGCATATTTTTCTTTATTATGGGTGTAGTTAGTTTTTTCTACCAAAAGAGTGTTATTTATAGTCGAGAAGGAGAAGCTTTAAAGAATTTAGCAAAAGTTTTAGAGGCTGCGGTAAGTAATAGGTGGGTTAAGGAGGGTAAGTCTGGAATAGAGGATAGCCTGAAAGTTTTTAGCAAAACTTTACAGAATTTTGTAGTTGCTGTTACTGATAGGAAAGGAAGAGTGGAAATTAGTAGCAGCCCAAAATTGTTAGATAAGAGTATAGATATTAACAAACTAGATAAGGAGAGGATAGAGAAACTCTTAGGCTACAGAGTGATTGGTGTTCTTCATCCTATAAAGGACGAAGAAGGTAAGCTATTGGGATTCCTCTCCTTAGTCAAAAATTCTAAGATAGTAACAAAAGCAGTTTCTAAGGTAGCAACTACTATTGTGATTCCTCTCTTGGCAGGAGTGGTGTTAGTTTTCTTTTTAGTAAAATTCCTCTCTGCTCGTCTTTTTCATCCTATTGATCGTTTCGTTTCTATCTTTGAAGAGATAGCAGAGGGAAGATTTCCTAAGGAAATAGAGAAAAGTATAGAGAAAGTAGGGAAACTGAATAACATTCTAAATAAGATAGTTTCTTTCTGGAAAGGCACGCTTTTAGAAATCAGCAGAGTGGGGAGAAAGATTAGTGAGACGTCTCATCAGTTTGTAGATATAACTCATCAGATGAGTGAAGTTATACAGCAGATAAGTGCTGCCATGGCTCAACTCTCCAAGGGCGTTACTGACCAGACAGTTAAGGTGGAAAATGTATCTAGGATTATGGGAGAGGTTAATGTATCCTTAAGAGAAGTTGGTGATAAGGCAAAAAACACCGCTGATGTTTCTGCTTCTGCAGCTTCTCAAGTAAATTTAAGTGGAGAGAAAATTCCCACTTTATCAGAAAAAATGGATAGAGTATTTGATACGGTAAATAAAAACGTGGAGGTTATGCGTATCTTAGAGGAAAGGTCTCAACAGATTGGAGAGATCACTGTTACCATTACTAATATTGCTGACCAAACTAATCTTTTATCCTTGAATGCTGCCATTGAAGCAGCACGTGCTGGAGAAGCAGGAAGAGGTTTTGGTGTAGTTGCTGATGAGATAAGAAAGTTAGCAGAAAATTCTGCTCAAGCTGCTAGCCGTATTGGTGGTTTGATAAAGAGTATTCAGGAAGATATAGGTAAAGCGATTTCTTCTATAGAGATTGGTTCCAAAGAAGTAACTGAAGGAAGAAACGTAGTAATAGAGGTAAGAAATACTTTAAAGGAAGTGATTTCTTCGGTAAATGAAGCCAATACTATGGCTCAGCAGATAGTAAAAGTCATATCTGAGCAGCTTGCTCGAACTGAAGAAGGAGTAAAGGCAGTAGAGGAGGTAGCCTCTATCATTGAAGGGACATCTGCAGGAGTAGAAGAAGCTAGTGCTTCTATCCAGGAGCAGACTACCTCTATGGAAGAGATGGTCAGTTCAGCACAGCAGCTAAGTGAACTAGCGAAGTCAGTGGAAGAGTTAATGAAGAAATTTAAGTTTGAAGGTAGTTAACCTCTTCGACGATCGATTATATACAAGCTCTTAGAAAAAGTTTTAGCGTAGGTTTTTAATTCCGTAGCTATTTGAATTATTTGACCCACGTGAGCTAAAGATCTCTTTTCATTAGTAGCTACTCCAATGGAGATTGTGAGTATAGGGACAGAAGTTACTTTCCCTAAACGGTTTTTTACAATAATATATCTCTTTTTTAAATCTTCCTCTTTATAGAAGGAAGGAATAGTTTTATCGAAGTTCTCTATGATATTTTCGCATACATTATTAATACTTTCCCAGCCGGTAATAAAGATGAAATCGTCACCTCCTATATGTCCAAGAAAATCGTTGGGTGAACCTGCTTCTTTTAGAGCATTAGTTAAAATTTTAGCTGTATGTTTTATTACTTTGTCTCCCCACTCAAATCCATAGTAGTCGTTGTATTCTTTAAACTTATCTAAATCCGCATATCCTACACAGAAAAATTCTTTGTTTCTTAGTCTCTTTTCTAACTCCCTAAATATAGAAACATTACCAGGAAGTTTGGTTAAAGGATTGGCATCTAAGTCACGGTTAGCTCGCCAAAGGTTTGCTTTTATCCGTATAAGCAACTCTCCTGCATTAATAGGTTTTTCTACATAGTCGTCAGCTCCCGCATAAATAACTTTTATCTTTTCTATAGTACTTTCCTTTTCCACTATTACAATTATAGGAATATGGCGTAACGTAAAATCAGATCTTACTTTTTTACATATATCTATGGTACTGCTTCCCATGGAATCAATGAGAAGAAGTCCCACTTTCTCTTGAGATAGCTTCTCCTGAAGCATCTCTAATTGATTGACTTCATCCACCTCATAACCTTCTCCTTTGATAAGTTTTTGGATATACTCCTTTAGTTCGGAATCCGGAGTAAAGATTAAGATGTTACTAGTTTCCTCCATCATTTTTACCTACTTCTTCTAACAGCTTCTTACAAGCTTCCTTTATCTGCTTTACAGAATCAGGAGCAAGAAGGAGCCAGAAAGTCCCTTTTATTTTAGTTTCTGACTCTTCAAAGATACTCTCTACTACCAATACGTAGTCATGTTCCCCGTAACCGGCAACTACAAGTTTTATAATCTCTTGGAGTGGAGCATTTATAAGTATAGGTAGAGAGGGAACAATTAATTTTCTTAGAAAGAACCCTAAAGCACTTATGTAACTAGCAATAACTACATTTCCTACTTCTTTTATTAGACTCATTCCCATTTCCGTAAATATTCCAGTTTTTTTGATCTCTCCCCCTGTATAGCATATATCGATAAGTTTGTAGGCTTGCTTTTCCTCCAAAATAAAAACAACTTTCCCATCTAAACCACTTAAGAGTTGAGTTTGTAGAGTTATACTCATTCCTTCCTGAGGCATTGCTTTTCCTATATTCTTGCAAGGAATTATGTCTACAACAGGAAGATGAAGTTTGATTTTTTTCCCTAAGATTTCTGAGAGAGCAATACTACCATGAGCAGCAGCGGTGTTTCCTACTTCTTTTAAGATATCCATTTCGTCTTTCATAATCCTCCTCCCTTTCTTCTCAATCTTATCATCTCTTTACTCTCTCTTCAAGTAAAATATATATTGAAGTATTTACCCCGAACCACAGAAAGCCACCTCGCCCTTTCCTTGAAAGGGCGAGGGTAAGCCCGTGGTTCGGGTTTTACTTAAGAGTTGACAAATCGCCATTTGTAGTATAAATTTTGAGAAAATGGATAAGAACATATATATCGTAGGATTTATGGGAACAGGCAAAACCACTGTGGGTAAGCTTTTAGCTAAAAGGCTAAATAGAGAATTTATAGAGATGGATGAAGAGATAGAAAAGAAAGAGAACAAAAAAATTGTAGACATATTTTCCTTATATGGAGAGAGTTATTTTAGAAAAGTTGAAAAAGAAGTTTTAAAAGAAATTGCTGAGAGAAAAAATTTAGTGGTAAGCTGTGGAGGAGGGATAGTAATCGATAGAGAGAATTTACAAATTCTTAAAGCTACAGGAATACCTGTATGTCTTGAAGCCAGTGTTGAGGTAATCTATGAAAGGACGAAAAGTTACACGCATCGTCCTCTTCTCAATGTAGCTGACCCTAAGAAAAAGATAGAGGAGCTTCTTGCTTATCGTTCTCCTTTTTATCACCAGGTTCCCTTAAGAGTAGATACTTCTGGTTTAAATCCCTCTCAAGTGGTGGATAAGATTATGGAGATTCTAAAAGATGATAAAAAAATCACTCCTTCTGCTTAATCACATAAAGATATCGCCTCAAAAGATTCAAAGAGCAGTTTCTATTTTTGCTGACCCTGATGAAATTCTAAAAATGGGTAGCGGATCTCTAAGAGAGAAGCTACACTTTAAAGATTATGAGATAGAAAAGTTTTTCTCAGTAAAGAACTCATTCCAGATAGAGAAGGAATTAGAGATTGCAGAAAAAGAAGGGATAGAGATTATAGATATTTTTTCTCAAGATTATCCCCCTCTTCTTAAAGAGATAGTTTTTGCTCCCCCTGTCCTCTACGTTAAAGGAGAAAGAGAGGTATTAAGTCAAATATGTTTTGCTATTGTAGGAAGTAGGATACCTACTGTTTACGGTTTGAGTATGGCAGAAAGGTTTTCTTTTGGTCTCGCCTCTTTAGGGATAGTAGTTGTTTCTGGTTTAGCTCGAGGAATAGATACTCAGGTTCACAGATCTGCCTTAAGAGGAGGGAAAACGGTTGCTGTATTAGGAAGTGGTCTTCTTAATCTCTATCCTAAAGAGAACAGGAAGTTAGCTTACAAGATTTCAGAAGAAGGAGCTTTAGTTAGTGAATTCTCTCTCTTTGAGCCACCGTTAAGAGAGAATTTTCCCCGGCGTAATAGGATAATAAGTGGACTTTCTAAGGGGGTACTGGTAGTTGAAGCCTCTGCTAAGAGCGGGGCTTTAATTACTGCTCGCTACGCCTGTGAACAGAATCGTGAGGTCTTTGCTCTTCCCGGGCAGGCTAATTCTCCTTTGAGTAAAGGGACTAATTTTCTTATAAGAGAAGGAGCAAAGTTAGTGGAGGGTATAGAAGATATCTTAGAAGAACTAAACTTAGATATAGAGATAGAAGCTCACAAAGGCAAAAGGGGATTATCTCTTTCTCCTCAGGAGAGAAGGACGTTAGAAGCTATTTCAGAAAAAGGAACTCACTTAGAGGAACTTATTTTAAAGACTGGCTTAAGTTTTGATATGGTAAACAAGACTGTGGTCAGTTTGCGCCTAAAGGGATTAATAAAGGAAAGAACTCCTTTACATTTTGTAAGAACCGTAAATCTTTAGTATGGGTAGGTATTTGGTTGTTGTAGAATCTCCTACTAAGGCTAAAACTATTTCTAAAATTTTGGGAAAAGATTTTGAGGTAACTTCCTCTATGGGGCATGTAGTAGATTTACCTCCTAACAGTTTAGGGGTGAGTATAAAAAAAGGTTTTCTTCCTTATTATAGAACTATTCCGGGGAAAGAGAAAATCATTAAACTTTTAAGGGAAAAAGCTAAGGGCAAAGAAGCTATCTACTTAGCTACAGACCCGGATAGAGAAGGAGAAGCTATTGGATGGCATATAAAGAATAAATTAGCTAGATACGGTAAGGCCTTTCTTAGAGTAATATTTCATGAGATAACTGAGGATGCGATAAAGGAGGCTTTCACCTCTCCTCAAGATATAGATATGAATAAAGTTAATGCTCAGAAGGCAAGAAGAATTTTAGATAGAATCGTAGGTTACTTTCTTTCTCCTCTTCTTTGGAAGAAGATTGTAAGAGGACTTTCTGCAGGGAGAGTTCAATCGGTAGCTTTAAAGTTTATTGTAGAGAGAGAAAGGGAAATTGAAAGTTTTACTCCTCAGTTTAGTTACGGAGTAGAAGGTAATTTTACTATAGAGGGCAAGAGTTTTAAATCAAAGCTTATGAGATTTGGGACTAAGAAGGCTCCTTTCTCTAAAAAAGAGGAAGCCAAAGAAGTAATAGAAGAGATAAAAGGTAAGAATTTTTTTGTAAGAAGTATTAAAGAAAGAGATTATAGAAAGAGACCCCCTCCTCCTTTTATTACTTCTTCTCTGCAGCAGGAGGCATTTAACAAATTTAGGTTTTCTTCCCAAAAGACTATGATTTTAGCTCAGAAGTTATACGAAGGAGTGGAAATTGCTGATAAGATGGTAGGAGTCATTACCTATATGAGAACTGATTCTTACACTGTTTCAGAGAAGGCAAAGAGAGAGGTAAGAGATTACATTAGAAAAGTTTATGGTTCAGATTATCTATTTCTTAAGGAGCGGAAGTATAAGGAGAGAAAACAAACCCAAGGCGCTCACGAAGCAATAAGGCCTACAGATGTTTCTTTAACTCCTGAGGAGTTAAAGAAGTACGTTTCTCTTGATTTAGGGAAACTATATGAACTTATATGGCAGAGGTTCCTAGCTTCCTTTATGAAGGAAGCAATACTTAGAACTACTAAGGTAGAGATAACTTCTCAAGATGGTAAAGCAGAGTTTTTATTGGAAGGGAAAAAGATAATATTCGATGGCTATCAAAAAGTTACAGGAAGAGATGAAGAGGCCATTCTTCCTCCTTTAAGAGAGGAAGAGCAGCTTATTTTGTCCGATTGTAGAGTAGTGGAACATAAGACCAAACCTCCTGCTAGATTTACCGATGCTTCTTTAGTAAAGCTCCTGGAAGAAAAAGGTATTGGTAGACCTTCTACCTACGCTCCTACAATTTCTACTTTAATTAAAAGGAATTATATCAGGAGAGAGAGAGGGTATTTTGTTCCTCGGGAGTTGGGGATTAAAGTATGTGATTTACTTATGGAGTATTTCCCTGAAATTATGGATGAGAGTTTTACTGCTAAGATGGAGGAGAAGCTTGATGCAGTGGAAGAAGGAAAGTTAGAAGGGATAAGAATCTTAGAAGAATTTTATCCTTCATTTAGAGATAGGGTAGTAAAGGCTACTCAGGCAATAAAAAAGCATCAGGAGGTTACTAAAGAAAGATGTCCTAAATGTGGAAGCTTTCTTGTGGTAAAATGGTCAAGAAGGGGTAAATTCTTAAGTTGCTCTCGATTTCCCCAATGCAAGTATGCTAAAAGTATAGATACAGGAGTAAGTTGTCCAGAATGTAAAGAGGGAGTTCTTATAGAGAGAAGGAATAAAAAAGGTTATTTCTTTTACGGATGCTCACGATTTCCCAAATGTAGGTATACTACAAAAAGGTTGCCTCAAAGTTAATATGAATCTATTTTCTTATTACCTTAATAAGTTTATCTCTTACTTGAAAATGGAGAGGAATTATTCTCATCATACTATTTCTAATTATCTCCGTGATCTCCAGGAGTTTGGAGATTTCTTACAGAAACATTGCCAGAATAGAGATATAAAAGAGATAGATTACTTTACTCTAAGAAAATTTTTAGGCAATTTAGCTACCAGAGACCTTAGTAGGAGAAGTATCTCGAGGAAAATCTCTACTTTGAAGAGTTTCTTCAAATTTCTCTATAGAGAAGGAATTATAAAAAGTAATCCTGCAACTGCCCTAATTTATCCTAAGTTAGAAAAGCCACTCCCAAAGTTTCTTACTGAGGAGGAAGTAGCAAAAATCTTAAATATGCCAGGAGGAGATACCTTCATCAGTTTGAGGGATAAAGCAATTCTGGAATTTCTTTACTCCACCGGAGCAAGAGTTTCTGAAGCAGCTTCTCTTAAAATAGAGGATGTAGACTTATTAGGAGGGATTGTCAAGGTAAAAGGAAAAGGGAGAAAAGAACGTCTTCTTCCTTTGGGAGAACCAGCTATCTTAGCAATAAGAAACTACCTTAAGTCGCGCAAAGACAGCAATCCTTACCTTTTTATAAATAGAAGAGGGACTAAGCTTAGTGAGAGAGCATTTAGATTGATAGTAGATAGGTATATAAGAAAAGCCGCTTTAAGTTTAAAAGTTTCTCCCCATACCTTTAGACACTCATTTGCTACTCATCTTTTGAATCGAGGAGCGGACTTACGAAGTGTTCAGGAACTCTTAGGGCACGCGAGTATCTCTACCACTCAGGTATATACCCACCTTTCTATTGAAAGTTTGAAAAAAGTTTATCAAAGAGCACATCCCAGAGCATGATGGTATTTTTAGTTGCAGTTTACGAGATTCTTCTTCTGGTAGGATTAGTTGTCAATCTCTTTCCCTATATTTATAAAAAGAAAGTTGACTGGGAAGGTTTGTTGGAGAAATTTACCTTTTACTCAAGCCAGATAAGGAGCCTATTTGCTCAAACTGGTGCTTCCATCTGGATTCAAGCTGTAAGTGTAGGAGAGGTTTTACTTGTGCGGAGATTAATTAAAGAATTAGGGTTAAAAAACTACACAATTCTTATTACCACAACTACTTTGACAGGGAAGAGAGTAGCTAAAAAATTTTACCCTAATCTTGCTGTAGTTTATTTCCCCTTTGATTTTACCTTCTCGCTCTTAAGAGCACTCAACTTATTTAAGCCCAAAATCTTTATTGCTGTGGAGACAGAGATTTGGCCTAATCTTTACTATCATTTAAAAAGAAGGGGAACTAAGATATTAATTATTAATGGAAGAATTTCTGAGAAAGCTTTCTCTTACTATAAGAAAGTTAAGTTTTTTATGAAGAAGATTTTTTCATTGATAGATTATGTAGGAGTTAAGGATAATATTTCTCGAGAGAGGTTTTTGTCTTTAGGGATGGAAGAAGAGAAAGTTTCTGTTGTAGGAAATTTAAAATTAGCCAGTTTATATGCTGAGAAAAAAGATTTAGATGACTTCTATCTAAAGTATAGCAAGCTAAAGAAGAAAGGGGAGATGCTTTTAGTAGCGGGTAGCACCCATCCGGGGGAGGAAGAAATGATTATAGAAGTTTACCAACAGCTGCTAGAAAAATTTCCCAATCTAAAGTTGCTCATTGGACCTAGGCACTTACAGAGAATACCTTTGCTGGAGAAGACGATAGAGTCAAAGGGATTTCTGCCTCAGAGAGTAACCAGAGGGGGATGGGGAAATCTTCAGCCACCAAGTATTTATATTTTAGATACTATAGGAGAACTATTCTACTTCTATAGCTTAGCCGATATATGTCTGGTGGGAGGCAGTTGGGTAAAATTTGGGGGACATAATATTTTAGAGCCTCTGTATTTTTTGAGACCCACCCTCTTTGGTCCCTATATGGAAAACTTTAAAGAAATTGAAGAAGTAGTATTAGAGAAGAAAGCAGGAATAAAAGTTAAAGACAAAAAGGAATTAAGGGAAATTTTAGAGAAGTTAATTAGTGATTCTGGAGCAAGAGAGGAACTTTCTTTGAGAGCTTCTCGAGTATTTGAAGAAGGGGAAGCTATATTAAAAAGGAATATAGATATTATCAGCACCTACTTATGAACTCTTATTCTTTAGGTATAAAAAGGTGGTACTTAACTTTTCTGGAGAAAGAGAAAAAGAATTGGTTAGAAAATATTCTTTTTTTCTTTCTGTTAATTAGTTCTTATCTTTTTGGTATGATAGTGAGTTTGAGGAACTTTCTTTACGATAAACGTATTCTTAAGGTTTATCGCTTAAATAAAAAAGTAATTAGCATAGGGAACATCTGTTGGGGAGGGTCAGGCAAGACCTCTTTGGCAATTTATCTTTTCCGCAAGCTAGCCTCTAAATTTAGGGTAGCTGTAATTACTAAAGGATATGCTGAGGATGAATATCGTCTTCTTAAAGATAACTTAAAAAAGGTTTTTGATGGTAAAAACAGAATCAGTCTTATTAGGAGACTTGCTAATAATTTCGATCTCTTTATTCTTGATGACGCTTTTCAATACAGAAGGTTAGACCGGGATTTGGATATCGTTGTTATAAGAAAAGATGAGCTGGCAAGAAGTAAATACCTTTTGCCGGCTTCCTATTTTCGTGAATCTCTAACTTCTTTAAGGAGGGCAGATATAGTGGTTATTACCTATAGTGGAGCTAAACTTTGTGATTCTTATAGGGAGAAGGTGTTAAGGGTAAATAGCAAACTAAAAGTTTTTTTTGCTGATTATGTATTTAAGGGATTTTTAGATAAAGATAAAAAATTGATTAGTTTAGATTACTTTAGAGGTAGAAAGCTGGGTGTCTTGACTGCTACCGGATATCCTCAAGGATTTTTGGAGAAGCTTACAAATAGGAAGCTCTGGATAGGGAAGGTAGAAATTTTTCCTGACCACTACTGTTTTAGCCCTGAGGAGATTGCTCTTCTTGAAGAATCCTTCATAAAAGAAGGGATAGAAGATATAATAATTACTTATAAAGATTACTACCATTTAGATTTCACAAGAGCAAATCTTAACTACTTTATCTTCTGGGTAGAGTTAAAAATCTTGGAGGAGGGCAAATTCTTAAGGTATATAGAAGATGTACTTACTGATAAGGTTAGTCTATAGGTTGGTTAGATTATTACCTCTATCTCTTTCTTTGGCCTTAGGGAAAGTAGTAGGGTTAGGATTTTACTACTTTGATAAGAAAAAAAAGAGAATTGCCTTTATAAACTTAAAGCAAGTATTTCCTAAAAAAACTAATAAGTCTATATTTTCCATCATCAGAAAGAGTTTTATCTCTTTTGGGATAAGTTTTATAGAAACACTTATCGTAGATAGATTAAAAAATAGAGTTCGCATTCAATTCCGAGAAGCTTTGCCTCCTTGGGGAAATATTTTAGTAGGCATCCATGAGGGGAGTTGGGAGCTTTATAATAGTTGTTTAGCAGACAGGTTTAAATACGCTATCTTTGTTAGAGAGCAGAGAAACCCTGCTATGAATAAATTTTTAAATGAACTTAGAGAGAAGAGTAGTTTAAAGATATGCACTTCTTTAAAAGAAGTTGTAAAACTACTTAAAAAAAACTGGTGGGTAGGGATGGTAGCGGATCATGGAGCAGAGAAAAATTCTGAGATTGTAGATTTTTTTAATATCCCTGTTCCTACTCCTGGGGGGGCAGTGTATTTAGCTAAGAAATTTGGAAGAAAAATTTATCCTGCTTTTGGATATAGAGAAGGTAACTATCATATAGGAATTATAGAGAAGCCTATAGATTGTGAAGGAAGGGAGAGTAGAGAAATATTAAGAGAAATAAACGAAGTTTTTGAAGATTTCTTAACTTCTTACCCTTGGTCCTATCTTTGGTGGTATAAAAGGTTTAAGAGAAAAAAGAAGAGGAGAATTCTCATTCTTACCGATGGGAAGGTCGGTCACCTTAAGCAGTCTTTAAGTTTGGTAGATGTGCTTGAGGAGCTTCCTTATTCTATAGAAAAAGATATATTGGAGATAAATTACAAAAATAGATTTGCCAGATTATTAGCAGAAATTTTTGCTTTTTTCTCAACAAAGAATTGCTTAGGATGTGGTAGATGTCTAAAACTTTTTCTTGATTCCTACACTGCTGAGTTTATGTCGAAGAATTTTTTTGATTTAGTAGTGAGTGCTGGTTCTTTGTGTGCTCCGGTATGTGCTATTTATTCTAAAAGTTTAGGAGCAAAGTCATGTTGCATTTTAAAACCCAATGTAGCTCTTTCTAAATTCGATTTAGTTATAGTCCCTCATCATGATGGAGTTAGAGGAAAGAATGTAGTGCAGATAAAAGGAGCATTAACGCATTTTAAGGATCTTCAAAAAAAAGTGGAGGAAGGCAAAAGATTTCTTAATTTAGGAGAGTGTAAGAAAATTTCTTTGTTCTTAGGAAATTTTCTTCATAGAGAGGAGGAGTTCTGTGAGAATTTGAAAATTTTTCTGAGTAGGTTAAAAGAGTTCTCCTTTACTGAAGGCTATAAACTACTTGTTTCTACTTCAAGACGTACTTCTCTTTCTGTAGAGAAGATAATTAGAGAGAGTTTAGCTAACTTTCCTAATTTAGAGTCTTTAATAGTAGTTAGAGAAAAAAATTATCCTTTTATAATGGAAACGTTTGTTTCTTTAAGTGAGATTGTTTTTGTCTCTAGCGATAGTGTTTCCATGATTTCTGAGAGCCTTAGTATAGGTAAACTTACAGTGAGTGTTCTTCTGGAGAAGATGAGATCCCGTCATCTAAATTTTTTGAATTCTTTAAAGGATGATTTTCTAAACTTTTTAGTTTTTCCTTACAATAATTTTACTTTTCAAGCTCCTCAGAAAAGTTTATGGGAGTATAATTACTCTCAACTACAGAAAGCAAAAGAGGTGCTTCTTTAAGATGAAGGTTATTCAAGTTCTTCCCAAAATGGATTTAGGAGGAGTGGAACGAGGAGTTTTAGATTTAGCTAAGTATTTTAAGGAGGAGATGGTAGTTATTTCTGGGGGAGGAAGGCTAATCGCAAAATTAAAAGAAGAAGGAGTAACTTGCTATAATCTTCCCATACATAAAAAATCCCCTCTTACTCTTCGGCTGATAAGAAAAGTGAGAAAAATTATTCAGCAAGAGAAGGCAGAGATAGTTCATGCTCGCTCTCGTGTTCCTGCATGGGTTACTTTTTTTGCTACTCGAGGGAGAGATATTCCCTTTATCACTACTGCTCATGGAGCCTATTCTAAACATACATTTAGTAAGGTAATGGGGTGGGGTAAATTTGTTATATGTCCTTCCAAGGTGATTGCTCGTCATATGATGAAAAATTTCGGTGTCAGTGAAGAAAAAATTAGAATAATCAGTCGTTGGGTAGATCTATCTCGATTTACTTTTAAAGATCCTTCTCAGAGGTTAGCTTCCAATATAATAGTAAGTATAGGAAGAATATCTCCCTCTAAGGGCTTTGAGTATCTTATTCAGGCATTTCATAAGGTTATAAGAGTGAAACCTTATCTGAATCTTCTTATCGTAGGAGAGGCGGAGAAGTCTAAATGGAATTACTTTGAGTATTTAAAGAATTTAGTGAGACGCTTATCTTTAGATTATCATGTGGAATTTTTGGGGTATCAGTCTAACGTAGAGAGAATATTAGAAAAAGCCTCTCTTATGGTAGTTCCTTCCGTTGCTAAGGAGTCTTTTGGGAGGGTGGTGGTAGAAGCATTTGCTAGTGGAGTTCCAGTAATTGCTACCAAGGTAGGTGCTCTGGAGGAAATTGTAGAAGATAAAAAAAACGGCATTTTAGTTTTACCTGGTGATTCCAACCAGATAAAGGAAGCTATTTTAACTCTGATAGATAATCCATCTTTAGCAAGGAAGCTGGCTTATAATGGGCGCAAGAAAGTAGAAACGCTTTATACCCTCCAAAACTGTTATAGTAAAATTCTTCAGACTTACCGAGAAGCTATAGAGTTTAAAAGAATTTTAGTTATAAAAGTTTCTTCCTTGGGTGATGTAGTGTTAGCTATTCCTTCACTTAAGGCGATAAAGGAGAGTTTTCCTAAAAGTAAACTGGTAGTTTTGACTTTAAAAAAATATGCTTCTCTGTTTTATGAGTTTCCCTTTGTGGATAAGGTAATAGGGATAGATAGAGATTATAAGAAGATGAAGAGGATTATTAAAATTTCTAATAGTTTACGGAGAGAGAGTTTTGATTATATAATAGATTTGCAGAATAATCTAGCTACACATCTTATTGCTTTTTTAAGTTTTCCTCAGAAGTCTTTCGGTTTCTCCCGTAAGCTTGGTTTTCTTCTTACATCCTCGGTAAAGTTTCCCAAAGAAAGAATCAACCCTCTTCAGTCACAAAATAGAATCTTACGGTTATTGGGGATCGAGATAAAGGAAAGAAAATTGATTATGAAGAAGCCATCCCTTACCTCTATAGAGAAGTTAGGGTTATCCGGAGAGAAAAATTTGATTGGGATAAGTGTTTCTGCTTCGGTGAGATGGAAGACAAAGAACTGGCCTATAGTGAATATTATTAAACTTATAGAATTTATAAGGAAAGAATTCCCTTCTTATAAGATAGTTTTAGTAGGAGATTCTCATAGCAGGGAAGCAGCAAATCATATAAGAAAAAACTTTAAAGATGGAGTTATCAATCTCTGTGGCAAGACCAATCTAAAAGAACTAATAGTACTCTTAAGTATCCTTAAAGTGTTTGTATGTCAAGATACTGCTACTCTGCATATTTCTGCAGCATTAGGAGTAGAGACTGTCGCTCTATTTGGTCCTACCGATCCTAAACGTCATATAGTAGAGAGCAGAAATCTTTATGTATTATATAAACAACTTCCTTGCTCCTTCTGTTATAAGCCAAGGTGCCGGTTAAATACTTGTATGAAAAGTATTAGCCCCCAAGAAGTTTTTAGGAAGATCAAAGAGATTATAGAAAGATGAGGATTCTCCTTCTTACTACTCATCTTAATGTGGGAGGTATCCCCCGCTATGTAATAAATTTAGCGAAATTTTTAGCAAGGAAGAATTTTGTTATTGTAGCAACCAGTGGAGGAGAATGGGAGAAAAAGTTGGTAGGAGTAAGTAATACGGTAGTCTTAAACCTTCCTATAGCTACAAAGTCTATTCTTTCTCCTAAGATAGCTAAATCGTTTCACATATTAAGTAGATTTCTTAAAAAGAGGAAAGTAGACATTATTCATGCTAACACTAGAGTAACTCAATCTTTAGCTCATCGTTTATGGGCAACTAGAAAAATTCCTTATGTATCCACTTTCCATGGATGTTATCGACCCCATCTATTTAGAAGACTATTTCCCTTCGCAGGGTTAAGAACCATAGCAGTGAGTAATTATGTAAAAGACCACTTAATCAGAAATCTTAAGATTGATCCTAAGAAAGTACGAGTAATTTATAACGGTATTGATATCAATTCTTTTTCTCAAATAGATAATTCTATTAAGGAAGAGGTCTTACCTGTAGGCTTTAATGGTTATCCTGTTATAGGGATGATATCTCGCTTGGCTCCAGAAAAGAATATTTCTTTGCTTATCCAAACTATGCCTCTTATTCTGAAGAAGTATCCTAAGGCAGTTACTTTAATTTTAGGAGAGGGGAAAGAAGAGGCAAAATTAAAGGAAATGAGTAAGAATTTAGGTGTAGATAATAGAGTTGTCTTTTTAAAGAAACTGTCGTCTTTAGTAGTATTGAGAAATTTAGATATTTTCCTCTCCTTAAGTGAGGGAGAGCCTTTTGGATTTTCAGTTGTTGAAGCTCAGTATGTGGGTATCCCTGTAATAGTAACAAATTCTGGCGCTTTAAAGGAGATAGTAGAAAATAGAGTAACAGGTGTCGTTTTAAAGAGGAGTGATTCTAAAGAAATCTTAGAGGCTATCGAACTTCTTTTAGAGGATAACGATTTAAGGAGGCGGATGGTAGCTAACGCTAAAAAGAGGGTGGAGGAGAGATTTAGTTTAGAGAGGATGGGGGAGTCTACTTATCAGGTATATGAGGAGGTTTTAATCCACAGTAATTAAGTATGAAAAAGATTTTGGTATTTCTACCTAACTGGATAGGAGATTCTCTTATGGCTACCCCTCTCTTACGTAGTTTAAAAGAAAATAAACCTCATTGTTGGATAGGTATTTTAATTCATAAAAGAGTGGAGCAGATTTTTATCCACAGTCCTTTTGTGGACGAGATTATAACTTTTTCTTCTCACCGAGATTTGCTCTCTAATTTAAAAATTACCAAGAGGATATCAAAGAAAGAGTTTGATACTGCCTTTCTACTTAAACCTTCCTTTACTAAATCGTTGATGTGTAAGTTAGCACACATCAAAGATATTTACGGATACGAATCAAAAAAAATTACTTTTATAAATAGGAAGATTTCCCTTCCCCCCAAAGGTACTCATAAGATGGATTACTATTTAAATTTGATAGAGAGTATAGGTCTCAAAGTAAGTAAGAAAGAACCAGAATTTTTTCTCTTGCCTCAAGAAATCGAACAAGTAGGTTCAATTCTTCCTTCGTCTATTTTAAATAGTAGATTAAAAGTAGTTCTCCATCCTAAGGCTAACTGGGCCCTTAAGATGTGGCCAAAAGAGTATTTCGCTCAGTTAGGGGATAAGTTAATAGAGGAGTTAGATGCTTCGGTTATAATTACTGGCACAAGAGATGATTTAGATTTAGCTTTCCAGATAAAGAAGCTAATGAAGAACAAGCCTTATCTTTTGGTAGGTAGAACAAGCTTAAGAGAGTTAGGAGCAGTTTTAAAGAGAGTTAATTTGTTTATTTCTGCAGATACTGGAATAATGCACTTAGCTGCAAGTGTGGGGACTCCTCTCATAGCTATATTCGGTCCTACTCATCCTTCTATCAGTGGACCACGAGGTAAAGGATTGATTAGATTAATTTATAAGAATAAGGAATGCAAAGTCCCCTGTTTTAAATTGAATTGTAGGAATAATATTTGCATGAAGAATGTATCTGCTGAGGAGGTTTTCCGAGAGGCAAAAGAGATTCTCCAATGCCTGAAAGAATAATTTTCAATTTTCCTACTAATTTAGGAGATACAATCTTAGCTCTCCCTGTGTTAGATAAAGTTAAATCCTCCTATCCTCAAGCTAAGATTACTGCCATAGTTTCTCCTAAGACTAAGGAGTTTCTACTGAGAAATAATTTTATCGATGATGTTGCTGTGTTTGATAAAAGGTGGAGAATAAGAGAGAAGATGAGATTCTGTTATGATCTAAAGGGCAAGTATGATTTAATAATTGATTTTAAAAACTCTCTCCTGCCTTTTCTTTTGGGGATTAGGAGGAGAACACCGTTTTGGAGGAAGTCCTGCAAAGATATGCATATGAAAGATGAGTATCTCAGTTTAGTGAGAAAAATTACCTCCCAAAATACAGTTATTAAAAAGAGTAGTTTCTTATTAACCCCCCAAGAGGAGGAAAAATGGCATCGAGAAAATATACCTCCTTCGATATTCGTGGGCTGTTCCTCTCGCTCTGCTGTTAAACGTTACCCATACCTTAAGGAAGTAATTATGGATTTAGTTAAAGATTATCCTTCAGTGATAGTAGGGAGAAATGAAGATAGAGAGTTTTATAAAGACATTCTTAAAATAAGAGGAGTTATAGATTTGGTAGGTAAAACTACAATGAGTGAAGTATTCTTTCTTTTAGAAAACTATGCTATACTTTTTTTAGGAGTGGATTCCGCTCTTCTTCATTTAGCCAGTTATATTGATCTACCTATCGTTGCTATCTTTGGCCCCACATCTTCTCTTCGTTACGGTCCTTGGTCTACTAAATCTATAGTTCTACGTAATGAAAATCTATTGTGTTCTCCCTGTGGAAGATCAATTTGTCCCTATAATTCCGATTGCATGAAGATTTCCCCTCATAGAGTAATAGAGGCAGTAAGAAAGTTATTATCCTATGAGAGGAGTTAAAAAAATATTGATTGTTCGTACAGACAGAATTGGAGATGTAGTCCTTTCTACGCCAGTGATTAAGAACTTAAGAATAGCCTTTCCTAATAGTTGGATTGCTTTTATGTGCCGGCCTTACACTAAGGATATATTAGAGGGAAATCCTTATCTTGATGAGGTAATCATTTATGATAAATACGGAAGACATAAAGGCTGGTTTTCTTCTGCAAAATTTTCTTTATGGTTGAGAAGAAAAAAATTTGATTGGGCAATAATTTTGCATCCTACAAATAGAGTACACCTAATTACCTACTTTGCAGGAATTCCCTTTAGAGTTGGCTGGGATAAAAAATGTGGTTTTCTTCTTACTAAAAGAATTCCCCATACTAAAGATAAAGGCCAGAAGCATGAGTTGGAGTATACTTTAGATATTCTCAGAGAGATAGATATTAAGATAATTGATAAGTCTCTATATTTTCCCATAAAAGAAGAAAAGGAACGCTATATAGAGCAGTTACTTAAAAGTAGAGGAGTAGAAGAAGATGATTTACTCTTTGTAATTCATCCTTCTGCTTCTTGCCCATCCAAGAGATGGCCTCAAAGACACTTTTCATCTTTGATAAGATTACTAAAAGAAGAATTTTATCCTAAAATTGCAGTAATTACTTCTAAATCAGAGATAGTTTATGGCCAGCTTCTTATCGAGGAACATCCTGATTTAATCGACTTAAGAGGAAGATTAGATATTTCTTCTTTAGCTTCTCTTTTGAAGCGAGCCAATATTTTTATTTCCAATGATAGTGGTCCTGTGCACATTGCCGCTAGCTTAAATACTCCTGTTATCTCCATATTTGGAAGAAACAACCAAGGTCTTTCTCCTCAAAGATGGAGGCCGTTAGGAGAGAAGTCTTTCTACTTACATAAAGATGTAGGGTGCAAAAAGTGCTTAGCTCATAACTGTAATAAGGGATTTTTATGTCTTAGAGAAATAAAACCTGAGGAGGTTTTTGACTTAGTTAGAAAGATTCTAAAGGGGGATCACTTAGAGTAACCCCCGAACCCCGCCCTTTCAAGGAAAGGGCGGGGTAAACATCAGCGGGCAGGCCTGCCGTCAGGCAGGTAATGAAAAATTTGGGATTAAATATTCTTCTTAAGAAGATTTATGAAAAGGCAAAAAGATTCTTTCAGATATCACCCTTCAAACACTATTGCTTAGCCTTGGGGATATTTAGAATTCTATTTAATATAAGATGGAGTGGCCGTGGAAGGAAAGAAAATTGCAAAGTACCGAAAAACAGCTCTTCCTCTTCTCTTTACTGGCTTAAAAATTTTGGGGAAACTCCAGGTCTTTTACTCTTGACAGGAGAAGCTTATTATGGTATTATTTTATTGAAATTGAAAATCATTTTCAATAAGGAAGGAGTTTTATGCCTTTTGGCCCGAGATGGTTAGAAGCAAGATTTAGAGGTTGTGGTTTTAGGTGGACTTTTCCCAGGCAGGTTATCTTGGATGTTTTGACTAAAGAAAAAAAGCACCTTAGTGCTGAGGATATTTTCCTGAAAGTTCATAAGCGGTATCCGGGGATAGGGCTTACTACAGTTTACAGAACTTTAGAACTTCTTTTTAATATGGGCCTGGTAAGGAAATATGAGTTTGGAGACGGAAGGGCCAGATTTGAATTAAGCCAGGGACCAGGTATAGAACATCATCACCATTTAATTTGCAGAAAGTGTGGGAAGATAATTGATTATAAAGATTTTGTAGAGGATGAACAAAAATTAATAAAGGGTTTAGAAGAAAGATTATCTAAAAAACATAATTTTAAAATAGAGACTCATCAAATTCATTTTTACGGTTTATGTTCAAATTGTAGCTAATTTTTTTTTAATATATTGTTGAAAATGATTTTCAATGGTAATGATATTTAAAAGAGGAGGTGATTAAAAATGCCTAGAGGAAGAAATTTTTGGGGTCCTGGTTTTTGGAAGTGGGGTTATTTTGGCTACGGCTATCCTTACTTTCCTTACTTTGGCTGGGGAAGAGGCAATCCTTATCCTTTCTGCAGGTGGTTTCCCTGGCTTCCCAGATGGTGGTGGACAGGTATATATGGGCCAATAAATCCTTTTAGTTATACACCTTTTGGTTACGGAAGTAATCAATCTTTGGGGCAGACGAGGTAATTTTTCAGCTTTTAATTTTTAAAAGGGGGGTGATGGTTATGCCTTTTGGGATGGGTCCAGCAGGTTGGTTTATGATGCCTTATTTTTATCCTTATTGGCCTGCTTCTTACGGATATGGATTACCTTATCTCGGGGGGGTTTCTCCTTTCTTTTTTGGGCAGGATGAATTAAGTTATTTGAGGCAATTAAGACAAAACTTAGAAGCTCAACTTAAGGATATAGATGCCCGAATTCAGGAATTAGAGAGAGGCCAATAATTAATTTATAAATCAAGGCTACTGATTCTGAGCTGCAAACTAAGAGAGGGAGGTGTTAGTATGGTTGGAGGAAGAGGCAACAGGTATATGTATTATCTTACCGGTTTACCTGGCTGGATGAGGTTTGGTTTTTCTCCGGGTTGGGGGACTTTGCCTCCAGGGGCTCAGTATCTAATGACCGGGAGTTGGCCTACCTGGCAGGCGAATTGGGCTTGGCAGAATATGCCCCAGGCTCAAAGAGGCCAATTTTTGCCTTTTGACCCTTACGGAGTATCTCAACTTACTAAAGAACAGGAGTTACAGCTATTAAAACAGCAAGCAGAGGCGTTGAAGGCCCAACTTGAGCAGATTGAGAAAAGAGTCCAGGAGTTAGAATCTTAATTTTAATAACTTTGTTCCAAATTATTGGAATTTAGGATTTCCAATTTTTAGAAGGAGGGGTGTTTTATGAAGATATGTGTGACTTCTCAGGGGGGAAATTTAGATTCTCTGGTTGATCCTCGTTTTGGAAGATGTGCTTATTTTATAATTTATGATACAGAAAAGGATAGTTTTGAAAGTCTCTCTAATCCTAATATTAGTTCTCCTTCAGGAGCAGGAATATCCAGTGCCCAGTTTATAGCCAATAAAGGGGTAAATGCAGTATTGACTGGTAATGTGGGACCTAATTCTTTTGGAGTATTTCAGGCTTCAGGTATACAGGTTATTACCGGTTTAGCTGGTTTAACTGTAAGAGAGGCCATAGATAAATTTAAAAAAAACCAGCTCAACCCCACTCCTAACCCTAATGTTCTCGGCCACTTTGGAATGATGGGACCTTCTGCATTAGCTAATAATCCTCAACAAAATATACCTTATTCAACTCCAGGGTTTATGCCTGGCTTTGGGATGGGAAGAGGTATGGGTATGGGAAGAGGAAGGTTTTTTCAACCAGGATTTTATCCTCAGGTTAATCAACCTCAAGTTTCTAAAGAGCAGGAGCTTCAATTTTTAAAACAGCAGTTAGATTTTTTAAAACAACAGATGAGCCTAATAAACAAAAGAATTCAGGAATTAGAGAAAGGAGCAGAAGAATGAGGATAGCCATAGCTAAAGAGGGAGATTTAGTAAGTTCTCATTTTGGAAGATGTCTTGAGTATGAGATTGTTGATGCTGAGGGCCAAAGCGTAAAGCAAAGAAAGACTATTTCTAATCCTGGTCATACTCCAGGTTTTTTGCCTGAATATCTTTCAAAGATGGAGGTAAATGTGATAATCTGCGGAGGTATGGGTCCAAGAGCTCAGGAGTTATTCAGAGAAAAAAATATCCAGGTTATTTTTGCTGAGGGAGAAATCAATAAGGTAATAGACGATTTTATAAAAGGGGTTCTTAAAGAAAGCGCAGATAAGTGTGAGCATTAGAGAATCTAAAAAAGCTGTAGTTAATTTAAGTATATGCAGGGGTTGTCTTCAGTGTATTTCGAGTTGTCCCCAAGGTGCTATAAGAGTGGTGAGAGGGAGGCCCTGGATTGATGAGGATAAATGTGTAGGTTGCGGAGTATGCACAAGATTTTGTCCATTTCAGGCAATAAGGATGGTTTCTTCTGAAAAAGCAAATAAAGATAGAGAAGTAAAAGAAATTAAAGATGAACTTGGGAAGTTAAGAGAAACCCTTTTTTCTGTTTTAGCTCGAATAGATAAACTTTCCAATGATTCTCGTAGAGCCTAAAAAGGAGGTAAAAGATGCCTTTTGGAGATGGAAGAGGCCCAATTGGAGGAGGTAGAGGCAGCGGTGGTGGTAGAGGTAGAGGTAGAATGGGTGGAAATCGTCCCGGTGCAGGTCCAGGAGGAAATTGTGTTTGTCCTAGTTGTGGGATGAGAGTGCCTCATCAGGTAGGTGTTCCTTGTTATAGCTTGAATTGTCCTAAGTGTGGAACCAGGATGGTTCGTGGGTAATAGATAGAAGAGGTTTTATCCTCCAGAAGACCCACCTCTTTGGGGATATCTTATAAGTTTTAGCAGATAATGATGGCTTATCATCAAATTATATAAACTATGGTTATTTCAGTTGCTTCAGGTAAAGGTGGAACAGGAAAGACTACTATTGCTGTAAATTTAGCTCTTTCTCTACCTTCTGCCCAGCTTTTAGATTGTGATGTAGAGGAGCCTAACTCTCATATATTTATAAAGCCTCAGATAACAGAGAAAGTAAAAGCTTTTGTCCTGGTTCCTCAGATAGATAAGGAGAAGTGCAATTTCTGCGGAAAGTGTGCAGAAGTCTGTGCTTATAAAGCTATTGCGGTAATAAAGAATAAGGATGTTTTAGTCTTTAAAGAACTTTGCCATAGTTGTGGAGCTTGCAGCTTCTTTTGTCCTCAAGGAGCTATTAAAGAGGTTGAGAGGGAAATAGGTGTTATTGAAATAGGTAGAAAAAACGATTTAGAATTTGTGGGAGGAAGGCTTAATATTGGTGAAGCGATTTCTCCTCCCCTTATTAGCCAGGTCAAAGCCCATATAAATTCTGGTAAAAATGTTATTATTGATGTTCCTCCCGGTACTTCCTGCCCTGTTATTGAAGCAGTAAAGGGGAGTGATTTTTGTATCTTAGTTACTGAGCCTACCCCTTTTGGCCTTAATGATTTGGCTTTAGCGGTGGAGATGTTGAGAAAACTTAAGATTCCTTTTGGTGTAATTATTAATCGGTCTGAATTGGGTGATAACAAAGTAGATGAGTTTTGTAGACAAAAGAAGCTCCCTATTCTTATGCAGATTCCTTTTAAAAAAGAAATAGCAGTTGCTTATTCAAAAGGCATCCCTCTTATAGAAGGATTTCCTGAATATAGAGAAAAGTTTAAAATTCTCTATTATAAGATTAAAGAATTGGTAAAATGAAGCAGATTGGAATTATTAGTGGAAAAGGCGGGACAGGTAAGACTGTGATTACTGCTGGTTTTGCTTCTTTGGCTAAGGATGCTGTTTTTGCTGATTGTGATGTAGACGCAGCAGATTTACATCTTTTGCTTAAACCTGAAATTATAGAAAGACATAAGTTTAAAAGTGGTAAAGTCGCAGAGATTGATAAGAAGTTTTGCCAACGCTGTGGAAAATGCCTCTCTGTATGCCGTTTTTCTGCTATAACTGAGGATTTTGTGGTTGACCCTATTTCCTGTGAAGGTTGCTGTTTTTGTAGCTACGTTTGTCCTGCTGGGGCTATTAGAATGGAGGAAAAGATTTGTGGAGAGTGGTTTATATCTAATACAAGATTTGGTAAATTAATCCATGCCAGATTGGGAGTAGCTGAAGAAAACTCAGGCAAACTCGTTAGCTTGGTCAGGGAAAAGGCAAAGCAAATAGCCGAGAAAGAAAATTGTAGTTTGATAATTATAGATGGTTCACCAGGGATAGGATGTCCGGTAATTGCTTCTTTATCAGGCTTAGATTATGCAATAGTGGTGGTTGAGCCTACTTTATCAGGCTTGCATGATGCAGATAGAGTTATTAAGGTAGCTAAGCATTTTGGAGTTTCTGTTAAACTGATAATAAATAAATTTAATTTAAATACTGAAGTTACTGAAAGAATAGAAAATTACTGCCAGATTAATAATATTCCAATAATTGGCAAAATAAAATTTGACGAGTCTGTAGTAAAGGCTATGGTAGAAGGAAAAACAATTATAGAATACCAGGATACAGAAGCTAAGAGAGAGGTTACTAAAATCTGGTATAGATTAGAGGAAGAGATTACATAACTTTCTGTTTTCAGGAGGGAAGTAATGCAGAATATAAATGAAGAGAAGATAGCCCAAGACGAACGTCTTAAGGAGAAAATGTGCGGCATAAACTATAAGATTATTGTTATAAGTGGGAAAGGTGGAGTAGGAAAGACTACCATAGCTGTAAATTTAGCCTACAGTTTAGCTCTTAGGGGTAAGCAAATTGGTATATTAGATGTGGATATTCATGGCCCTAATATTGCTAAAATGCTGGGAGTAGAGGGAGCAAGGGTTACAGGTTCAGATAAGGGTATTGAGCCTATAAAAGTGCTTCCTAATCTTAAGGCAATTAGCCTTGCTTTTGTCGGCAAAGACCAGGAGAAGCCTGTTATATGGAGGGGCCCTCTTAAGATGGGCGTAATTAAGCAATTCTTATCTGATGTAAATTGGGGAAGACTTGATTATTTAGTAATAGATTCTCCTCCAGGTACGGGAGACGAACCTTTAAGCGTGTGTCAGCTTATACCAAACCTGAATGGAGCAGTAGTTGTTACTACTCCTCAGGATGTAGCTACTTTAGATTCCCGCAAGAGCGTATTGTTTGCTAAAGAGTTAAACGTTCCTGTAATTGGGATAATAGAGAATATGAGTGGTTTCATTTGTCCTTATTGTGGAAAAGAGATAGATTTGTTTGGTAGGGGAGGGGCAGAAGCTTCAGCGAGAAAGTTGAATGTTCCTTTCTTAGGGAGAATACCGGTTGAGCCTGAAATTGTTAAGCTTTCTGATTCAGGCAAACCATTTGTATATTTTAATAAAGATTTAGCTGCTTCTAAAGTTACAGATGAAATAATAGAGAAGATAATAGCATACTTAGAAAGATAAGGAGGATAGAATGCCTACTTATGAGTATTTATGTGAAGAGTGCGGTTATAGGTTTGAGAAATTTCAAAGTATGAGTGAGGAGCCGGTAAAAGTTTGTCCCCGGTGTGGTCAGAAAGTTAGGCGTCTTATTGAAGGAGGGGCAGGTTTCATTTTTAAAGGCTCAGGCTTCTACGCTACTGATTATAAAAATAGTAATTCTCCTGGAAGAACCTGTTGTGGAAGAAGTGAGCGTTGCGATAGGCCGCCTTGCTCGGATGATGGAGTGTGTAAGAGATGAACACCAACTTTAAATTTTGTCCTTTTTGTAGTCACTCTTTAAGATGGCGAAAGATAGACGGCTGTCTTCGGCAAATTTGCTTTAGGTGTGGGTGGATACATTACAAAAATCCTCTACCGGTAGCAGTGGGTGTAGCGATTGACAAGGAAGGAAAAATTCTTTTAGCTAAGAGGAATGTGGAGCCTGGAAAGAATAAATGGGCACTTCCCGGAGGTTTTGTTGAGTGGGAAGAAGACCCTCGAGAGGCTTGTTTAAGGGAGTTAAGAGAAGAAACTAAGATAGAAGGAGAAATTGCTAATCTAATAGGAGTTTATATTCAGAAGACTAAGAAATACGGGACTATTCTGGCAATAGCTTATTTGGTAAGGGTTTCTAAGGATAGGATTTTCGTAAATAATGAATTAAAAGAGGCAAGATTTTTTAGAAAGAAAGAAATTCCTTACATACCTTTTTCTTCCCACAGGAGAATACTTAAAGATGTAGAGAGATTAAAGTCTCTTGAATTTTAGAATTTAAGGTTTTTCTCTTAGGAGTTAGTTTAGAAAGTGTTGTTTTAATGATTAGAAGGAGAGAATAGGGTAATGAGAAGGATTACTTATAAGTGATTAAACTATAGAAGGATAATGGATGGGGATGTAAGGAAGTGGATAAATGAAGATGGAGGAAGATTTTTGAGGAGTATTGGTTTAAAGAAGGGACAAATTGTGTTGGACTTTGGTTGTGGAGAGGGTCATTATACAATTCCAGCGGCAAAAGTTGTAGGAAAGAATGGTAGAGTTTATGCTTTGGATAAGGATAGAGGAGTATTGAATAAGTTGAGACAGATACTCACTGAAGAAAAGTTGGAAAATATAGAGATAATTCAAACAGAGACGAAAATTCCTCTGGGGGATGACTTTTTAGATGCAGTTTTATGTTACGATGTTATTCATTATGAAAAAAATAGAGAGAAAATTTATAAAGAAGTTTACAGGGTATTAAAAAAAGATGGACTTTTTTCTGTTTATCCCAAGCATTATAAAGACGACTTTCCTCTGAGGGAACTGGCTTCTCTGAGTCTGGAAGATATTATAAAAGAAGTTGAGGAGATAGGGTTTATTTTTGAGAAAAAGTTAGTTAAAAGATGTTTACATAATGATTATTACAATGAGTGCCAGATATTAAATTTTAGAAAAGGAGGGAAATAAATGGATGTTGAGAAATGGAAGAATGATATTGAGGAAGAAAGAAAGCAAAAAGATAATTTCTTTAAGTGGAGTTTTCAGTCTCCTATTCCCTGGGAAGAAAAAGAGCATTTTAAAGGATTAAATTACTATCCACCTGATATTAAATATAGATTTGAGTTAGAACTGTTTGAACATTCTCAGAAGAACGTTTTAGAAATAGAGGATACCAAAGGGAATATAAGGAAGTTTATAAGATGGGGAGAATTCAGATTCAGGGTAGATGGAGTTGATTGTAAATTGCAGGCATATAAGTCAGACGAGCAGGATGAGAGATTATTTGTCCCTTTTAGAGATTTAACTTCTGGTAAAGAGACTTACGGAGCAGGCAGGTATCTGGATTTAGAAGCAGATAGAGATTTAACTTCGGAAGGTAAATGGATTTTAGATTTTAACAAAGCCTATAATCCTTGGTGTGCTTATAGTAAAGATTATGCCTGTCCGTTTACTCCGCCAGAGAATTGGTTAAAAGTTCCCATATATGCAGGGGAAAAGGATTATAGAGAACATTAGAACAGGTAAATTATGAAATTAAAGGGGAAGAAAATAGTTATGTTGGTAGGACCCGGTTACGAAGATTTGGAGTTCTGGGTGGTTTATATGAGAATGTTGGAGGAAGGAGCAGATATCAAAATAGTAGGATTGAAAAAAGATGAGGAGTATATAAGCAAATCTGGAGGGTTAAAAGTAAAAAGTGAGTATAGAGCTTCTGAAATTAATCCAGATGAAGTAGATGCAATTTTGATTCCCGGAGGTTGGGCTCCAGATAAATTAAGAAGAGATAAGGATATTCTTGATTTAGTAAAGGAAATTTATAAACGTAATAAAATTATAGGAATGATTTGTCACGCAGGTTTAGTAGGGATATCAGCAGGTATTGTTAAAGGGAAAAAAGCAACAGGTTCAAGAGGAATAAAAGATGATTTGGAGAATGCTGGTGCTATCTGGGAAGACAGGGCTGCATTTCGTGATGGGAATTTAGTATGGGGAAGAGTTGTAAAAGACATCCCTTATTATTGTAGAGAATTGATTAAGGCTCTTAAGGAGAGTTAATGAATATAAGAGATAATTTTTTAAAAGTTAGAGAGGAAATACCTGATTATGTGCAGATAGTTTTAGCAGCTAAGACGAGAACGAAAGAGGAGATAGAAGAAGCAATTTCTGCAGGTGCGGAAATCATCGGAGAGAATTATGTTCAGGAAGCAGAAAAGATGTATCAGGAATTAGGAGAAAAGGCAGGAAAAGTAAAATGGCATTTGATTGGTGCTTTGCAGAAAAATAAAATTAACAAAGCACTAAAAGTATTTGATTGTATTCAGACAGTTGATTCTTCTGAGCTTGCTGAGGCAATAAATAAAAGGGCTCATAATTTGAATAAAAAAATATCTGTTTTTATAGAGATAAACATAGGCAGTGAGATAACTAAAGCAGGAGTAAAACCAGAGTATGAGATTATAAAAGAGTTAGCAGAGTATATTTCTAAGTTAAATTATTTAAAATTGGAAGGTTTGATGACTATGGGGCCAAGAACAGGTAACCCTGAAGATGTAAGAGTTTATTTTAGAAAGACAAAGGAATTTTTCAATAGATTAAAGGAAGCCAATATCCCCAATGTAGAGTTAAAATATCTTTCTATGGGTATGTCTAATTCTTATAAAGTAGCAATTGAAGAGGGAGCTAATATGATAAGATTAGGGACAGTTATATTTGGCAGGAGAGAGTATCGATAGTCAACAGGGAGCAGTATAGAGTCTTCCGAATTCCTGTCAGAGGATAATAAAATTAATAGAGGCCTCTATATAAATGGTTTGCTATAGAGGACTAAACCAGGAATCTAAATAGGAGGTACTAAAATGCCATGGGTTGACAAAGATGGATGTGTTGGTTGCGGAATATGCGTAGAGAAATGTCCTGTAGGGGCAATTTCAATGGAGGATGGAAAAGCAAAGATAAATATGGAAGAATGCATCCATTGTGGTATTTGCCATAGCGCATGCCCCAATGAGGCGGTAAGGCATGATAGCGAGAAGATACCGGAGGACGTAAAAAATAACGTGGAACAGACAAAGAAATTTATGGAACTTTGCGCTAAGTATCTTGGTGATGTTAAAGAAAAAGGGAAATGCTTGCAGCGGATGATAAAGCATTATAATAAAGAAAAAATTGTTGCGGAAAAGACTATAGAAGAGCTGGAAAAATTAAAAGAAGCCCAGCCCCTGTAAACTTTTGATTTTTATCTGTTGTGGGGGTATTCTACGAGATTTAGAAGAAAGAGTATTTGAACTTATTCGAAAAGAAGTAAGCGTTCTTTTGAATAGAAGCTCGACAAAATAGAAGATGAGAAATTGGAAGCTACAACAACTCTGATATAGATAGAGGTAAAGTTGTGATTATAGGATGTTTGCATCCACAAGCCGTAAATTTGGAGTTTCCCCATAATTTATCTATAAAATTATGTAACTTATTATAATATAAGGAGTTAAAAAAATTAAAATCTGGACCCTTCCGCTAAATTTTTATTCTTAAAAAATGGGGAAACTGTTTCCCCAAAATTTTGAAAAGCCAATATTTTCAAGAACTTTTTGAGGTAAAAAATTTAAATATTTTTAAATCTTTGCCAGATAGCTGGAAAAATGGGGAAACTCCAGCCGTAAATTTATTGACATATTTTTTTCTTATGATATAAGAATATTCAAATATCATAAACCAATCAGGAGGGGATAGATAGAAAGATTGGATTTGAGGAAAGTTACTGATTTCTTTAAAGCTCTTTCCCTTCCTACCAGGATATTAATAATTACAAAGATTTTGGAGGGAGAAATTTAAATAGGGGAGGGTTTATGGTTGAGAGAAGTAAAAGAATTAGGATGGAGGAGGCTTTAAAAAGTGTTGAGCATCCTGAGATTGCCTATAGCCTTTTTGAGTTAGGAATGATTAAAGATATAAATATAGAAGAAAGCAAGGTTTCATTTTAAAGATTACTTAATAACCAGCATTGAAGAAGCTTTGAAAAAAGAGGATGAAGATGTAAGAGTTGAAGTGAAGGTAGAAGAGATGGATAAAGAGGAACGTGTAAGATTTATGAAAATGGCTCAAGAGGGATGGCGTGGGTAGATATTGTGCAGATTCTGGAGCAGTAAAGATGTTCAGAAAAGAAGCCTTAAAGTTGTTAGAAGAAAGGCTAAAGAATAAGAATTTAATTAAACATAGTTTAGCTGTTGAGGCTTGTATGAGGAGATTAGCTAAAGAATTTGGAGAAGATCAGGATTTATGGGGCCTGGCTGGCCTTTTGCATGATTTAGATTACGAGGAGACAAAAGATGATTTTTCTCAACATGGGTTTGTTACTGCTGAGATTCTGAAAGAGCGAGGTATTAATGAAGAGGTGATTGAGGCAATAAAATCTCATCCCGGGCATATTGAAAGGAAAACGAAGATGGCCAAGGCATTATATGCTGTTGACCCTTTAACAGGATTGATTGTAGCTTCTGCTTTAATGCATCCAGAAAAGTCTCTTAGAGCTTTAGATGTTAAATTTGTTCTTAATAGGTTTAAAGAGAAGAGTTTTGCCCGAGGGGCAAACAGAGAACAGATAAGGAGTTCTCAAGAATTGGGAATTACCCTTAGTGAATTTATCAGCATTTGTTTAGAAGCAATGAAAGGTATTAGTGAAGAATTAGGCTTATAAAATGAAAGGTGTTCTTAAAAAGATAGAGGAAGAAATTTTATATTGCAGAAAATGTAATTTGTGGAGAGAAAGGAAAAACCCTGTAGTAGGAGGAGGCTGCTGGGAAGCTAAAATAATGTTTGTAGGAGAGGCTCCTGGAGCAAAGGAAGATGAGAAAGGGACCCCTTTCTGTGGAGCAGCAGGAAAGATTTTAGATGAGCTTCTAAATACTATAGGGATCAAGAGAGAAGAGATATATATAACTAATATTCTGAAATGTCGACCTCCCCAGAATCGTAATCCTAAGGAAGAGGAGATAATTGCTTGCACTCCTTACCTTGATAGACAGATTGAGATAATTAAACCTATGGTAATCTGTTGTTTGGGTAATTTTGCTACCTTTTATATAATGAAGAAGTTTGGTTTAGAGAATAAAGTTCAAAAAATAAATAAAATCCATGGGATGGTGTTTACTTCCCCTTTTGACTCTGTGAAGATTATACCTCTTTACCATCCTGCTGTAGTTACTTATAATATAAGGATGAGACCCTTATTACAGAAAGACATTAAAGTTGTAAGGTTGTTCTTGAATGGTTATCACAATTAAGATTAAAAGTTATATTTAAGAAATGAGGAGGTGGGACTATGCCTATCTATTCTTATCTTTGTAAAAAGTGCGGGGAGAAGTTCGATCTATTAGTAGGAGTTACTTCTCAACCGATAGAGATCGCATGTAAAAAATGCGGAAGTAAGGACGTTGAGAAAGTTTTCTCTTCTTTCAGTGTGGGTAGCTTTGATAAAAAAGATATATCTGGCCCCAGCTGCTCTACAGGGAGTTGTCCCACTTGTTTCTAAAAGATAAATATAATAGATAGAAGGAGGTGATGGCTCCTATAGAGAGGAGTGGTAAATGGCAGATTTTAAGCAGATAGAGGAGGCAAGAAAGTTATTAGGCTTAAACGAAGAGGCAACTCTGGAGGAGATAAAGAATGCCTATCGCAAATTAAGTTTAAAATACCATCCTGATAGATGTAAAGAGAAAAACAAAGAGTACTGTCAAGAAATGATTAAAAAGATTAATCATGCAAAAGATATTATTCTTAACTACTGCGCAAACTACCGCTATTCTTTTAGAGAAGAGGATGTAAGAAGGAATACTATGGACGAAGAGCTTTATGAACATTTAAAGAGATTTTATGATGGTTGGTGGGGAGACCTAAATCTATGAACCTCTTTGATCGCTATTATAAGAGGTATGATGGGTGGTATAAGAAGAATAAATTTGCCTATCTATCTGAGGTGGCGGCTATAAAAAGAATCTTGCCCAAGGGAGGAAGAGGTTTAGAGATTGGTGTAGGTACAGGAAGATTTGCTTCTGCCTTAGGAACACGTTATGGGGTGGATCCTTCTAAGAATATGTTAAGATTTGCTAAGAGAAGAGGGATAAATGTTCTTTTAAGTGCAGGGGAGAGATTACCTTTTAGAGACAGAAGCTTTTCATATGTGACAATTATTATTACCATATGTTTTGTTAATCATCCCAAGGAAGTTTTAAGAGAGGCTAAGAGAGTTTTAAGAAAAGGTGGAAAGCTTATTGTGGGAATAATAGATAAGAATAGTTTCTTAGGTAGGTTCTATCAGAACAAAAAGAGCGTGTTTTATAAGCATGCTCGGTTTTTCAGTGTTAATGAACTTGTGAGTTTTCTTAAGAGTATAGGATTTTACAAGTTTACTTTCTATCAAACAATATTTGATTTCCCCGACAAGATAAATAAAGTAGAGGAGCCAAAAAAAGGGTTCGGTCGAGGAGGTTTTGTAGCGATAGGAGGGAAGAAAAGAATATAGAAAGATGAGAGTATTTTTAATCCTTCCTGATATTGTAAAACCTTATTGGGTAATTTTTTTTCTTTATCTAAATGTAGAAAAGAAGTAGTCTTTTTTTCTAATATTTTATCGATATGAAAGTATTGGCTTTTGATCTGGGAAATGTTGTTTTCAACTTTGACTATCATCTTGCTCTGGGAAAAATGAAGACAAAGTTAGGTTCCCCTCCTCAAAGAGTGATTGATGCTCTTTTCTATGAAAATTTTGCTCAAGATTTTGAGAAAGGTTTAGTTTCTGACTATGATTTTTATCAGAAGTTTAAAAAAGAATTTAATTGCTCTATAGATTATGAGGAGTTTAAAGATATATGGTGTAAAATCTTCTTCCCTAATTGGGAAGTTGTTTCTTTTGTTAAAATTCTAAGACTTATTTATCCGGTTTACTTAATTTCCAATATAAATGAGTTACATCTTAACTACCTTTATCGAAGTTTTAGAGAGATTTTCTCCTTATTCGATGGATTTGTTTTTTCTTTCCAAGTTAAGTCTGTGAAACCAGAAGAAAGAATTTATGAAGAATTAGTAAAGTCAGCTGGTGCTACTAAAGATGATATAGTCTATATTGATGACCGTCAAGATTTAGTTGACCAAGCTCGACTCTTAGGATTCTCTGCCATTAGATTTACTACTGTTAGCGAATTAGTAGGTAAGCTTTCCGAGAGAGGAATTTTTGTCCCCACTCTCTATGAAGGGGAGATTCTTCTGAAATTGAAGGATAAACTTTCTCTGGCTAAAAATGCAGTAGTTGTAGGATTGGGGAATTCTTTGAGGGGAGATGATGGCATAGGACGTATTCTCGCTAAGGATTTGGAAGAAAAATTATCGTTGAAAGTTTTAGATGTGGGTTTAAGTTTGGAGAATTACTTGACTAAATTGAGGGAGTATGAATTTGTTCTGATTGTGGATAGTGTCCATTTCTCTTCTCTCTCTAGATTTGAATTGTTTTCTCTTCATCAATTGAGCAGTTCCTCATTATATTTTACTCACACTCTTGCTCTAAATCTTTTAATGGAAAGCTTGAAAAGACACAATTTACCTGATATACTAGTTTTAGGTGTTAAGCCTTATACCTTAAAGGCAAGTGAAGAGTTAAGTATAGAAGTTGACAGGTTGAGAGAGGCATTAAGTAATTTTTTTATAAGAAATTTTTCTCTTAAAAAGTATGTATCTAAACTTAAATAGAATCCTTTTAACAATAGCAGTTATATTAAGCTTTATAGGAGGAGGGTGTGCGCCTCTATTAATAGGTGTAGGAGTACTTACAGGTTATACTTTAAGTAACGATTCTGCTACGGGTAATGTAAAGGTTACCTATAGAGAGCTTTGGGATATATCTCGAAAAGTTTTGGATAAGATAGAAGATGCAGAAATTTTAGAGAGTAACGAGTCTAAAGGAATAATTAAGGCAAAGATTGCAGAGATAGATTTAACTATTAGAATTGATTCTGTAGGAGAGAATGAGCAGCGTTTAAGAGTATCTGCACGCAAATATCTTCTTCCTAAACCACAGTATGCTCAGAAGATATTTTTTAAGATAATCAGAGAGCTAGAGTGATACCTCGCCTCCTCCTATTTCTTCTCTTTTTCTTTTGTGCCTGTGCATCTCCTTTAGATTTTTCTCAAATAAAAGTTGTAGAGGTAATTGATGGAGACACAGTAAGGTTAGAGAATGGAGAAGTTTTACGTTACATTGGTATAGATACCCCAGAAGTTAGACAAAATGAAGGCAGAAGGTGGGTATTTAATCCTCAACCTTTTGCCTTGGAAGCAAAGGAGTTTAATCGAAGTTTAGTAGAAGGAAAGAGAGTGCGAGTAGAGTTTGATGTAGAGAAAAAGGATAGATACGGGAGGCTCCTAGGTTACGTATTTTTAGATGGAGTATTCATTAACGCTAAATTATTAGAAGAAGGTTATGCAGTTATCTATACTCGTCCTCCTAATGTTAAGTATGTAAATTTATTTATTAGCCTTCAGAAAAAAGCACGTCAAAATAGAAAGGGACTTTGGGGCTCCTACGAAGTAGTGAGTGCCGAAGACGCTCATAAATTTATAGGAGAGATACGCACTGTGAAGGGAAAGGTTAGAAATACTTATCAGTCACAGAAATGTATCTTTTTAAACTTTGGCGAAGATTGGCGTAAGGATTTTACTGTAGTGATATTTAAAGATAGTTGGAAGTATTTTAAAGAGAAAGGAGTAGACCCTTTAACTTTTTATAAAGGAAAGATAGTAGAAGTTACTGGTAGAATAAGAGAATATAACGGTCCAGAAATCATTGTGAGTATTCCTTACCAGATAAGGATAATCCATTAATGAGACAGATTGCTTTATTTCCTTTGATGGTTTTCCTTTATGGTTGTGTAACTATCTATAATCCTGCTACTCAGAGGAGAGAATTCTACTTCATAGATGAAAATACAGAAATTCTATTGGGGAAAAATTTAGCTTTTCAGATATTAAGCAGTAAGAGGTCGGTAAAAGATAAAAATCTTAACCGCTATCTTCAAAAGATAGGGGAGAGGATAACTAAGGTTTGTGATAGAAACTCTCTACAGTATCATTTTTATATCCTTGACGAAGAAGAGATTAATGCTTTTGCTCTTCCTGGAGGGTATGTGTTCATAAATCGAGGCCTCATAGATGAGGTAGGAAGAGATGAACTTGCCTTTTGTATAGGGCATGAGGTAGCTCATATCTGCGCTCGTCATGGTTTAAAGAGATTGCAGGCTTCCTTAGGAGTACAGCTAATCTTAAGTTTAGCCCTAAGAACTCCTGAGTATATAGATATTAAGAAGGGATTAAAGGTAATTTATAATATAGTATCCTTAGGGTATTCTCGTCAGGATGAATTTTTGGCTGACTCTTTAGGAGTAAAGTATGCCTACAAAGCAGGATTTAATCCTCAAGGAGCAATTACTCTGTTGGAGAAGTTAGAAAAAAAAGGTGGAATTCATCCCTTTGTTTTCTTAAGTAGTCACCCTCCCCCTCAGGCGAGGATTGAGCGTATAAAAGAAGAGATAAAGAGATTGGAGGAAGGTGGTTAAGAATATAGTTTTTTCTTTTATAGCTCTTTTTTTCGCCCTAGACCCCTTAGGGGTGCTTCCCATATTTATAAATTTTACTAAGAACTTAAATGAGAAAGAAAAGTACCGAGTTATTCAACAGTCAGTCTTTACCGCTTTGGGGATAACGGTATTTTTTGTATTCGCAGGGAGATATATTTTTAAATTCCTAGGGATAAAGGTGGAGGATTTTTATATAGGTGGGGGAGCAGTACTCTTTATTTTAGCTATAAGAGATATTCTAATCTATAAGGATAATACTGAAGTATGGGGAGATGATTTGGGAGTGGTTCCTTTGGGAACACCTCTTTTGGCAGGTCCTTGCGTTCTTACTCTCTCTTTGGTACTCTTGCCCCGTTTTGGATTAGGGGTGGTTATTCTATCGTTAGTTTTAAATTTAGCCCTAGCAGGAATAATTTTTTATTTCTCTCAGTTCTTTCTTAATCTCTTGGGAAAGAGAGGCACAAGAGCTATTTCCAAAATAACTTCTCTGCTTCTTGTAGCAGTAGCGGTGATGCTCATAAGGAAGGGATTAGTTTCTTTTCTAAGTTAATAAGGAAAATAGTTTGACGTAGAGAGATTATTTTGATAATATACCCCGATGATAGAAAGGTATACTCCCAAGAAAATAGGAGCTATCTGGAAAGAGGAAGAGAAATTCAGACGTTTTTTAGAGATAGAGATTCTTCTCTGCGAGGCTAAGGAAAAATTTAATCAGATTCCTAAAGGAGTAAGTGAGGTAATTCGTAAAAGGGCAAAGCTCTCCCTTAAGAAAATAAAGAAGATAGAAGAACAAACTCATCACGATATTGTGGCTTTTATAAATCAAGTATCTTCCTCTTTGGGAAGATACTCTCGATATTTACATTTCGGTCTTACCTCTAGTGACTTGTTAGATACTACTTTAGTTTGGCAGATAAAAGATGCTACTAAAATTATCTTAACTGATTTGACTCTTCTTATGAGAGAAGTTAAGAAGAAAGCACTTAAATTTAAAAATACCTTATGCGTAGCAAGGACTCATGGAGTGCATGCAGAGATTTATAGCTTTGGATTAAAGTTTGCTTATCTTTACAACGACCTAAAAGAAGAGTTTCAGTTACTTCAGGAAAGTTTAAGGCTTGTCTGTACGGGGAAGGTTTCCGGAGCAGTAGGCACCTTCGCTTATCTACAACCGAAGATAGAGGAGTATATTTGCAAAAAGATAGGTATAAGTTATAGTCCTATTTCTACTCAAATTGTTTCTCGAGAAAGATTTGCTTACTATCTTTCCCTTTTAGCTTTGATAGGAGCAACTCTAGAGAGGTTTGCTACTGAGATAAGACATCTCCACCGCACCGAGGTTGAGGAGGCTAAAGAGCCTTTTTATAAGGGACAGAAGGGTTCTTCTAGTATGCCTCATAAACAGAACCCTATCGTAAGTGAGAGGATATGTGGACTAGCCCGTCTTCTTAGAGGATATATGATTACTGCCTTTGAGAATATAAACTTATGGCATGAGAGAGATATCTCCCACTCTTCAGGAGAACGGATAATCATTCCTGATAGTACTATAGTTTTGGATTATATGATTCAGAAGATGGTTGAGATTGTAAAAAATCTTAGAGTGAATCCCCAGAATATGCTCAAAAATATTGAACTAAATCGAGGATTAATTTACTCTCAGAAAATCCTTCTTAAATTGATGGAAAAGGGACTCTCACGTGTTAAAGCTTATGACCTTGTACAAGACATTTCTCTAAAAGTAGTTAATCAAGGTTTAGATTTCAAAAGGCAAATTTTTAAAGATAGACGAATTAGAAACTACTTGACTACCAAGGAGTTAGAAGAAATATTTAACCCTTACGAACATCTTAAGAGGATAGATAAAATCTACAAGCGAATTTTTGGTTAATTCCCTCAAAAATCAAAAATCTTATCTATGGTCTGGCGAATAGATGTTTTTTCTAAGGAGGATAAAAATCTAAAAGATTTAGCTTATCAGATCAAGGAATATCTCCATTTAGAAAGATTACCATCTCTAGAGTTGAGAAAAATTTATCTGATAGAAGGTGATTTTGATCGTTCCACAGTAGAGAGGATTGCTTCTTTGCTCCTTATCGATATGATCACAGAAACTTATACCATAGCTAGTTGTTTATTTGAAGATAAACCTCAAGATGATGAGATTATTATTACCTACCATCCTGGAGTATGTGATGAGGTAGCTATCTCTTTAAATAAAGCTTTTCAGGATCTAAATATAAAGGCAAAGAATATCAGAACCGCACGTTTTTATAAATTTACTGGTTTAAAAAGAGAAGATATTCTATCTTTAGCCCCACACTTACTTTATAATCCTTTGATTGAGCACTTAATAGAGTATGATCGGTTTAAGAATTTAGTTACTTTAGATAGTTTTTTAGGAAAAGAGTATGAGTTTAATCTCAAAGTTGTGGATGTTTTAAATATGGCTGATGAAGAGCTGGAGAGAGTTTCTAAGGAGAATTTTCTTTCTCTAAATTTAGACGAGATGAAGGTAATCAAGGATTACTTTAAAAATATAGGAAGGAATCCTACGGACTGTGAGTTAGAGACTATTGCTCAGACTTGGTCAGAACACTGTGCTCATAAAACTTTTAAAGGGATAATTGAATATGAGGAAAGAGACAAAGATTATCATCTTTTAAAGAAGGAGACAATCGATAATCTTCTAAAGAGCACAGTAATGAAAGCTACCTACCAAATAGATTCCTGTGATTGTGTTTCTGTATTTGAAGACAATGCCGGGATAGTAAAATTTAATCAAACTTTTAATCTTTGTTTTAAAGTAGAAACTCACAATCATCCCTCCAGTTTAGAACCTTACGGAGGTTCTTCTACAGGCATTGGAGGAGTGATAAGAGATATCTTAGGTACAGGACAATGTGCTAAACCAATAGCTTCCATAGATGTTTTTTGTTTTGCTCCTTGGCAGATTTCTTATCAAGATTTACCTAAAGGAGTACTCCATCCTAAGAGGATTATAAAAGGAGTGGTAAAGGGAGTAAGAGACTATGGGAATAAGATGGGTATCCCTACCGTTGCGGGAGCAGTAATCTTTGATGAGCGTTTTTTAGGTAACCCTTTAGTCTACTGTGGTAGTTTAGGATTGATACCTAAAGAAAAGTCATTTAAAGAGGTAAAACCAGGAGACTTAATTATCATCTGTGGAGCAAAGACAGGTCGTGATGGAATTCACGGAGCTACTTTTTCCTCCACAGAGCTAGCTGAAGATACGGTGAGTTTAAGAAGTGCGGTGCAGATTGGCAATCCTATTGAGGAAAAGAAACTTATGGAAGCTCTCATCAGAGCAAGAGATAAAGGTTTATTCTCTGCTATAACTGACTGCGGAGCAGGGGGATTAAGTAGTGCAGTTAGTGAGTTATCTAAAGAGTGGGGAGCAAAAGTTTACTTAGATAGAGTTCCCTTAAAATATAAAGGTTTGACTTATACCGAGATTTGGATTTCCGAGTCTCAAGAGAGGATGGTTATATTTACACAAAAGGAAAAGCTAAAGGAATTGAGAGAAGTATTTGATCGTGAGGAAGTGGAGTTAACAGTAATTGGAGAAGTAACTTCTGATAGAAAATTGACTCTTTTTTATCAGGATAAAAAAGTATGTGAGCTGGATATGGATTTTCTTTTTCGTATCCCTCGCTTTAAGAAGAAAGCAGTATGGATTAAAAAAGAAGAAAAAGATATTAAGATAAAAGAGAAGTTGGATTATACTCAAGACTTGAAGCAACTGTTAGCTTCTTTCAATGTATCTCCTAAAGATTGGATTGTTACTGAGTATGACCACGAAGTTCAAGGAGCCAGTGTAGTTAAACCCATTCTCAATCAGGAAAAGTTTGCGGTAAGTGATGCTAGTGTGATAAGGCCCGATTTGGAGAGCGAAGAATGTATCGCAATAGGGATAGGGATAAATCCTTTCTATTCCGATATTGACCCTTACTGGATGGCAGCTCTCTCTATCGATGAGGCGATAAGGAATGTAATTTCTGTGGGAGGAAAGTTAGGAAAGACTTTCCTTTTAGATAACTTTAGTTGGGGCTCTCCCAACGATGAGCGAATTTTAGCAGGGTTAGTAAGAGCAAGTTCTGCTTGTTATGATTTTGCTGTAAGGTTTTCAACGCCTTTTATCTCTGGTAAAGATAGTCTTTTTAATGAATATTTAGTGGGAGACAGAAGAATCTCCATTCCAGGAACTCTTCTCATTTCTGCGGTCTCTATTATCAGTGATTGGCGCAGAGTATTAAAGAATTATTTTAAGAACTCTGATAATTTAATCTATATTGTGGGTACTACTTACCCTGAGTTAGGAGCTTCTGAGTACTTTAGAAAGTTAAAAATAGAGGGAGGATGCATACCCAAGGTAAGAGATTATGCAAAAGAGATTTTCTTAAGAGTTAGTGAAGCAATTGAGAAAGATTTAGTAGAATCATGTCATGATTGTTCTGAAGGAGGGTTAGGAGTAGCAATTTCTGAGATGTGCATAGGAGGCAGTTTAGGGGCAAGTATTTTTTTAGAGGAAACTCCTCATAGTTTAGGGATGTTAAGTTATGAAATTCTATTTTCTGAGTCACCTACAAGGTTTATCGTAGAAGTCAAAAAAGACAAAAGAGAGAGTTTCCAAAAGGTAATGCAGGGGGTTCCTTTAGGACTCATAGGGTGCACTTCTTCTGAGGAGAGAATAATTTTTTATAATAATGAGGGAAAGAAAATTGTGGATTTTAGCGTATCTGAAGCAAAAAAAGCATGGCTTAGTACTTTTAAGGAGTTTCGATGAAACCCAGAGTATTGATTTTAAGAACAGCAGGTACTAATTGCGACAGAGAGACAGAGTTTGCCTTTCGGTTAGCAGGAGCAGATACCTACCTTTACCATATCAACAGAGTGAAGGAGGAAAAGAACATCACTAGCTACCAAATTCTCTGTCTGCCTGGGGGATTCAGCTATGGAGATAACTTAGGGGCAGGTAAAATTTTCTCCATAGAGATTCTTCTCTGGTTTAAAGAAGAGATAGAAAGGTTCTTAAGTAAAGGGGGACTTATTTTAGGGATATGTAACGGTTTTCAGATTCTTTTAAAAAGTGGTATTCTACCCTACTTAGAGTTTTATCAGAAAGCTACTCTCACTTTTAACGATTCGGGACGTTTTGAAGATAGATGGGTTTACCTTAGGGTAGTCTCTTCTTCCGCTCTTTCCATATGGTTTAAGGACCTTCCTCCTTTGATAACTTTACCGGTAGCTCATGGGGAAGGTAAATTCTACACCGATTTTCATACTTTAGAGAAGATAGAAGCCAATAATCAGGTGGTTCTAAGATATGTAGATAAAAGTGGCAACCTAGCTCTTTATCCTTATAATCCCAACGGCTCCTTAAATGGGATTGCAGGGATAAGTGATTCTACAGGAAGAGTGTTAGGGCTTATGCCTCATCCTGAAAGGTTTCTCTTCCCCCATCATCATCCTCATTGGCAGAAAGATGCAACCTACCCTTTTGGGAGGAAGATATTTGAGAATGCGGTAAACTATTTTAGCCATGGATAGGGAAAAGCTGACTTATAAAAGTTGTGGGGTAGATATAAAAAAAGGAGAAGATTTAGTGGATGTAATTAAAAAGCTCTTTCCAGAGAGAAGAATAGAAAGAGTTTCTGCTTTTGGTTCTTTCTTCCCTTTAAAAAGAGTGATTGAGAAATACAAAAATCCTCTTCTTGTTTCCTCTTGTGATGGAGTAGGGACAAAACTAAAGATTGCTCAATACCTTAACTACCATCGTAGCGTAGGAATAGATTTAGTAGCGATGAATGTAAACGATATCATCTCTCTGGGGGCAACTCCTCTTTTCTTTTCTGATTACATCGCTTGCGGAAGATTAAACATTTTAATTTTAAGAGAAGTTTTGATAGGGATAAAAAAAGCTCTAAGAGAAGCGAGTTGTCTTCTTATAGGGGGAGAGACTGCAGAGATGCCAGGTATGTATGAAAAAGATGAGTACGACTTAGCTGGTTTTTGTTTAGGAGTAGTTAGCAGAGAAAAAATAATTGATGGCAGGGGTATTCGTGAAGGGAATCTACTGGTGGGTTTGGCTTCTAATGGATTACATTCCAATGGTTTCTCCCTGGTAAGAAGAGTTTTTTCTAAAAAAGAAATAAAATATTACGCTCAACAGTTACTTAAACCCACACGTATTTATGTAAGAGCTATCTGTAATCTTTTAAATAATAAAAGATACTTTTCTAAGGTCAAAGGAGTTGCTCATATTACTGGAGGAGCTTTTTACAGCAAGCTTACTAAGATAATCCCTTCTGGTTATGGCGTGATATTAGAGAAAGAGAGTTGGCCCGTTCCTAAAATTTTTAAAGTTATTCAAGAGAAAGCCAATATAGATGATAGAGAGATGTATTCAGTATTTAACATGGGTATAGGGATGATTCTAGTAGTGAATAGGAAGGATGTTAAGAAAATCGTAAATACTCTCCAAAGATTTTGTCCTGTTTATCTTATTGGAGAAGTGGCAAAGACAAAGGAGAAGATAAAATTTGTTTAAATAGGAGGAAGGATGAAGGTCTTGGTGATAGGAGGAGGAGGACGAGAACACTGCTTAGTTTATAAGATTAAAAACTCTTCTTACGTAGATAAGGTATTCTGCGCTCCTGGTAATGGAGGCACAGCTCTTCTTGCAGAAAACGTGGATATCCAACCTAAAGATATAGAAGGAATGGTAAAATTCGCTTTAAGGGAGAGAGTTGATCTTACTGTTGTAGGTCCAGAGGCTCCTTTAGTAGAAGGTATTGTAGATGAATTTAATAAGAGAGGATTAAAAATTTTCGGCCCTACAAAAGACGTAGCTATTTTAGAAGGAAGTAAAGTTTTTGCTAAGCAATTTATGAGAAGGTATGGGATACCTACTGCAGATTTTGAGATTTTTGATAATGCTGGTAAGGCATTTAGCTATATAGAAAGATGTGATTTCCCCTGTGTAGTGAAAGCTGACGGGTTAGCAGGAGGGAAAGGGGCAATTATCTGCCACAACCTTTCCCAGGCTAGAGAAGCTATACAGCGGATAATGATTAATAAAGAGTTTGGAGCAGCAGGAGAGAAAGTTGTAGTTGAAGATTTTTTAGAAGGAGAGGAGGCATCTTTATTAGCTTTTTTAGATAGCGATACATTTTTGCCTTTAGTGACTTCTCAGGATCATAAACCTGTATTTGACAATGATCAAGGACCCAATACAGGAGGAATGGGAGCATATGCTCCTGCTCCTTTAGTGGGGGATTTGGTTTTTTCAAAAATTGAAGACAAGATTCTCTCTCCCTTAGTTAAGGGACTAAAGAAGGAGAATAAGGTTTATAAGGGAATTATTTATCTAGGTTTAATGATTACTGAAGGGGAACCTTACTTGCTGGAGTTTAATGTACGCTTTGGTGATCCGGAGACGCAAGCAATTCTACCTAAATTGAGGAGTGATTTAGTAGAGGTTATATTAGCTAACATCGAAGGGAAACTAAGGAGAATAAATTTAGTTTGGGATCAGCGTTTCTGTATCTGTGTAGTTTTAGCTTCGGGAGGTTATCCAGGAAAATATGAGAAAGGAAAAATAATCAATGGCTTAGAAAGTTTAGAGAAGTTAGAGGATATTCTTGTATTTCATGCAGGAACAAAAAAAGTTCTCGATACTCAGACAGGAAGTAATTTTTTCGTCACTAACGGAGGAAGAGTTCTTAATATTGTAGGTTTGGATTCTGATTTTCGCAGAGCTCAAGAAAAAGTCTACTCTGCTATAAAAAAGATCTCTTTTGAAGGGATGCATTATCGCCAAGATATAGGAAATAAAGGATTGAAATTTTTATCATAAGAAGATAAAATTAAGGAAAATATGAGAAGGAAGGAAAAGCCTAAAATTGCTATTCTCTTAGGTAGTAAATCGGACTTAGAGAGATTAACAGAGGTATTTAACCTTTTAAAAGATATAAATTGTCCTTACCGATTAGAGGTAATTTCTGCTCATCGCTCTCCTTATAAACTGCAAAATTTTTGTAAACATGCTAAAAAAGAAGGTATAGAGATTATTATTGCTTGTGCAGGACTCTCTGCTGCACTACCTGGAGTGGTTGCCTCCTATTTAGATATTCCTGTTATTGGGGTCCCCTTAGATTCTGGTCCTTTAAAGGGGGTGGAGAGTCTTTTTTCTATCGCTGAGGTCCCTAAGGGAGTTGGCTTAGTTTCTACAGGAATAGGGAAGAAGGGGTTTATCAATGGAGTAATTTTTTCTTTAAAAATCCTTACTCTCTTCTATAAGGATTATGCAGAGATTCTTAGGCGAATGGAAGAGAAATTTAAGAGATGAAAAAATTGGATGCCTTAGCTTCTGGAGATATTCCATTTTTGGGGAAGGAAGTAAAAGAGATTCTTATGAAAGGAGGGATTGTCGCTCTTCCTACTGAAACTGTTTACGGTTTAGCTGCCCTCTCCACTAATAAATCGGCGGTAGAGAGATTATACCAGATTAAGCAAAGAGATCCTAACAAACCTTTTAGTTTACATACGCCTGACGTGGAGAAAGCTCTTTCCTTTCTTTCTATTCTTCCTCCTTATGGATATCGCTTGTTAGAGAAGTACTGGCCAGGACCTCTTACTGTGGTGTATTACTCTAAAGAAGGAGAGAAGATAGGAGTGAGAGTACCTGCTCATAAAATCTTAGCAGGGATTCTTCGAGTAGTAGGTGCTCCTGTTTATTTGCCTTCAGCTAACCTGAGTGGGGAAAAAGAAGCAGTAAGTGCTAAGGAAGTGGAAGAAAAATTCGATGGGAATGTAGATTTAATCGTCGACGCTGGCCCTCCTGTTTACTTTAAACCTTCTACAGTGATAGACTTGACTTATCACCCTTTTAAAATTCTAAGAGAAGGGGTAGTTTCTGTTAAAGAAATAGTAGATATCTATGTGAAGAAGAGAATTGTTTTTGTATGTACAGGGAATACTTGCCGTTCAGTAATGGGAGAGTACCTTTTAAAAAAATACCTCTCTGAGTATGACCCACATACCTTTCAGCGTTATGAGATTATTTCTAGAGGTCTTCATTCTTTGGAAGGTTCTCCTTTATCTCCTACTGTAGCGGAGATTTTAAAAAAAGAGGAGGGTATAGTCTTAGAAAACCATAAATCTAAACGATTAGATAGAAGAACCATCCTTTCTTCAGATTTGATTTTTACTATGAGTGATGCTCAGAAAGAGCACATTGTGAAGTTAGAGCCTACTTCCGAGCCAAGGGTTTTTTGTCTGAAGAAATTTTTACCTTTAGATATGGAGGAAGACATACCTGATCCAATGGGTAAACCTTACGAGGTTTACTTCCAAGTTTATGAGTTGATAAAGAAGGCAATTCTAGAATTAAGAGATTGGTTATAAGTATGAGAGTGGGGATAGCTAGTGATCATCGCGGGTTTAAATTAAAGAATGTTCTAATTGAGTTTTTAAAAACAAAGAATATATCCATGGTTGATTACGGTACTTATTCTAATGAACCTTGTGATTACCCTGATTATGTTTACCCTTTAGCTAAGGCAGTAAGGGATAGGAGAGTAAATAAAGGAATCGTTATCTGTTACACAGGAATAGGCAGTAGTATTTGTGCTAATAAAGTTAAGGGGGTAAGAGCGGGTTTAGTTTACAACTTAAGGACAGCAACTTTAAGTAGAAGACATAACGATACTAATATCATTGTGTTAGGTGCAGGATTTCTAACTTTCCTTTTGGCAAAAAAAATTGTCTGGCGATGGTTAAACATAGAGTTTGAGGGTGGCAGACACTTACGTCGGGTAAGAAAAATTAGGTTGATAGAGGAGGAGGAGAGTGTTTGAGTATCTTAAGGAGATCGATCCTCAAGTATACAAAAGTATTTTAAGAGAAATCAAAAGGCAGAAGAGTCAAATTGAACTTATTGCTAGTGAAAACTTTGCTCCTTTAGCAGTTTTGGAAGCTGCTAGCTCCCCACTTACTAATAAGTATGCCGAAGGTTATCCCCGTGCTCGCTGGTACGGAGGTTGCCAATTTGTTGATGAAGTTGAAGATTTAGCTAGAGAGAGAGTAAAGAAACTATTTGGTGCCGAGCATGCCAACGTTCAGCCACATTCAGGGACACAGGCAAATATGGCAGTAATGTTAGCTACCTTGAAAGTAGGGGAAACAATTTTAGCTATGGATTTAGCTTGTGGAGGGCATCTCTCTCATGGTCACCCTTTAAATTTTAGTGGAAAATTTTACAATGTGATAGCTTATGGATTAAACCGTGAAACTGAGAGTTTGGATTACAATGAGATAGAGGAGTTAGCCTTAAAACATAAGCCCAAGCTGATTATTGCTGGGGCTAGCGCTTATCCTAGGATAATTGACTTTGAAAAGTTTCGTAAAATTTGTGATAGAGTAGGAGCACTTTTTCTAGTAGATATGGCTCACTTTGCTGGGATGGTAGCAGCAGGATTTTATCCTAACCCCACCCCCTTGGCAGATTTTGTAACCTCTACCACACATAAGACGTTAAGAGGACCACGAGCAGGGTTTATTCTGTGTAGAAAAGAGTTCGCCAAAAAAATTGATAGTGCAGTATTTCCTGGTGTTCAAGGCGGTCCTCTTATGCATATAATCGCTGCTAAAGCGGTTGCTTTTGGGTTAGCGTTTACTGAGGAATTTAGAGAGTATCAGAGGAAAATTCTGGATAATGCAAGAGCTTTTGCAGAATCTCTAGAAAAGAGAGGTTATCGCATAGTAAGTGGAGGTACAGATACTCATCTCTTCCTGGTGGACTTACGTCCCAAGGATTTAACAGGGAAAGAATGTGCTGACATTTTAGAGGAGGTGGATATTACTGTAAATAAGAACCTTATACCTTTTGATCCCAATCCTCCAAAAATTACCAGTGGGATAAGAATAGGAACTCCTGCAGTAACTACCCGAGGAATGAAAGAAAAAGAAATGGATATAATTTCTGATTTTATAGATAGAGCTGTTAGATATCGGGATGATTCTCAAAAGTTAGATCAGATAAAGAGAGAAGTTCACAGATTACTGGAAGATTTCCCTCTTTACCCTGAATTTAATGGGAAAAAGTAGTCGACCTGATTGGGATACTTACTTTATGAGTGTAGCTGAGCTTGTTTCTCAGCGTTCTACTTGTTTAAGAAGAAAGGTGGGAGCAGTTTTAGTTAAAGATAGAAGAATTTTAGCTACTGGTTACAATGGAGCTCCTCAAGGGTTAGAGCACTGTGAAGTAGTAGGATGCTTGAGAGAAAAGTTAAAAGTTCCCTCAGGAGTTCGTCATGAGATTTGTCGTGGTCTTCATGCTGAGCAAAATGTAATCATTCAGGCAGCCTTACATGGAGTCTCAATTGAGGGAAGCACTTTATATGTTACTTGCGCTCCCTGTAGTATCTGTGCTAAGATGATTATAAATGCAGGGATAAAGGAGATAATCTATCGGGATAGCTACCCTGATAAGATGGCAGAAGAGTTTTTAAAGGAAGGAAAGATTAAGTTGAGAAAACTTTCGAAAAAATTAGTTTAGATGAGGTGCCCTTACTGTAACCATAATGAGGATAAAGTAGTTGATTCTCGGGAGACTCAAGAGGGAGCTTCTATAAGGAGAAGGAGAGAATGCTTAAATTGTGGGAGGAGGTTTACTACCTATGAGTATGTAGAGAAGATTCCTCTCATGGTAGTAAAAAAAGATGGGCGTCGTGAACCTTTTAACCGTCAGAAGATCCTTGAGGGATTAATCAAGGCCTGTCAGAAAAGACCTATAAGTGTGGAGAGATTAGATAAACTTGTTTCCGATATAGAAAAAGACATTCAGAAGAAATTTGATCAGGAAGTAGATTCTCGCTATATAGGAGAACTGGTGATGGAAAGACTTTCCCAGATCGATGATGTAGCTTATGTAAGATTTGCTTCTGTGTATCGTCAGTTTAAAGATGTAAACCAATTTTTAAGAGAATTAAGAGATATTTTAAGTAAAAAAGTGAAATGATTGAGGTAGAGTTATCTAGAATCATTATTGATGAGGCCAAGAGAGAGCAGATAATTGTTTTAAGAGAAAAGAATGGCTCAAAGACTCTTCCTATTGTAATTGGATTAACTGAAGCTTTGGCAGTAAGGATGAAATTGAGTGGATTTATACCCCCCCGACCTCTCACTCATGATTTGATGAAATCTTTATTTGATGCTTTAGAAGTTAGGTTAGAGAAGATAGTTATTGATAAGTTGGTGGATAGTACTTTTCACGCTAAGCTTTTCTTAATTACTAAAGAAGGTACCAAAATTGTAGATGCTCGTCCTTCAGACAGTATAGCTCTGGCAGTAAGAACTAACTCTCCTATGTTTGTTGAGGAAGAAGTATTTAGAAGATTAGAACAGGGGTTATGAAGATAGGGATTATCAGTGATACTCATGACAACTTAGTAAAGATTAGAGAAGCAGTTAAGATATTTAACGAACACGAAGTTGATTTTGTGTTTCATGCCGGAGATTTTATTGCTCCTTTTTCTCTAGATCCTTTCCAAGAGTTAAGATGTGATTGGGCAGGAGTTTTTGGAAACAACGATGGAGAGAAAGAAGGATTGAGTAAAAAATCGGGAGGACGGATAAAGCCGCCTCCTTTACTTTGGGAAGTTCAAGAAAAGAAGATTGCTGTTACTCATCAATTCAGCCCTGTTGAGGCTCAGATAATTATATCTGGTCACACCCACCATCCTCAAATAGAGAAAGTTGGCGATAAGCTCCTTATAAACCCTGGAGAGGCTTGTGGATGGCTTACTGAGAAATCTTCTTTAGTTATTTTAGATTTACAGAGTTTAGATCCAAAGTTAGTATACTTTTAACCCACCTTTTATGCAAATAAAAGATAAGGTAGCAAATATTCCTTACCTTTTATCTATAAAGAGATTAGCTAACGAGATGAAGGTAGATGTGTATTTAGTAGGAGGTTTTTTAAGAGATCTTTATTTAAACAGAGAAGAGAATTTTGATTTTGATTTTGTTGTTGAAAAGGATGCTGAAAGGTTTTCTGTTGCTTTTTCTCGAAAGATAAACTGCAAATGGATTGTATTAGATAAAAAGGAGAGAACTTATCGAGTAATTGTAAAGAAAAAAGAGAATATTTATCACTACGATTTTTCTCAGCTAAAGGGAGATAGTTTAGAGGATGATCTTTTAAGGAGGGATTTTTCTATAAATACCTTACTTCTAAATGTGAATCACTTTCCTCATGTTCAGGTGATCGATCGCTTGGAAGCTATCAGAGATTTAAGAAAGAAAATTATAAGAGCAGTAAGTGAAGAAGTTATTTTAGAAGATCCTTTAAGAATCTTGAGAGCGTTTAGTTTATGGGCAAGGTATAACTTGCAGATAGAAACGCAAACCCTTAAGTTTTTAAAAAAACACAGAGAATTATTAAAAAAAGTATCTCCTGAACGAATAAATGAAGAGTTGTTTAAAATTTTAGATAGCTCCTATAGTTATTCGGTAATAAAAAAAATGAGTGATCTCTTTATTCTCGATGAAATCATTCCTTACATAAGGAAATCCCGCGGGGTATACCAAGGAGGATATCATCACCTAGATGTCTGGGAACATTCTCTTCAAACACTTTCTCGCTTTGAAATTCTTTACCGCCGAAGATTGACTAAGTCTTCAGAGATAGTTGATTATCTTAATCAGGAGTTAGCTAAAAATAGGAAGAGAATTCACATTTTAAAACTTGCCTGTCTTCTTCACGATATTGGTAAACCTTTTGCGAAGAGGGTCAAAGGTAAAAAGACTATATTTCATACTCATGAGAAGATAGGAGCAGAGGTAGCTGAGGAGTTTGCTCAAGAGATTAAACTATCGGTAAAAGAGAAAGAAGTTCTTAGGAAATTGATTTTTTGGCACTTAAGGCCAGGTTACTTAGCAGGAGAGATTTTCCCCTCCCAGAGGGCAATTTATAGATTTTTTAGAGATACTGATGAGGAAGGAGTTTCGGTTATTCTTTTATCTTTAGCGGACTGGCGGGCTACCAGAGGGCCACTCACTAACAGAAAGAAGAGATTAATCCATGAGAGAGTGATGTTTAAACTTATTGATTTTTACTTTAATGAAAGAAAAAAGAAACCTCTATCTAAGATAGTGGATGGATTTGATATAATGAGAAGGTTTAATTTGGCTCCCTCTCCCTTGGTGGGAGAGATACTTGCTAAGATTAAGGAGGAGCAAGCCTTGGGTAATGTGAAGAGTAAAAGGGAAGCTTACCGAGTAGCTAAGGCTTATCTGGAAGGGAGGAAGAATGCTTATAAAAGGGATGGAAATTAAGGTAGTTAAGAGGGATATCACCGAGGCAAATACCGAAGCGATAGTTAACTCTGCTAATACTCATTTCCTTATGGGAGGAGGAGTAGCTAGGGCTATAAAAAGAAAGGGTGGGGAAATAATTGAAAGAGAGGCTCAAAAACACGCTCCCGCAAAAAAGGGGGAGGCTATTATTACTAAGGCTGGCGCACTGAAGGCTAAGTATGTGATTCATGCAGTAACTATGGGGTTAGATTTTAAAACTAACGAAGAAGTAATTAGAAAAGCCACTGCTGCTACTTTACGCTTAGCTCAGAGCAAACGTATTCATTCTCTTTCTTTCTGTGCTTTAGGGTGTGGCACAGGTAAACTTTCCTATTCTCTCTCTGCTAAGATAATGGCTCAGGAAGTGTTCCGTTACTTAAGAGAAATCGAAAAGCCGTCTCTTAAAAAGATTGTTTTTGCTCTCACTTCCCTTCAAGCATTGTCAGTTTTCAAAAAAAATCTTTTGGGGTACTTAGATTATATCAGTAAGAAGGTATGCCAAGGCCCCTTTCTCACTGTAGATGGGATAGTAGAATTCGCCCAAGGAATTGTGATGATAGAGAGAAGTAATCCTCCTTTTGGTTGGGCTCTCCCTGGAGGGTTCGTAGATTATGGCGAGAGTGTGGAAGAAGCGGTAAAAAGAGAAGTGAAGGAGGAGACGAATTTAGATTTTGTAAACTTTAAGCAGTTTAAAGTTTATTCTAATCCTAACCGGGATCCTCGATTTCATACTGTTTCGGTAGTGTTCGTAGGGAAAGGAAGAGGTCATCTTCTTTCTTCTTCTGATGCTAAAAATGCTCAAGTTTTTAGATTGGATAGTTTGCCTAAGAAAATAGTGTTTGACCACGCTAAGATAATAAGAGAGTACATCAAAGAAAAGAAAAAATGGTTTCTATAGATGGTTCTTATCTAGAGGGAGGAGGTCAGATTTTAAGGACAGCTTTAGGACTTTCTACTATCTTAGGGGAGGAAGTAGAGATATTTAATATAAGAAAAAAAAGAAAAAACCCTGGATTAGCAACTCAACATCTGTATGTAATCCAAGCTTTCCAGAAAATATTCGCTGCTTCCTGTCAGGGAGCTTCTCTTGGTTCTCAGAGAATTCATTTTCTTCCTTCTTCAGAAGTTAAGGCTTCCTCTATCTTTTTAAAAACAGAGACAGCTGCTTCTATTGGGTTAATTATTCAAGCAATTCTTTTACCGGTTGTAATCTTAAATAAAGAAGTAACCTTAAAAGTAGGAGGAGGGACAGCGGGGAGGTGGGCTCCTCCTGTAGATTTCTATCCTAAAGTGGTATTTCCTCTTCTAAGGATAAACGCTCATCTCCAGGTAATGAGGAGAGGATACTATCCTAAAGGAGGAGGGGGAGTTTCTTTAAGAGTAAAAAAAAGTGACTTAAGAGGCATTAATCTTACCCAGAGAGGCCCCTTTCTTAAGGTATCTATAACAAGTATTGCTTCCTCTTCTCTTAAGGAGAAAAATGTAGCTCAAAGACAACTCTACCAAGCTAGGGAGTTGTTGAAAGAAAGTTACCCTAACTTAGAGATTGAGGAGAGATTCTTTTACGCTGATACTTTCTCTCCTGGCTCCGAAATTTACCTCTGTGCTTATTTTAGTAACACTATCCTCTTTAGTGATAGTTTGGGAGAAAGAGGTAAATCAGCAGAGAAAGTAGCTTACCAAGCAGTAGCAAAACTTAAAGAAGAAATAGAAAGTGGAGCCGCTTGTGATAGACATCTTGCCGATCATCTTATACCTTACATGGCTTTCTTAGGAGGAGAATTTCTTACATCTCAAATTACCTTGCATACCTTAACTAACATTTGGGTTTGTGAAAAATTCTTGGGAAAAAAGTTTTTTGTGGAGGATAATTTAGTAAAGAGTATCTCCTAACTATGCAGGATCTTTCTTTGCGTTACATAAAAGGGATAGGTCCTAAGTTAGCTAATGCTTTAGCAAAATTGAAGATTTATAGTGGGAAAGATTTACTTTATTATTTTCCCTTGCGTTATCAAGATAGGCGCTATGTAACTCCCATTAAAGACATAAGAGAAGGTGCTTATTTTTTAGTAAAAGGGAAAGTTATGGCAAGGAATGTAAGGGGAGTTAGGCGTTTCCTATTTGGTAGAAAGATCTTTGAGGCAATTGTTTCCGATGGAAGTGGTTTCTTAAACTGTGTATGGTTTAATCAACCTTATCTTAGAAATTATATAAATGTGGGAGACGAACTTCTCCTTTATGGGAAAGCTACTCTCTTTAAAGGGAATGTTCAGTTTATCTCTCCCGAATATGAGAAGTTTTCTTCAGTGGATTCCTTTAACTTTGGGAGAATTGTTGGTTTCTATCGCCTTGTAGAGGGAATTACTCAGAAAAGGATGCGGAAGATAATCTTTGAGGGGCTAAAGAAGTTTTCATCTCAGCTTTTCGATTCTCTTCCTTTCTACATAAGAGAGGAGAGAAAAATTCCTAACATAAGAGAGGCTTTAGAAAATATCCACTACCCTCCTACATTTCAAGATGCTAATTTAGCCAGAGAAAGATTTATATTTGAAGAACTGTTCTTTTCTCAAATCATGGTTTACTTAAGAAAAGCAAGGAGAGTTTTAACTAAAGGAATACCATTTAAGGTAGATAAAGATTTTATAGAGAAGATTAGAAGAAGGTTTGATTTTTCTCTTACCTCTTCCCAAGAAGAGGCACTTATTCAAATTCTTGAGGATATGAAAAAACCCTATCCTATGCACCGCCTCCTTCAGGGAGATGTAGGTTCAGGTAAGACTGCTGTAGCTATCTTCGCTATAGGAGTATGTGTTTATTCAGGGTATCAAGCAGCAGTTATGGTTCCTACTGAAGTTTTGGCTTTTCAACATTATCAGACTTTCAAGAGTATTCTAGCTCCTTTAGGATTTAGAATAGATGTTTTAGTTTCTTCCCTCTCTAAAAAGATGAGAAAAAAAGTAGTAACTTCTTTAAAGGAAGGGAAAACTAACATTGTTATAGGTACCCATTCTCTTCTTGACGAGAATGTAGAATTCAAAAATTTAGGTTTGGTAGTAATAGATGAACAACATAAGTTTGGAGTAGCTCAACGTACCCTTTTACCTAAAAAGGGTAAAAATCCCGATTGTTTGATTATGAGTGCTACCCCCATTCCTCGTAGCTTAGCTTTATCCCTCTATGGGGATTTAGATCTTTCCCTCATAAAGCAACTACCACCTAACCGTTACCAGCCTCAGACTATTGTTGTAAGTCAAGGAAATAGAGAGTGGGTATACAGGTTCATCAAAGATAAATTGAGAGAAGGCAGGCAAGCTTACATAATTTACCCTGTTATTGAGGAATCCAGACTTCAGGATATTCATTCTTTGAATCAGATGTATGAGAGATTAAAAAAAATATTTACTCAATTCCGTATAGAAGTCTTTCATGGACAGATGCCTAAAAAAAGACGGTTGGAGATAGTAGAAGATTTCAGGAAGAATCGTATCAATATTTTAGTTGCCACTACTGTAGTTGAAGTAGGGATAAATATTGAGAATGCTACGGTGATGGTAGTAGAGAACCCCGAAAGATTTGGTCTTTCTCAGTTACACCAGCTACGAGGTAGAATTCGCCGCTCTACTTACAAACCTTACTTTATTGTTGTTATGTCTGAAAATATAGGAGAGAATGCTCGTAAGCGGATAGAGGTTATCAAGGAGACCAGCGATGGATTTAAAATTGCTGAGGATGATCTTAAATTAAGGGGCCCAGGGGATTTTTTTGGACACCTGCAGTGGGGTTTTCCTCATCTTAAGATAGCCAACCCTTTGGAGGATCTAGATAATCTTAGATGGGCAAGGAAATTAGCTTACCAGGTAGTAAAAAATGACCCCCATCTTAGGAAACCTTACCATAGATGTATAAAAGAATACCTTGATTTTTTGATAGGAAAATGAAGGTAATTAGAGGAATTTTTAAAAATCGGTATTTGACTGTGCCTAAAGGGATAAGAGCCGTTTCCCTAAGAGTAAAGAAGTCTCTATTTGACTTAATAAGAGAGGAAGTAGCTGAGGCTAAAGTATTGGATCTTTTTAGTGGGTCAGGGTCCTTAGGGATAGAAGCTCTTTCTTTAGGAGCAAGTGAGGTTGTATTTGTAGATATAAAAAAGAGTTCCATAGATACTATTTATAAGAACCTGGCCACCTTGAAGGCTTCCACAAAAGCTACTCTTGTTCTTAAAGATGCTTTTAAGGCGATAAAGGATTTTTACGCTCAAGAGGAGAAATTCGATATTATCTTCTTAGATCCTCCTTACTATAAGGGTCTTTCTACAAAATCCTTGCAAACCTTAGATGAATATGATATATTAGCTTCTCACGGTTTGGTAATAACAGTCTGTTATTACAAAGATAACATAGATAGAATATTTAAGAGTTTTTCTAAGGTTCTCTCTAAAAAGTATGGTCAGACTCTTCTTTTGATTTATAAAAAGAATGGAGAAGGTTCTTTATCCTGGAACTTTTGATCCTATTACCTTAGGTCATCTGGATATCATAAAACGAGCCGCATCTATTTTCTCTCAGCTCATCGTGGCGGTAGTAAAGGCTCCTTCTAAACCTACCCTTTTTTCTTATCCTGAGCGAGAGGAGATGGTGAAGAAAGCAGTGAGGGGCTTAAGAAATGTGAAAGTAGTAGGATTTGATGGTTTAGTGGTAGAGTTCGCTAAGAGGATGAAGATTAAGATAATTTTGCGAGGGTTACGGATGACTTCTGATTTTGAGTACGAATTCCAGATGGCTTTAACTAACAGGAAGCTTGCTCCAGAAATAGAAACAGTATTTCTTATGCCTCACCCTCAGTATTCTTATATTTCTTCTCGCTTAATCAAGGAAGCAGCTGGCTTGGGAGCGGACCTAAAGGCATTTTTACCTTTGGTTTCTCTTCGTGCTTTAAAGAGAAAGATTAATGAAAGTAGCGATAAATAAAATTCCCCAGGAAGGTCTCCTTGTAGAAGAAGATATTTCTGCTCAGAGTTGGGATATGGATAGTTTTGATATAAAATTCGTAGATGATATTCATATGGTTTGTGAGTTTTTCAAAGTAGGTAAGGATATTTTAGTAAAGACAGAAGTTACTACTCACCGTATAATAACTTGCTCTCGATGTCTCCAAGAGGTAGGTCAGAAGGTAGTCCAAAAATTTGATTTTTACTATCCTATCTCTCAACTTGGAGATTATTTAGAGATGGACGAGAGAATAAGAGAGCAGATTCTCTTGGAATTTCCTATGAAAGTACTATGTCGTCCTGACTGTAAAGGATTATGTCCAGGATGTGGAGCAAACTTAAATTATTCTCAATGTCAGTGTGCAAAAAAATCAAATTAAGAAGAAGAGGAGGAGGAGGAGATGGCTCACCCTAAGAGAAGACATTCTCACTCTCGCACGAGAAAAAAGAGAACGCATCAGAAATTAAGTATCCCTACCCTTGTTCCTTGTAAGGAGTGTGGAAGACTAAAACCAGCTCATATGGTCTGTCCCTTTTGTGGGTATTACCGAGGTAAAGAAATAGTAGTTATAGAAAAAGAGAAAAAATAATGGGGTATAGAATAGGTTTGGATATTTCTGGAGGAGATTACGCACCTCTAGAACCTCTTAAAGGGGCTTACTTAGCTGCTAGAGAACTGGACGTTCCTTTGGTTTTAATAGGAGATAAAGATGAGATAGAGAGAGAAGCAGTAAAGGAGAGAATAGATCTGAGTAAGTTTTCCATAGTGGAGGCAAAGGAGAAGATAGATATGAATGATTTTCCAGTTTCTTCTGTGAGGAGGAAGCGGGATTCTTCCATAGTGAAAGGGATACTTCTTCTAAAGGAAGGTAAAATTGATGCTTTTGTCTCTTGTGGGAATACTGGGGCTGTAGTGTGTGCTGCTACTTTAGAGGTAGGTTTAATTGAGGGGATTGAGCGGGCAGGAATTGCTGTATTAGTTCCTACTTTAAAAGGAGTATGCTTAATTATAGATGTAGGAGCAAACATCGATCCAAGACCCCTTCACCTTTTTCAATATGGGATAATGGCTTCGGTTTACTATTCTTTAGTTTTAGGGAAAAATAATCCCAGTGTAGGTCTCCTTAGTATAGGAGAGGAGGCTACTAAAGGTCCAGATCTTATAAAGAGTACTCACCGCCTCTTTACTCAGGCTCCTTTAAACTTCGTAGGGAATTTAGAACCAAGAGATATATTCTTAGGAAAATGTGATTGTATTGTCTGTGATGGATATATAGGTAATGCTGTTTTGAAAGTCTCTGAAGGATTTGCTGAAGCTATGGAGAGATTTCTATTAGATAATACTAGGAAGGAGTTCTTAGGTAAGTTAGGACTCCTTTTCGTTAAACAGAGTCTAAAGGGGTTTAAAAAAATTACTGACTATGCAGAGTACGGGGGAGCTCCTCTTTTGGGAATAGATGGGGTGGTAATTATTGGCCATGGACGTTCTCATGCTTACGCAGTTAAGAATGCTATAAAAGTAGCTATTCAAGAGTTGAACCGAGACTTAAATAGAGAGATAAAGAGGAGGGTGGATGAGGTCTGCCAAGATAGTAGGATTAGGCAAATACTTACCTTCTAAGATTCTTACCAATTTTGATTTAGAGAAGATGGTAGATACTACTGATGAGTGGATTACTACTCGAACTGGAATAAAAACGCGCCACGTAGTGGAAAATAACACTCCTGCTTCTGTTTTAGCCAAAGAAGCTTCTTTGATAGCTTTAAAGAGAGCAGGGTTAAAGCCTAGAGATTTGGATTTAATAATCGTTGCTACTATTACCCCTGATACTCAGTTCCCTTCCACTGCTTGTTATTTACAAGATTCTCTAAAGGCAAAGAGAGCCTGTTGTTTCGATGTCTCTGCTGCCTGTGCTGGATTTGTCTATGCTTTGACCTGTGCTTGGCAGTTCTTAAAGGGCGGGTTTTATAAGAATGCATTAGTGGTAGGTAGCGAAGTTCTCACTTCTATTACTGATTGGGAGGATCGTTCTACTTGTGTCCTCTTTGGAGATGGTGCAGGAGCAGCAGTATTAGTGCCTAGCAATCGGGATGGTTTCTTAAGTGCTTATTTAGGAGGGGATGGTTCTAAGAGTGATCTTCTCATACTTCCCGGCGGTGGTTCCCGGTGCCCTGCTTCTCCAGATACAGTAAAAGAGAGACTCCATTATATAAAGATGAAGGGTAATGAGTTGTTTCGTATAGCGGTACGGATAATGGTCGAAGCTGCTCAGAAAGCTTTAAAAAGGGCAGGGTTAAGAAGAAAAGATATAGACTTACTTATCCCTCATCAGGCAAATATAAGGATAATCACGGCAGTAGCTAAACGATTAGGATTAACTGAAGAGAGAGTATATGTTAACATTGAACGTTATGGAAATATGTCTAGTGCTTCTTCTGCAGTGGCTTTATGTGAAGCTTGGGAGGAAGGTAGGATTAAAAAAGGAGATGTGGTAGTTTTAGATGCTTTTGGTGGGGGTTTGGTTTGGGGAAGTAGTGTGATAAAGTGGGTATAGAGTGAAGGCATTGGTTTTTCCTGGACAAGGAGCTCAGTATTTAGGGATGGGGGAAAGTTTCTATGAGGAATTCCCCGAAGCTAAGCAAATTTTTTCTATTGCCGAGGGAGTTGTAGGTATTGATTTAGCTAAGGTGTGTTTTCAAGGTCCTCCAGAAGAGCTAAAAAAAACCAACATCCAGCAGTTAGCGATTTTAGTAGTAACTGTTGCTGGATTAGAGGTATTAAAAAAGAGAATGAATATATTAAAAGAGATAAGTTATCTTTCCGGATTAAGCTTAGGAGAGTATACTTGTCTTTATCCTGCAGAGGTTCTTGCGTGGGAGGAGTTAGTATATTTGGTTAAGGAAAGAGCATTAGCTATGGAGGAAGCTAGTTTAGAGAATCCTTCATCAATGTTAGCTGTGATTGGGATGAAGGAGGAGGATTTAAGGAAGAAAGAAGGAGAATTAGGTTTCTACATTGCTAATATTAATTCCCCTCACCAGGTGGTTATTTCTTTGAGTAAAGAGAATAAGGAAAGAGTAAAAAGAGAGCTAAAAAATTTAGGAGCAAGGATAGTAGAATTGGCAGTAAGTGGGGGTTTTCATTCTCCTTTTATGGAATCTGCCAGAAAAAGGCTGGAAAAAGTTATAGAAAACCTAAAATTTAAGAATGCAAAGATTCCTATTGTAAGCAACTTCACAGCTACTTCTCATTACCATGCTTGGGAGCTAAAGAGGAATCTTCTAAATCAGTTAGTTTCTCCCGTAATGTGGAGGAGATGTGTCGAATTTATGGTAGAGAAAGGGGTTACTACCTTCGTGGAAATAGGGCCCTCTAAGATTTTACGAGGGTTAATAAGAAAGATTTCTCCCCAGAGTAAAGTGATCAATTTCGAGAGTGCCAAAGATTATTCTCAATTAGAGAAGGAGGCTTAGTATGGAGTTTAAAGAGAAAGTAGCCATTGTTACTGGTGGTGCACAAGGTATTGGTAAAGAAATTAGTAGAAATTTCCTAAGTAGAGGGGCTTATGTGGCAGTATTCGATGTTAACGATGCTCTTCTTACTCAGCTGAAGGAGGAGTTAAATTCTTCTCATCTTTTGACTTTCTGTGTAGATGTTACTAAGTTAGAAGAGGTAGAAAATAATGTTAACAAAGTTATTGACAAGGCAGGTAAAGTTGATATATTAGTTAACAATGCAGGGATAACTAGAGATAATCTGATCTTAAGGTTATCTGAGGCTGATTGGGATAAAGTTTTGGAGGTAAATTTAAAAGGTGCATTTAACTGCACAAAAGCAGTGTTAAGATACATGCTCAAACAACACTACGGTAAAATAATCAATATTTCTTCTATTATTGGTCTCATAGGTAATGTAGGGCAGGCTAACTATGCTGCTTCCAAAGCAGGGTTGATTGGGTTTACTAAATCTTTGGCCAGAGAACTTGGTTCAAGGAATATCTGTATAAATTGTGTAGCTCCAGGGTTTATAAAAACAGCAATGACAGATCGTCTTAGTGATAAAGTAAAGGAGAAGATGTTGGAGAGAATTCCTTTAAATAGGTTTGGTGCTCCTGCAGATGTAGCAGGAGCAGTACTTTTTTTGGCTTCTTCCTTAGCTGATTATATAACTGGGCAAGTTTTGGTTGTTGATGGCGGGATGAGTTAAAGATGGTAAAAAGGAGGTAAGGCGATGGCAAACTTAGAGGAAAGGGTAAAAGAGATAATTGCTGAGCAGTTAGGAGTTAAGAAAGAGGAGATAAAACCAGAGAGTTCTTTTGTTGATGATTTAGGTGCAGACTCCTTAGATACTGTAGAGATAGTTATGGCGTTGGAGGAAGAATTTGGAATAGAGATTCCTGATGAGGATGCTGAAAAGATGGCTACAGTAGGAGAAGCGATAAAGTATATTGAAGAAAAAGTGAAAGCTAAAGAGTCCCAATAAACAGCTCTTTTAAAATAAATGACTATAAGACGTGTAGTGGTTACAGGGTGTGGTGTTGTAACTCCTCTGGGGACAGGAAAGGAGGAAGTATGGAGAAATCTCATTGCTGGTAAGAGTGGCATCGTAAGGATAACTCAGTTCGATCCTCAAGATTTCGATTCTCAAATTGCTGGAGAAGTTAAAGAGTTTGAGCCCTCCCAGTATTTTAATTCTAAGGAGATAAAAAGAACTCCTCGTTTTGTTCAATTCGCTATTGCTGCTGCTGAGGAGGCTCTCAAAGAAGCAGGGCTTAATCTCTCTCAAATAGATCCTTATCGAGGGGGTGTTATTGTTGGTTCAGGTATAGGAAGTTTGCGAGCGGTAGAGAGGGAACATAGCATTTTACTTGAGCGAGGACCTAAAAAGATTTCTCCTTTTCTCATACCTATGCTTATTACTAATGAAGCTGCAGGGCGTATAGCTATCCGCTTTAATTTAAAAGGAGTAAATTTTTGCACAGTTACTGCTTGTGCCTCAGGAGCACACGCTATAGGAGAAGCTTACCGTCTTATTCAACAGGATAAGGCAGATATAGTTATTTGTGGAGGCACAGAAAGCTGTATCACTCCTTTGGGAGTGGGAGGCTTTTGTGCTTTAAAAGCTTTATCTACTCGCAATGACCAACCTGAGAAAGCAAGTCGACCTTTTGACCGGGAAAGAGATGGATTTGTCATTGCCGAAGGCGCAGGGATCGTTGTTTTAGAAGAGTTAAATCATGCTTTAAAAAGAGGTGTTCCTATCTATGGAGAGATATGTGGGTATGGAGCTACTTGCGATGCTTACCATATCACTGCTCCTTCACCGGAAGGAGAACCAGCTAGTGTGGCTATGGAGTTAGCTCTGAAGGAAGCAGGTGTTAGTTTGGATGAGAGTATTTATATAAACGCTCATGGAACCTCTACCCAGTTAAACGATAAAATGGAGACCAAAGCAATAAAGAGAGTTTTCGGTGAGTATGCTAAAAGAGTCCCTATAAGTTCTACTAAATCAATGACAGGTCACACTTTAGGAGCTGCAGGAGCTATAGAGTTTATTATCTGCTGTTTGGTCTTAAGGTACAAGATAATTCCTCCCACGGTGAATTATGAACTACCAGACCCTGAATGTGATTTAGACTACACTCCTAATAAAGCTCGCGAAGAAGATGTCAAAGTTGCCCTGTCCAATTCATTAGGTTTTGGAGGGCACAACGCTACTCTTCTTATTAAAGAACTAAGCTAAAAAAGTATGGGGCTAACTCTAATAGAAAAGATTTTATTAAGGCATTCTTCTAAGAAAACTTTGGAGGATTTTCTTTATGTTAAAGTAGACTTCTGTTTTGGCAATGATGTAACCGCACCTTTAGCAGTAAAAATATTTACCCATGCTGGTTTTAATTCAGTGTTCAATCCTAAAAAGATAGGCTTTGTGTGTGACCATTTTCTTCCTGCTCGCGATTTAAAAGCTGCTAATAATGTCCAGTTATTAAAGAATTTTTCTAAGAGATATAAAATAAAAAACTTTTTTGATATAAATAGGTGTGGGATTGAACATATATTTTTGTTAGAGGAAGGGCTTATAACTCCCGGCACTCTCATTATTGGGGCAGATTCTCACACCTGTACTTTTGGAGGGATAGGATGCGCTGCTTTTGGAGTGGGTTCTACAGATTTAGCCTGCGCTATGAAAGAGGGAAGGGTATGGTTAAAAACCCCACCAGTAATTAAGATTATCTATAGAGGAAAGTTAGGCAAGTGGATTACAGGAAAGGATATTATTCTGTTTACCTTAGGCAAATTAGGAGTAGACGGGGCTTTATACAAAGCTATGGAATTTGCAGGCCCAGTTATAAAGAAACTTTCCGTGGAAGATAGGCTGACTATAACTAATATGGCTATAGAGTGCGGAGCTAAAACAGGAATAATTCAACCCGATGAAAAAGTGTTAAGTTATTTAAAAAAAGTAGCAAATCTCAATCTTAAAAATATAAGTAACTTAACATCAGATAAAGATGCCAAATACGAGGATATAATTGAGATTGATGTAAGCAGACTGCAGCCTCAGGTTGCTTACCCTCATCTTCCTAGTAATGTAAAGCCAGTGGCTAACTTTAGGAGAGTTAAATTAAATCAGGTGTTTATTGGGTCCTGCACCAATGGACGAATCTCTGATTTGAGAATGGCAGCCAGTATCCTTAAAGGGAAAAAGGTGAAAAGAGGGTTAAGAGTAATAGTTATACCTGCTACTTACAGGGTTTATAGGGAAGCAGAAAGAGAAGGGTTACTTAAGGTATTCTTAGAAGCAGGTTGTATTATCTGTCCTCCTACCTGCGGTCCGTGTTTAGGAGGACATATGGGAGTAATAGGTAAGGGGGAAGTAGCTTTAGCTACTTCTAACAGAAATTTTATTGGAAGAATGGGGCATCCCCAGAGTTTAGTTTATCTAAGTTCTCCTGCTGTGGCAGCAGCTTCTGCAATTAAAGGTAGAATTACTCATCCCCAGGAGGTAAGTTAAAATGGTTATTAAGGGAAGAGTGCATAAATTCGCTGACGATATAAATACCGATGATATCATTCCCGCTTCTTACTTAGATTCACAAGACCCTGAATTTTTAGGAGCTCATTGTATGGAAAACATTACTCCCCAATTTATCAAAAAGGTTAAAAAGGGCGACATAATAGTGGCAGGTAAGAACTTCGGTTGTGGTTCTTCTCGAGAACATGCGCCCTTAGCAATTAAAGGATGTGGGATAAGTTTAGTTATAGCTAAGAGCTTTGCCCGTATTTTTTATCGAAATGCCATAAATATTGGTTTGCCTATTTTGACTTTCTCTCATCCCGAGAAAATAGAGGAAGCTAATATTTTGGAAGCAGATTTGGATAAAGGAGTAGTCAAGAATGTAACTAAGAGGGAGATTTACTTTTGTGAGAAATTTCCCCAATTTATGCAGGAGATTATAAAAAGTGGAGGGTTGGTTAATTGGATAAAGAGGAAAAAGTAGTTTTACCCCGAACCACAGAAAGCCATTCCGCCCTTTCCTTGAAAAGGCGGGGTTTGGGGTTTATTCTTTACAGATGAGAAAAAAGTGGTAAGGTATCTTAAAGGTAAGTGAGGTTAGACGTATAATAATTTTAGAGATAAGTTAAAGAGAGGATTAGTTATGAGTAAATCTTACAGAATAGCGGTTATTCCTGGAGATGGTACAGGGCCAGAAGTAATAAGGGAAGGTTTGAAAGTTTTAGAAGCAGCTTCACAAAAATTTAATTTTAAATATGAGAAGATAATCTACAACTTAGGAGGGGAGAATTATTTAAAAACAGGAGAAGCCCTTCCCGACTCTGTTTTGGAGGAACTTAAGAAAGTAGATGCTATTTATTTGGGAGCTATCGGTGACCCTCGGGTAAAACCAGGAATTTTAGAGCGAGGTATTCTCTTAAGATTGAGGTTTGAGCTTGATCAGTACATAAATTTAAGGCCAGTGGTCCTTTATGATAAAAGATTTTCTCCCTTAAAAGATAAAAACGAAGAAGATATAGATTTCGTAGTAGTGAGAGAAAATACCGAAGGACTATACTGTGGAGCAGGAGGGTTTTTAAAAAAAGGAACTTCAGATGAAGTAGCAATACAAGAAAGCATCAACACTTATAAGGGTATAGAGCGAGCGGTTAGGTTTGCTTTTGATTATGCAAGGAAGAGAAATAAGAAAAAGAAAGTTACTCTATGTGGGAAAACTAATGTATTAACCTACGCTTTTGATTTATGGGAGAGAGTCTTCTATAAGATAGCCAAAGCCTATCCTGATGTTAAAACTGACTACGCCCATGTGGATGCAACCTGTATGTGGATGGTGAAGAGTCCTGAATGGTTTGATGTAATAGTTACCGATAATATGTTTGGAGACATAATTACTGATTTGGGAGCAATTATTCAGGGAGGGATGGGAATTGCTGCAGGAGCTAATCTTAACCCTCAAGGAGTGAGTATGTTTGAGCCTATCGGAGGTAGTGCCCCCAAATACACTGGCAAAGACGTTATAAATCCTCTAGCAGCGATATGCGCTCTAGCGATGATGCTAGATTTTTTGGGGGAAGAAGAAGCAGGTTTAAAGGTAGAGGAGGCGGTAAAGAGAGTAGTGAGAGAAAAATTAGAGGGGTTAGCTGCTGGCAGGATGGGATACTCTACTACTCAAGTTGGAGATTTGGTAGTAAACTACATAGGAAGTTAGAGATGAGGAAGTATAACGTAGCGGTGATAGGTGTAGGAGCAGTAGGGGTTGAGCTTTTACGCATTTTGAAGCAAAGGAAATTTCCTATAGATAATCTCAAAGTATTTGCTCGCTCAGAAAGGGATATAAGAGTTGATGGTAATCTTTACCATGTGGAATCTATAGAGAAGGAAGATTTCGCTGGCACAGAAATTGCTCTTTTTGCAGGGACGGAAGGAGCTAAAGGAGCAAGTAAATTATATGCACATAAATTTATAGAAGAAGGTGCAGTAGTAATTGACAATGGTTCTGATTTTCGTTTACAGGAAGACGTTCCTTTGGTTGTTCCCGAAGTTAACAAAGAAAAGATTCGTGAGCATAAAGGCTTAATCGCTAACCCTAACTGTACTACTATCCAGATGGTTGTAACTTTAGCTGAAATTTATAAAAAGGTAGGGTTAAAGAGAGTAATATTAACCAGTTTTCAGGCTACTAGTGGTGCAGGGAGAAGAGCAGCTTCCACTCTATGGGAAGAGACTAAAGAAATTGTAGAGAAAAATAAAGAGAGTGATTTTAATTCCTTAAGCAAGAAGTTGGAGAAAAAATTCGATGTTTTTGGGAATCAGATCGTTTTTAATGTTATTCCTCAGATAGGAGATTTTAAAGAACTCGGCTACACTACTGAAGAGTGGAAAGTAGTAAAAGAGACTCATAAAATTTTAGATGATTCCTCCGTTAAAGTTACTGCTACTTGTGTAAGGGTTCCTACGTTTACTTCTCACTGTGAAGCAATCTATTTTGAAACAGAGAAAGATACAAACATAGAGGAGATAAAGAATATCTTTAAGAACTCTCAAGGTGTAGAGTTTATCGACAGAGATAGTAATTACCCTTTACCTTTAGATGTAGAGGGAACAGATTTAGTTTACGTATCAAGGTTGAGAGAGAACCCCTTTAATAAAAATTCTTTCTGGGTGTGGTCTGTAGCTGATAACTTACGCAAGGGTGCGAGCTTAAATGCCATCCAAATAGCTGAGGAGCTCATAAAGGAAAATATAGTTAGGCTCTTTTAGATAATTCTGATTTTTCTGAAAAATTTACCTGCCTATTTCCTTTGAAGTTTTATCTTGATACTAACTTTTAGTTTTAATATAATGGCACAGATAAAAAGTTGCTTAAAACAGCGATGGTTAAGAATATTTTCTTAGAGATTGAATATGATGGGACGAATTACTTTGGATGGCAAATACAGAGTAAAGAGAAAAAAGCAAAAGGTCGGACGATTCAAGAGAAAATTCAACAAGCTCTGGAGAAGCTTTTTAATAAAAAGGTAAAAATTAACTACGCTGGCAGGACTGATAGAGGTGTTCATGCTTACAGTCAGTGCATTAACTTTAAGATAGATACTAACATCCCTCTAAAGAATATAAGATTAGCTTTAAACAGTCTTCTTCCCTCAGATATCTCTGTAAAAAGAATTAAGAAGGTTCCTTTAGATTTCCATGCCCGTTTCAATGCTAAATCTAAAATTTACCGTTATATAATTCTTAATAGAAAGAAATTTAATATTTTCTTAAGGTATTATACTTGGCATTTACCTGAGAAGTTAGATCTGGAAGTAATGAGGAAGGCAGCTCATCTTTTAGTAGGTAGCAAAGATTTTTCTTGCTTTGCTAAGGAAGCTAAAAGATATAAAAGTTGTAAAAGAAAGATTAAGAGTATTAAGATTACCAAAAGAGGTTCGTTTGTCTATATTGATATAGAGGCTGATGGTTTTTTAAGGAACATGGCAAGAAACATTGTGAGGTTTTTAGTAAGAGTAGGCAAAGATAAAATAAATTTGGATGAGGTAAATGCTATTTTAGAGAGAAAAATATCTTACTTTAATAAACCTGCTCCTGCCTGTGGTTTATATCTTTACAAGGTAAACTATGGATAAGAGTAGAACCCAGCACTTTGACCTGCTAAGTTTAGGTATGATTGTTTTTATTGCTATTCTTTCTTTAATAAGGTTTAACTATCTTCCTCAATACATAGATGCCTGGTGGCATCTTTCCTGTGCTAATGGATACATAGAGAGTGGAGGATGGGTAGGATGGAGTTGGTGGGATTACGCTCCTTGGGGTAGACCTCAAGTTTATCCACCTTTCTATCACTTTCTATTAGCTTTTCTAAAAAAAGGAGGAGTTTCTTCTATCAATGCGGTAAGGGTAACCGAGGTAATCATTCCTCCTCTCTTTTTCTTAGTGGCTTGGTATGTTTTAAGAAATATTGTTTCTTCTTTCTTTTCTTTTATCAACCTTTTAACTTTAAGCAGTTTTTTCTCCTTCTACACCTCTATTTCCTGTAATGTTCCTGCTAGCCTTGGATTAATTTTTGGTTTTTTTTGTTGGTATTTTCTAAAGAAAAAAAGATGGGTATCTTGTGCACTTTTTCTGACGCTATGTTTCTATACTCATGCGGGAGTTTTTTTGATTTTCTTTGTTTCTCTTTTTTTCCTTTTGGGGTTGGCTTCCTACCGAAGCGAACTTATAAGAATAATTTCAGGGGTAGTCTTAGGCATCCTTCCTTTGTTAGTCCATCAGGTAAAATATGCTTCTTATCTGCAGTTCTCTTTTACTAAGGAAATATACTTTCTTCACTTCAGTATTTTCTTAATAGCGGTAGGTTTATTTTCTCTATTTATTAATGTGAGGAAGGATTTTGGCACGTTCCTTTTTCTAGGTTACTTAGTAGGAAGTATAATAGTATTTGTAAAGTATCCTTTTCGTTTTTTCTCTGCCCAGGGAGCAATTGGTTTGGCTCTATTTTCCTCTCTGCTGTGTGAGAAGTATTTTAATTTAATTAAAAGTAATTTGGCTAAAAGAGCGTTTATCTTTACCTTATCTTTTTTTCTTTTCTTCTCCCATACAACTGTAGATTTGGAGGGAGGGAAACCTCGAATCAATCTCTTTAATTCTACTTACTATAATTTCCTTACAGGGAGGCCTTATGCTCTTTTGGAGGCTCGGTTCTTATTTTGGCCTCAATACTACTATCCTATTGTGGATGTGATTAAAAAAAATACCGAATCTTTCCAAATTATCTCCTCTAATCTAAAGATTACTGCTCAGATTTTCTCTTCTCTTGCTCAAAGACCTACATCTAACTCTCTTCTCTGGGAAGTAAAGACTCACTTACCTTCGGAGGCCATTTACAAATTTGCTAAGGTAATTATCTGGCTGAAACCACCGAATAAGGAACTTAATCTGCTGAGGAATAGATATGACTGGGAAAACATATATGAGAATGAGATTGCCTATGTGTTTAAGAATTCCCACGTTAAATTAACCGTCTCTCCTATTCCTGCAAGGATTCCCTTTAAGTATATCTATCTTCTTCTTTCTATTTTTTCCTTTATTTTTATTTTAGATAATGCTAAAATAAGGAAGAAATTATGAATTTTGGGGAGTCCCCTTCCTATGAAGAGAAGAGAAAATATCCTCGGAAAAGATGTATTACCCCCGTAGAGTACGTTATTCTTCTAGCACCTAAAGGATCAGGACTCATAAAGAATATAAGCGAAGGGGGGTTAGGTCTTCTCCTCGATAAGTATTTACCCCCTCAAACGATTATAAAAGTTAAATTTACCCTTCCCGAAGATGAACAGGCAGAACCTATTGAGACTGTAGGGAAAATAGTGTGGTGTCGGGAGACGGAGAACGGATACTTAGCAGGCCTCCAATTTTTGACTTAGGTTTTTTGTTGACATTTTTTTAACCCTTTGTTATGATTTCTTATACTAAAAGTGATGAATATTCTTAGGTTTCTCTCCAGTATAGGGAGCAACTTTTTAGGAAGATTCTCTAACGATATCGGTATAGATCTAGGTACCGCTACTACCCTAGTCTATGTAAAAGGGGAAGGGATAGTCCTATGTGAACCTTCGGTAGTAGCTATCTACAAAAACACCCACCAAGTACTAGCAGTGGGGGAAGAAGCGAAGAAGATGTTAGGCAAAACTCCCGGGAGCATTGTGGCAATAAGACCGATGAAGGATGGAGTAATCGCTGATTTTAATATTACTGAAGAGATGCTTCGCTACTTTATAAAGAAGGTTCATTCTCATAAAATCCTTACTCGCCCTCGCATTGTAGTAGCAGTCCCTTCAGGGATCACTGAGGTTGAGAAGAGAGCAGTGAAGGATTCAGCTCTTCGTGCAGGAGCAAGAGAGGTGATTCCTATAGAAGAACCTATTGCTGCTGCCATTGGGGTAGGTCTCCCTATCGCTGAACCACAAGGGAATATGATCATAGATGTTGGAGGAGGTACTACGGAAATTGCAGTCATCTCTTTAGGAGGAATAGTTTATGCTCGTTCTATGAGAGTAGGTGGAGATGAGATGGATGAAGCAATAGTTGAACATATGAAGAAGAACTACAATTTGATGATTGGGGAGAGAACTGCTGAAGAGATAAAGATAAAGATAGGTTCTGCTTATCCTTTGGAAGAAGAGATGGTTATAGAAGTAAGAGGTAGAGATTTAATTACTGGGTTACCAAAGTTTATTCGTGTCAACTCTGAGGAAATAAGAGATGCTCTTCAGGCACCTTTAAAAGATATAGTGGAAGCTACAAAGGTTACCTTAGAAAGAACACCCCCTGAGTTAGCTGCTGATTTGATTGAGAGAGGAATTGTTCTGTGTGGAGGTGGTTCTCTTCTGAGAGGATTAGACAAGTTGATTTCAGAAGAGACAGGGCTAGCTTGTTTTATCGCTGACGATCCTCTAACTGCGGTAGCTCAAGGAACAGGTAAGATTTTAGAGGAGCCCCGATATTTAAAGAAAATCTCTCTTGTATCTACCTTCTAAATCCAGGCTAAAATTCTTTGGTTATACTCTCTTGGTAGTCTTATTTCTGTTGACTTTTAAAAGAATTCTTCTAGTTCTATTCCTTTCTCTTCCCAATAATATTTTATTTCCTTCTATGGTTTCTTTGCGTATAGAGGAGTTAAAGAAAAAAAACCTAGATCTCCGTCTCACTTTAGAAAGGATGAAAGAGTTAGATGAGGAAAATAGACGTTTAAGAAGAGCTTTAAGCATTAAGGAGAGAAGGCCTGATTTAACTTATGCTAGGGTGTTAGGATTTTATCCTTCAGGGTTTAGAAAAGTAGCATTCATTGATTTAGGTAAAAATGACGGAGTAGTTAAAGGAACATTAGCTATAGATAATCAAGGGTATCTTTTAGGGAAGGTTTCTCAATCTTTTAACGAGTATTCTGAGCTAATTCTTCTTGACGATCCTTATTTCTCTCTTCCTGTATTGATAGAAAATAAGACTGCCGGACTCCTTAAAGGAACGCTTTCTGGATCCTTGAAAATTCTATATGTAGAGGGAGATAAGGATATAACTATCGGTGACAAGGTTTGGCTAAAGTATAGTGACCTTCCTATTACTGTAGGTAGAGTTCAACAAGTTAGGGAGACAAAGAACGATTTTTTCTTAGATATAGAGGTTAAACCTGAATCTAACGTGTATTCTGTAAATGAGGTTTTTCTTCTAAAGTGAGAATTACTCTTCTAAAACTAAGTATAGTCTTATTTATCTTTTTTTTAGTTGACTTCTTAAAGCCTTTTGGGTTCTATTTCTGTAGTGAACTTCTTTTTCTAGGTATTCTTTTTGTTTCTGTGAATATATCATTTCCCTATAGTTTAGGATTCGCTCTTGTTTTCGGGTTATTTAAGGATTTACTATCTTCCCAATCTTTGCTTTCCAATACATTTATTTTTATTCTTATAAATATATTTTTTACATTAGCTTTTAAATATTTTCATGGTAGAAACATCATAAAAAATATTGCTGTAGGTTTAGCTATAATTTCTTATGCTTTACTTAATAGCATTGAGATAGAGCAAATTCCTTTCTTTTTGATTTTTCTTTTTTTTATGCAATCACTATTTACATTTTTTATCATGGAGCGCTTTTTATTTAAATGGGTAGCAGATTAACTGTGAGAGTAATAATTGGAGGTTTTTTGATAATTATTTTTGGTCTTTTCTATCTTCAAGTTGTAAGAGGAAATTATTATCTGAGGAGAGCAAAAAGCAACTATGTGAAGATAATCAATCTTCCTTCTATCAGAGGTTCTATTTTTGATAGAAGAGGCATTCTCATTGCTCAGGACAAACCCATCTTTAATATAGCAGTGATACCTTACCAGATAGAAGGTAAAAAAGAATTTATCTTTGAAAGGTTAGCTGAAGTTGCAGATGTGGATAAAGAGATTATCACTATTAATTATCAGAAAAATTTTCAAAACGTTTTCTCTCCCGTAGAAGTGTTGATAGATGTAGATAAATCTAAAGCTTTAAAGATTAAGGAAGTTCTCCAGGATAATGTTCTTATAAGAATTATCCCTCAACGTTACTATCCTTTTAGTTATTTATACTCCCATGTGCTTGGTTATGTGAAGAAAGCAGAGGTGATTTATCGGGATATAAAAAGGTACGGCTATTCCCCTTCTCAGAGGGTAGGTATAAATGGAATAGAACGATTCTATGATCATTTCTTAAGAGGAGAAGATGGGGTAGAACTTATAGAGGTGGATTCAAGAGGTCAAGTGATGGGATTCTTAGGTAAGAGGAGTAAAAGGAAAGGTAGTGATATTTATCTTACTGTAGATACTCGATTCCAGAAGATAGCCTATCAAAGTTTAGGCAATTTTAGAGGAGCAATTATTATTATGAGTCCTCATACAGGTGAGATTTTTTCTTTGGTTTCTAAGCCTTCTTTCGATCCCAATAGTTTTATAGAAGGTAAAGATGTAGAGTATATATTAAAAGATAGAAGAAACCCTTTAATTAATAGAGCTATCCAAGCTCGCTATCCACCAGGTTCGGTATTTAAGTCAATAGTAGCTGTAGCAGGTTTGGAAGAGAAAGTAATTAATCCTCATACAACTTTTTTCTGTTCAGGTAAATTTACTTTAGCCGATACAGAGTTTAGCTGTTGGCGTAGGCATAATCAAGAGGATCTTTATGATGCCTTAGCTCACTCCTGTAATATCTACTTCTATAATTTAGGCTTGCGTCTTAAGGTAGAGAGAATAGCTAAGTGGGCAAAAATTTTTGGCTTGGATAGGAAAACACGGATAGATCTTCCTTTTGAAGGTAAGGGATTGGTACCAACAAGAATTTGGAAGAGAAAAGTTAAAAAGAGAGAGTGGTATGGTGGTGATACGGTAAATCTATCCATTGGCCAGGGATATATAGAAGTCACTCCTATTGAAGTGGTGGTATTTATTTCTGCTTTTGCTAATCAAGGTTACTTAGTTTGGCCCCATCTTCTTAAAAAGGTGGAAGAAACCAACTTTGTTCCAGAAAAGAAGCTAAGTTTGGGAGTATCTAAAAAAAGTATAGAGGTAGTAAGGGAAGGTCTAAGAGAAGCAGTGACAAGAGAGGATGGAACCGCTCATCTTTTAAGCTTTCTGGGATTAAATATTGCTGGGAAAACAGGAACTGCACAGACCAGAGGTAAAGCTCATGGATGGTTTGCAGGATTCTTCCCTTATCAAAATCCAAAGTATTCTGTATGTGTCTTTTTAGAGAATGGAGGTTCCAGTTATCAGGCAGTAAAAGTTACCTATCAACTTCTTAAAAGATTGAGGGAAGAGAATCTTATATGAGTCGAATAAGATTGGTGATTGTCATTTGTATAGTTACTCTCAATGTATGGAGTATTCTTTCTCTTTACAGTTCCCTTCATCAGGCGGGGGAGTTCACAAATGAACACATTCTTTATCGACAGATAGCTTGGATAACTATTGGATGGGTGGTTTTATTTTCTTTCTCTTTTGTAAACTACAGACTATACTTTGACTTAAGCATTTTTCTTTATATATTGAACTTAGCGCTTCTTATAGGAGTGAAGTTATTAGGTAGAGAGGTTATGGGAGCAAGAAGGTGGTTTTCCTTTCTCGGTGTGAATTTTCAACCTTCAGAGTTTTCTAAGGTAGTAACAGTGCTTATCTTAGCAAGATTCTTCTCCCAGAGTTCTGATAAAAATATTTTTACTAAGAAAGTATTGTTTCCTTTGGGGTTAGTCCTGTTAAGTTCTTTCCTCATTTTTAAACAGCCTGATTTAGGTACTGCTCTTATATGTATTTTTCTATTTTTTCTTATGGGTTTTTCTTCTTCCATAAAGAAGAAATACTTTACTCTTTGTCTAATTACAGGTCTACTTATTACACCGTTGGGGTGGCATTTCCTTAAGGACTATCAGAAAAAAAGACTTCTTGTTTTTTTGAATCCTAACTGTGAACCTTTAGGAGCGGGATATACAATTTTACAGTCAAAGATTGCTATTGGTTCAGGAAAGATTATAGGTAAGGGATTTCTTTCCGGAACTCAAAATCAGTTTAACTTCCTCCCTGAGCGTCATACGGATTTCATCTTTACGGTTGTGGCAGAAGAGTGGGGGTTGGTAGGTTCTCTTTTTCTTTTAATTATCTACTATCTAATATTAAAAAACATACTTGCTATTACTAAAGAAGTCAAAGACGATTTTGGCCGATATATTTTGATAGGTACAGCTTATCTATTTTTTCTGCATATCTTCATAAATATAGGAATGAGCATAGGGATGTTACCTATAGTTGGACTCCCTTTAGTTTTCTTAAGCTATGGAGGGACCCACCTTTTCTTCAATTTTTTTCTTTTAGGAGTTGTTTTTAATATTAGTAAGCAATGAACTGGTTACATTTCCAGAAGCCTCAGAGGTATCTGGATAATGAGTGGAATGTTATCAGGAAGAAACATTGGAGAAAAATAAAAGTAGCTATTTGTTTTCCTGATCTATATGAAGTAGGAATGAGTAATTTAGGGGTGAGAATACTTTATGCTATGTTTAATGAATTCAGCGACGTAGTCTGCGAGCGGGTATTTTTCCCGGGTTTGGATTTAGGAGGTTATTTAGAGAGGAGGAAAAAGAAGTTGTTTTCTTTAGAGAGTAAGTTACCTTTATCTAGTTTCGATGTTATAGGATTCAATCTTAGTTATGAATTAAATTTTACCAACTTTCTCTATATGCTTAAGTTAGGAGGAGTTCCTCTTAGAGGAGAGGAGAGAAAAAGAATTATTGTTCTGGGAGGAGGTATATCTAACCCCGAACCTCTGGCAGAATTTGTAGATGTGTTTTTCTTAGGAGAATTTGAGGAGAAATTGACAGAATTTGTTTCTATTCTAAGAAAATATAGAGACAAGGAATCACGTCTCAGAGCCTTAGGGGAAATAGAGGGGTTTTATGTACCAAAATTTTATTATGTAGAAGTAAAAGGAAGAAATTATTACTTTTCTAAGAAGTATAAGTACGCTCAACTCCCTCTAAAGAAGATTTATGTAAAAGATTTAAATAGCGTTTATTATCCTGTAAATTGGCTTACTCCTTATACCGAAATTATTCACGATCGCGCTCAGATAGAAATTGCTCGTGGTTGTCCCAACCGTTGTCACTTCTGTCAAGCACGTTGTTTCTATTATCCTTACCGAGAGAAGAAAGTGGAAAAGATTTTAAAGATTATGGAAGCAGTTTACAAAAACAGTGGATATGAGAATTTTTCTCTATTAGCTCTTTCCGCTTCCGATTACTCCCATATAGAGGAGTTAGTAGAGAGAGCTGAGGGCTTATTTAATAAGGAAAAGGTAGGGATATCTTTACCTTCTCTAAGAGTAGAAGATTTAGTAACTAGGCTCTATAAGAAACTCCTCAAAGTAAAAAAGGCCTCTCTTACTCTAGCAATAGAGGCAGGAACACCTCAGTTAAGAGAGAAGATAAATAAAAGAATTGATGTTGATACTTTCTTGGAAGCTGAAGAAATATTGAAGTCACTAAATTTAAGACACATCAAACTTTACTTTATGTTTGGTCTTCCTGGCGAAGAAGAGGAAGATTTAGTTTCTATAGGAGAGTTAACAAGAAAGATAGCTAAAGAGCTTAAAATAAGAGTTCATGTAAGTATAAATGTGTTTGTGCCTAGACCTTTTTCTTCATTCCAAGATGTAGCAATGGAGAGAGAGAATCTTCTTTATAGAAAGAGAAAACTCCTTCTTAAAGCTCTCAGAAGAGGGAATATAAAACTTTCTATCTCTAATATTAAGCAGAGAGTTATAGAAGCAGTGCTTTCTCGAGGAGATAGAAGACTCTCTAGAGTTATTCACAGAGCTTTTCTTAAAGGAGCGAAGCTTGATTCCTATACAGAGCATTTTAACTGGAGACCATGGGAGGAGGCATTTAGAGAAGAAAAGTTAGATTATCGATGGTATTTATTGCCATTTGTTAGTAATTTTAGTTGGTCTCACATAAGCTGGCGTGGATAAGAGATTTAAAATTAGAGTAACTATTAGAAAAGAAGGGATTATGAGGTATTTTTCTCAACTAGATTTAGTTAGGATTCTAGAGAGAGCTCTGAGGAGGACTCAATTACCTATATTTTTTACTCAAGGGTTTAATCCTCGGGTTAAGATGAGTTTTAATAAAGCTCTTAAGTTAGGAGAAAGAGGGGATATTGAGGTGACTTTCCACTTTAGAGAAAAGGTTGACGAAGAGTTGTTCAGGATAAAGCTGGCTAAAAATCTTCCTAAGGGAATTATAATAAGGAATGCAAAGATAGTTAACGGATAATAAAACGATGTTTTACTCTTTTGGCTTGGAAGAATTTTTTAGTAAATTGGAGAGTAATTTCGGGATTGAATTTTTTACAAGAGAAGATGTTTATGTAAGCAGATCGCCAGATGTCAGAAAAATGGCCGGTAATGGAACTGGTTTCTATTAGCTGTACTAACGAATATCCTTTGGTATGTGGGCTTTTTTCTCCAAAATAAGGAATTAAAGCCTTTCCATATTTTTCCATTTTTATTAGTTTGCATAATCTATCTATATACTCTTTAAGCTTCACCTTAGAAGTAATTATTTCCTCATTGCATTCAAAGAGATCCATTATCAGTTCGTAACCGTATATTTTCTTCATCTTAGTATCTTTTTTACATATTCAGGAAGCATTGCACTTCCCATATGGATATAAGGATTATAGTAATTTGTCTTAATCTTTAAAATTCTCATTCTCCTTTCTAAAAGATCAATACTAACATTAAAGAGGTCTATTTTCTTTGATCCTACTATGAGGGTAAATAGCCCCCCGATGTAGGTAGGCACAGCAATAAGATGAAGCCAAAAGTAAGGAAATATTCTCTTTAGAATTTGCCAATTCTCCTTTAGCTCTTCTTTCTGAAGAATAGTTGAGCCAGCTTGCCTAATCATTAATCCATTATTCTTTAGTACAGAGAATATATCTTGGTAAAACTTCTTAGAGAATAGGATTTTTGCACATCCTATCGGATCAGGAGAATCGACTATAACAATATCAAATTTCTCTTTCGTCTGTCTTAAGAATTTTGCTCCATCATCAATTATTATTTTTACTCGCCTGTCTCGGAAGGAATTTTTACAGATAGTTTTTAGATATTTTTTTGAGGCAGTAATTACATGTTGATCTATTTCTACTAAATAAACTTCCTTAACTGTTTTGTACTTTACTACTTCTCTTATTACTCCTCCATCTCCTCCCCCAATAACTAGGACTTTTTGAGGGTTGGGCGAAAGTAGCATTACAGGGTGAGTAATCATCTCGTGATAAATGAATTCGTCTCCTTCTGTAGTTTGGGTAGCACCATCAAGAACAAGGGTATTTCCAAATCTTTGAGTGCGATAGATTCTTAAATCTTGGTAAGGAGTTTTTCTTCGATAGAGAAGTTTACCTTTCAGTTGGAGTTTTATATCTGGATATAAAGTCTCTGTATACCACATCTAAAGGACACCTCGTTTAACTTCTACTACTTGAATATCTTCAGTATTAAATCCTTTTTTAATTACAGGAATAGCTTTATAAGGGTTTACTGTTCCACAGACAAATATATCTATAGCAGCGTATCCATATTCTGGCCAAGAGTGGATACTAAGATGAGATTCTTTTATTATCGCTACTCCTGAGATACCTCCATAGGGAGAAAATTTATGGAGATTTATTTTTAGGAGGGTTGCTCCACAAGCCTTAACTGCGTCTTCTAAGATTTTTTTTATAGTGGAAAGAGAGGAAAGATTTTTTGCCCTTCGGAGTTCTATAATGAGATGGGTTCCTGCAAATTTTACGAATCCGTTAGTAGAACAAAACTCCTTTTTCATCCCCCCTAACTGATATTATATTTAAATTCATAAATTTTCAATTATATTAAAACAGAAATTTTGGATTTTTCAAGAAAAAAATTAATTTTTTTTCCAATCTTCTGTTATAATACTCCTACCGTGGAAACTTTTCAATATTAGAACCCTACCTGCGAGAAAAAGAAGAAGAGAGGAGTTAAGTTTTGCTTACAGGAAATGTAGGACCTAATGCCTTTTTTGTATTTCAACAAGCTTAAGTAAAAGTAATTACTGGACTAGTGGGATTGAAAGTTAAAAGGAGCGATTGAAAAATTTAAAATATGTTTCCACCTTAGCGTCAAGCTCTTTCAAAAGAAGAAGAATTAAATTTCCTAAAGCAGCAGATAGAGATGATTGAGAAAAGGATAAAAGAAATTGAGAAATAGATAATATCTTGAAAAAATGAAGATTGCAATTCCTCTGGAAGGTGGTAAAATTTCTTTCTATTTTGGAAGATGTCTTCAGTTTGGTTTCTTTGAAATAGAAAATAATAAAGTTCTCAGTAAAGAAATTGTTGATGCTCCTAATTTATCAAAGAGACATTTCTTGTTATGCAGTAAGTTATCCTAAGTGTGGGATGAAAATGGTAAGAGCCTGAGGAGAAAATTCCCTTTAAATGAAAGATAAAAATTTTGAGTCAATTTTAGAGGCAATCAGGGATAATTTATCCAGGATAAAGCATAGATTACTTGTTATCAGTGGAAAAGGTGGGGTAGGGAAGACCACAGTTTCAGTGATTTTAGCGACGGGTTTGGTGAGGAGAAATTATAAAGTGGGTATTTTAGATGCGGATGTATGTGGGCCAAATATTGCCAAGATGTTTGGGGAAAAAGAAAGGCTTGAAGCAGTAGATTCAAAAATTAAACCCTTAGAGGTTGTGCCTGGTTTAAAAATTGTAAGTATGGCTCTGGTTTTAGATAATGAGAGTCAGCCGGTAATCTGGCGAGGTCCTTTAAGAACAACTTTGATAAGACAGTTTCTGGCAGATACTTTATGGGGAGATTTAGACTTTTTAATTATTGATGCTCCTCCAGGGACAGGAGACGAACCTTTAAGTGTGGCACAATTTATTCCTGATATCAGTGGAGCAATAATTGTTACTACGCCTCAGGAAGTAGCACTTTTAGATGTAAAAAAAGCTATTTCTTTTGCTAAAGAATTAAAAATCCCTATTATAGGGATAATTGAGAATATGAGTTCACTTATATGTCCCTGGTGTGGGAGAAAGATAGATTTATTTGGGAAAGGAGGGGGAGAAAAATTAGCCAGGGATTTTAATCTTGTTTTTTTAGGAAGAATTCCTTTTACTCCTTTAATAGTAAAATTTTCTGATGAGGGAAAGCTTTTAAATTTTAAAGAAGACAAGACTGGAATTGGTGAGATTTTGGAGAAAATACTTAATTTTTTAGAAAATGAAAACATATCTTGAGTGCATTCCCTGTTTTTTCAGGCAGGCATTAGAAATTAGCAAAATACTTAAAGTTTCAAAGGATAAACAGAAAGAAATTTTTGATGAGATAGCGAAAGCAATAATTAAATTTTCTTTAAATAACCCTCCTCCTTTGATGGGAAAAACCATTCATAATATTGTAAAAAAGATAATAAAAGAAGAAGACCCTTATTTTCAAATAAAGAGAAAAAGTAATTATTCAGCTTTAAAAATTTATCCTTATTTAAAAAAGAAAGTTTGTCATTCTTCTGATAGATTACAGAAAGCTGTAGAATTAGCAATTGCAGGAAATATTATTGATTATGGAGTGGGTTCTGATTTTGGCAAAGAGAGTATGAAAGATATGAAAAAGCAAATTTCTTTAAACAAAATAAACAGTAAATTTTTTAAGTATAAAGAGTTTAAAAAAGCCTTAAAAGAAGCACATTCTATTTTATATCTGGCAGATAATGCCGGGGAGGTTGTTTTTGATAAAGTATTGATAGAGGAGATAAAAAGTTTGTATCCCCATAAAAAAATAATTTATGTAGTAAGGGAAAGACCAATAATTAATGATGCTTTAATTTCTGATGCCTATTTTTGTGGAATTGATAAGGTAGCTCAAGTTATCTCTTCTGGTTGTGATGCTCCCGGAACCGTTCTAAGTTTATGTTCCCAAGATTTTCTAAAAATTTATAAAAAAGCGGATATGATTATCAGTAAAGGGCAGGGAAACTTTGAGGCTTTATGGAGAAAAAGAGATTGTATCTTTTTTCTATTTATGGCAAAATGTTCTGTGGTGGCAAAAGAAGTAGGAGCTAGAGTAGGAGAAAAAATTTTACTGTTTAATGCAGATTCTTGAAATTAAAAAATATCCTGACAAGGTTTTAAGAAAAAAATGTGAAGAGATTGAGGGGATAAGTTCTTATGAAAAAGACCTTTTTTCAAAAATGCTTTTTACAATGAGACGTTTTCAAGGGATAGGCTTAGCTGCTCCTCAAGTAGGGCTTCTTAAGAGATTAATTGTTGTTGATATTGGCGAGAAAGAGATTAAACTTGCCAATCCTAAGGTTCTTGAAGTTAAAGGAGAGGATAAGTTAGTTGAAGGATGTTTAAGTATTCCTCAAGCACAGGTTGAGGTAAAAAGAGCTTATGAGGTTGTAGTAGAAGGATTAAATGAGAAAGGTAAACTTGTTCAGATAAAAGCAAAAGGGTTACTGGCACGAGTCTTACAGCATGAAATTGACCATTTAGATGGGAAATTAATTATTGATTATTTACCTTTCTGGAGAAAATGGAAATTTAAAACTTCTTTCTGATGCCTCCATATGAAATCTTTACCAAAATTGTGATTATAAATTTAAGAAATTTCAAGGGGTAAATGATAAACCTTTGAAAACTTCTCCTCAATGTGAAGCTAATTTAAACTGGAAGTAAAAGATGGAGGAACAGAAGTTAAGAGGGGTTAATTTAGGAGGTTGGCTCCTAATGGAGGGGTATCTTCTGGGTGGAAGGAATATTCCCGAGAGAGAATTTAAGGAGAGATTTAGAAAAATTTGGGGAAAAAAGGAATTAGAGAAGTTTGAACAGGCTTTTCGTGATAACTTTATCAGGGAAGAAGATTTTAAGATAATAAGTAGTTGGGGAGCTAATGTAGTGAGAATTCCTTTCCATTATCGTATTATAGAGAAGAATAGTTTTTCTTACGACAAAGAGGGTATCTTTTGGCTGGATAAGGTACTGGTTTGGGCGGATAAATATAATCTTAAAGTGATTTTGGATCTCCATGCTGCTGTGGGTTCACAGAATAGAGACTGGCATTCGGATAGTAGAGGTTTAGCCCTTTTGTGGGAGAAAGAAAGTTACCAAAACAGAACTATTGCCTTGTGGGAGTTGATAGCCTCTCACTTTAAAAACAGAGAAATACTTTGGGGTTACGATATGATTAATGAACCTGTGATAGAGAAAAGAAAACTTAATATTCTTAAGAAATTCTATGGGAAGTTAATTAATAAGATAAAGAAAGTTGATAAGAACCATTTTATTATTCTGGAAGGCAATCTATGGGGGCAGGATATAGAGTTTCTACAGGATTTAATAGAACCTAACGTGAAAGTTAGCATTCACTTCTATCAGCCCTTGAGCTTTGTCTTTAATCTTACACCTTACTATACCTATCCTGGACGGATAGAAGAAAAAGTTTGGAATAGGAACACTGTCTATAAGTATCTAGAACGCTACTATAAATTCTCTAATAAAAATAAAGTAGAAATCTTTGTAGGGGAATTTGGGATAAACTGGCGTAATGATTTCTATGGGGAGAAGGAGTATCTTAAAGATGTATTAGATGCTTTCGAGACCTTCGGATTTAGTTATACTCTGTGGACTTATAAATCAGTCAAAAACTATACCTTTCCTGATGGCCTTTTTCAGTTGGTTCCTAACTTACCTTTTATATGTAGAGAAGGTCCAATATTAGGATGGGAGAACTATTTGACTGTGTGGGGTAAGAGAAGCAAGAAAATTATTGAATCTTGGCGGACAGAAAATTATATGTTAAATTATGATTTGGTAAAACTCTTAAAAGGCTATTTTAGAAGAAGTAAACGATGAAGATAATTCCTACTATCCTTACCGATAATAGAGAGGAACTTTTAGAAATGCTTAAAATAACTAAGGAGTTTACCGATTATGTACAGATCGACATTATGGATGGTAAGTTCGTTCCTTCTCGTAGTATTACCATAGATGATTTAAAAGAAATAAACTTTCCTATAGCTAGCGAAGCTCATCTCATGGTAGAGGATCCTTCCAAGTGGATTGAACCTTTTAAGGAGTTTGGAGCTCAAAGGATAATTTATCACTATGAAATATCTGAAGATCATTACCAGATAATCTCACAAATCAGGAAAAGCGGTCTTTCTCCTGGTTTAGCAGTTAACCCCTCTACTTCTATAGATGAGTTCAAGAATTTAGTAGAGGAAGTAGAAATGGTGCTTTTTATGAGTGTGAACCCTGGGTTTTATGGAAGTAATTTTATACCCCAGGTATTGGAAAAAATTGCCCAATTTAAAAAGTTGTTTCCTAATAAAAGGATAGGCATCGATGGAGGGATAAAGCAGGATAATTTGAAGTTAGTGAAGGAGTTAGGCATAGACTATATATGTGTAGGAAGCGCAATTCTTAAAAGTTCTAACCCTAAAGAGTCTTATCAACAGTTTAATATCTTATTAAATGAATAAGGTAGGCAAGATTATTCTTTTAATCACTATTATAACTGTTCCTGTCATGTTTTACTTTTACTTTAATTTTTTAGAGAGGGGCAAATCATTTATTACTAAGGGTGGGGTTCCTTCTTTGAAGGCAGAAAAAAAGACCCAAGTTGTTTTAATCTTTGATGACTTAGGAGAAAATTTAAGAGAGCTTAAAAAAATCTATGCTCTAAAGATTCCAGTTACCGTGGCTGTAATCCCTCACTTGAGGTTTTCCAAAAACATAGCATCCATTGCTTCCCGCTGTGGGTATTCTGTATTAGTGCATCTTCCTATGGAACCCAAAGAGCGTTTATCCTCCTTCTTAAGATATAGAAATAAGTTTATAACCACAGATCTTTCTCTGCGAAAATTAAACTATCTTTTGAAGTATCATCTAAATTCTTTAAGGGTAGCTATAGGAGCAAATAACCATATGGGTTCCAAAGCTACAGAAAATGAGAGGGTGATGAGAGCAGTTATTAAGGCCATAAGGGTTAGAAATATGGTATTTGTAGATTCTAAGACATCTCCTAATTCCTTGGCCTGTCAGATAGCTAAAGAAGAGGGAGTAAAGTGTGCAGAAAACAGTGGATTTTTAGATTCCCGTAGTTCTCCTAAAGAGATAAAAGATACTCTCTATAGTCTTTTAGCAAAAGCGGATAAAGAAGGTAGAGTTATTATAATTGCTCATCCTCGAGAAAATACTTTTAAAGTGCTGGAGGAAGAGCTACCTAAGATTAAAGAAAAAGTAGAGTTTATTACTTTAAAAGATTACTTCGGATTGTGAAAAAAGTTCTTCTTCACATATGTTGTGGAGTATGCGCTTCTTCTTGTGTGGAGAACCTGCATTCTCAAGGGTTTTACGTTGTGGGATTTTTCTTCAATCCCAATATTCACCCCTTTGAAGAATACCAACGAAGGAAGGAGAATCTTAAATTTATAAAAGAGAAATTTTCCTTAGAGATTATTGAGGGAGAGTATAATCCCAGAGAATGGTTTAAGATTTGCAAAGAGTATGCTAAAGAGAAAGAAGGAGGTAGACGCTGTCTTCTCTGCTACAAGATTAGACTTAAACAGACACAAAAGCTTTGTGAAAGTTTTGGTTTTAATTTTTTCACTACCACTTTAACAGTAAGTCCTCATAAGAAGGCAGAAATGGTTTTTAGTGTTGGTAAGAAATTAGATGAGAAGCGCTTTTTAGAGATAGATTTTAAAAAGAACGATGGATTCAAAAAAGCGATAGAGTTTGCTAAAAAGTATAACCTCTACCGTCAGGACTATTGTGGATGTGTGTATAGCTTTCAGGAGAGAAAATGGAAAAAAAGTTTTACTCCTTTAGCCAATACCTAAAAGAGAAGTTCGGAAAGCGTATCCACCGCATCAGCTTAGATGCTGGATTTAGTTGCCCTAATATTGATGGCATTTTAAGTAAACATGGCTGTATATATTGTAATAACAAAGCTTTCAGCATTTACACTCGTAAAGTTCTCCCTTTAAGAGATCAGATAATCCAATCGATAAATTACTATAAGAAAAGAATGAAAGTTACCAGTTTTATCGCTTATTTTCAAGCTTTCACTAATACCTATGCAAGTGTGGATGATTTGAGAGAAAAATATAATGTCATAAGAGATTTTCCTGAGATTGTAGGGCTTTTTATTTCTACACGTCCTGATTGTGTAGATAAGAAAAAGTTAGCATTGATTTCTCAGTACCAAAGAGAGTATTTAGTGTGGATAGAATATGGTCTCCAAACTACCCATAATAGAATCCTAAAGTTAATTAACCGTAATCACACTTATGAAGATTTTCTAAGAACTTTGGAGTTAACGAGAAGTTACGGTATCAATGTAGGAGTTCACATTATATTAGGACTGCCTCAACAGAGTTATGAAGAAATGATGTTAGATGCTGAAAGATTAGCTTCTTTAGACATCCAAGGAATAAAATTTCATATCCTTCATGTGTTAAAAGATACTGTCTTAGAGAGTTGGTATCGTGAAGGTAGATTGGAATTGCTATCTAAAGATGAGTTCGTAAGGATAATCTGTGATTTTTTAGAGATAATCCCTCCTCATTTTGTTGTTTTAAGGTTGGTCTCTACTGCTGATCCTGCTTATCTAATTGCCCCTAAATGGATAAACCAGAGAAGCAAAGTTTTATATCAGATAGAGAAGGAGTTAGAAAAAAGAGGCACCCACCAAGGATTTAGATATGAAAGTATTGGCTGTCCGTATTAGCCAGGGTAGAGTATTTAAAGGAGAGAGGGAATTAGCTTCTATTGGTAAAGGGTTAGCTATATTTGTAGGGATAGAGAGAGCTGATACTTCAACCAGCTTAGCTAAGATGGCTTCCAAGGTGGTTAACCTAAGAGTGTTTGAGGATAGGGAGGGTAAGTTAAATTACTCTTTGAAGGATAAAAACTACCAGCTTCTATGTATTTCTAATTTTACTCTCTGTGCAGATACACAGAGAGGACGGAGGCCATCTTTTGAGGAATCTATGCCTGGAGAGCAGGCTAGTAAATACTTTGAGGATTTTGTATCTTTACTTAAGAGAGAAAATGTGGATGTAAAACAAGGGGCGTTTGGAGAGTTTATGAAGATAGAGTTGGTGTTAGAGGGACCGGTGAATATAATCCTTACTACGTAGAGATGCACCCTATTCTTTTTAAGATTGGCTCTATTACCATATATACTTATGGAGTCTTGCTCTTTTTAGGAGTGACAGCAGGATATTTTTTCTCTTTAGTTCAAGTAAAGAGAGAGGGGATAGACACCAAAAGTTTTTCCGATATTGCTTTTTGGTCTTTAATTTGGGGATTTGTAGGAGCAAGGATATTTTATATCCTTTTAAATTTCAGATTCTTTCTAAGAGACCCCCTAAGGATAGGTTTGTCAAGAGCAGGTTTTGTTTTTTATGGGGGGGTACTTTTTGGTCTAGGGGCTTTCTATGTTCTTACAAGAAGGCATAAATTAGATTTTCTAAAGCTAGCCGATATTTTGGTGTTAGCTCTCCTTTTAGGTCATGCTATTGGGAGAGTAGGTTGCTTTTCTTATGGATGTTGTTATGGAAAACCTACTTCTTCTTGGATAGGGATAAAGTTTCCTCCTTCTTCGCCTGCAGGAAGTTTGGGAACAAAAGTTATTCCCACTCAACTTATTTCATCATTAGCTCTCTTATGTATGTTCTTGATGCTTTGGAGTAAGAAGAAAAGATTTTCTTTTAAGGGAGAAATTTTCTCTCTTTATTTTATTCTGTATGGTATGTTTCGATTCATTATTGAGTTTTATCGAGGAGACCCCCGTCCTTACTTAGGGAAGTTTTCTATTTTCCAGATTATTTCCTTGGGGATGATAGGCATAGGAGTATTTCTTTGGTTGTTTTTTCAGAGGAGGTTTAAATCTTCTAATCTTTGATTAATTTTTTAGAAGGACTATAATAACATAGATGGAGGTCTAAGTGATAAAGATAGGTTTAGCTCAAATAAATCCCTGCGTAGGAGACTTTGAGGGTAACTTTTCTAAGATTCTTTACTATATTGATAAAGCAAGAAAGAAGGAAGTTGATATAGTTGTCTTTGGAGAACTTTCCTTATGCGGGTATCCTCCAGAGGATTTATTGTTAAAGCCTCAGTTTATTGAAGAAAATATTCGTTACCTCAATCGTCTTAAAAGCTATACTAAGAAGATAAAAGTAATTCTGGGTTTTGTAGATAGGAGGAGAGACAAGATTTTTAATGCTTATGCTTTTTTTGAAGACGGAAAGTTAAAAGATATTTATCACAAAATTTATTTACCTAATTATGGAGTTTTTGATGAGAAGCGTTATTTTACCTCGGGAGAGAAAATTCCTTTTTACTTCTTGGGAGATTATAGTTTTTCAGTAAATATATGCCAGGATATTTGGCAAAAAAGTTATCTGGAGAGGCTTTCCAAGAAAAATCTTGATTTTATTATAAATCTATCCGCTTCTCCCTATCATTTGGGAAAAATTTCCTTAAGAAAAAGTATTCTTTCTCAAGCCTCCCAATATCTTAATTGTTTTCTCTTCTATTGTAATATTGTAGGAGGACAAGATGAGTTAGTGTTTGATGGTACAAGCATGGTTGTTTCTCCTTCAGGTAAAGTAGTGGAATTTGCTAAGAGATTTAAAGAAGATTTTCTTATCTTCAACTTTAATAAAAATAAACGTTTGGTCCCCCAGCAGTTGAGAGTTTCTTATGTTGAGGAGGTATTTGAAGCATTAAAGTTAGGGTTATTTGATTATGTGAAGAAAAACGGTTTTAAAAAAGTTATTGTAGGAGTAAGTGGGGGGATAGATTCTGCATTGGTGGTGTCTTTGGCAACCCTTACTTTAGGAAGAAAGAATGTTTTTGGTTTGATTATGCCTTCTCAGTACACTTCTTCTCAGGCCTTTGATGATGCTAAAAGAATCTGTAAGAATTTAAGGATAAAATTCTATACTGTGAATATTAGAGATATTTTCGAGGCTTATCTTTCTACCCTTAAACCATTTTTTAGAAATAGACCATTTGATAACACTGAAGAAAATATTCAAGCAAGAATTAGAGGAAATCTTTTAATGGCTTTTTCTAATAAATTTGGGTATCTAGTGCTCAATACGGGAAATAAAAGTGAAGTCTCTTGTGGTTACTGCACCCTCTATGGGGATATGGTAGGAGGTTTTGGCTTACTGAAAGATGTTCCCAAGACTATGGTTTATAAAATTGCTCGCTATATCAATAAAGTTTACAAAAGAGAAGTTATTCCCTCTTCTGTGTTTAGGAGACCTCCTTCTGCGGAGCTTAAACCTAATCAGAAAGATTCCGATACTCTTCCTCCGTATCCTCTTCTTGACCCCGTTCTTAAATTATATATAGAAGAAGATTTACCTTTTAAAGAGATTGTAGGAAGAGGATTTGATAAGGATTTAGTAAAGAGAGTAATCAGAATGGTGGATACTAATGAGTATAAGCGCCGTCAGTCCCCCATTGGGATTAAGATTACCCCCCGTGCTTTTGGAAAAGATAGACGCATGCCTATCGTTAATAAGTTCTTTAAATAGGTTTACTCTATCTGTAATGTAATTATGGATTAAAAGAAAACATACATAAGGGTTTACTTTTAAAATTTTTCTGATATAATAGTAAGTTAGAAATGAAGAAACTTCTTATTTTTATTTTCTTTTTTTCAATTTTAAAATCAAGTTTTGCCTTAGAAGTTAAAAGTTCTGCTTTTAATAATGGTGAGTATATTCCATCTCGGTATAGTTGTGATTCATTAAATTATTCTCCTCCTTTAGAGTGGGAAGATGTTCCTCCTCAAACTAAAAGTTTTGTTATTATCTGTGATGACCCTGATGCTCCTTTTAAAGTATGGGTACACTGGGTAGTTTACAATATTCCTTCTAATAGGAGAAAATTAGAAGAGAATATTCCCCACCAAGGAGTATTAGAGGATGGAACTTTACAAGGGATAAATGACTTTAGAAGGATTGGTTATGGTGGTCCTTGCCCTCCTCCTGGTGCTACTCATCGTTATTTTTTCAAAGTCTACGCCTTAGATACTGTCTTAGACCTTAAAGAAGGAGCTACTAAAAAAGAGGTTTTAAAAAAGATAAAAGGTCATATTCTTGATAAAGGAGAGTTAATCGGTCTTTATAAGCGGTGATTCATCTTTTATTAGTTGACATTCTCTTTTTCAATAGATAAGATAATAATACTATGTCTAATAAAGGAAGAAAGAAAGAGATAATTGAAAGATTTAAGGAACATCCTCAAGATACGGGTTCTGCCTCAGTACAAGTTGCTCTCCTTACTGAGAGGATAAATTACCTTACTGAACATTTGAAACGGCATAAGAAAGATTTTCATTCTCGTCGAGGTCTCCTTATGCTTGTAGGGAGACGTCGGCGCCTCCTTCAATATCTTAAGAAGAGAGATCCCAAAAAGTACGACGAGGTAATAAAAGAGCTTAACCTTCGTAAGTAATGGGTCCTTTTCAACTCACCCTTCCTAATATAGGAAAAGCTCCGCTGATATTTTCCTGGGGAGAATTAGCTCGCCAAGCTAATGGAAGTATAGTGGTTTCCTATGCTGATACAGTAGTTTTGGTAACAGTATGTGTTTCCAAAGAGCCTTCTCAGAATTTAGAATTTCTTCCTCTGGTAGTAGAATACCAAGAAAGAACCTATGCTATGGGCAAAATCCCTGGAGGATTCATAAAAAGAGAAGGTAGGCCTAAGGATACAGAAATCTTGTGTGCCCGCTTGATCGATAGACCCTTAAGACCTCTTTTCCCTAAGGGATTTCTTCATGAAGTTCAGATTATTGGGATGGTTCTTTCTAGTGATGGCAAAAATGATCCCGATGTTTTATCGATAAATGGAGCAAGCTGTGCCCTTCTTCTTTCTGATATCCCTTTTACTGCTCCTGTTGGTGCAGTAAGAATAGGTAAGTTAAATGGGGAGTTTATTGTTAATCCTACTTATGAAGAGAGAGATAAATCCTCAATGGATATTGTTATTGCGGGAAGCGAAGAAAAAATTATAATGATGGAGGGGAAATTCAGAGAAGTTAAGGAGGAAGAGGTATTAGAGGCTATAAAGTTTGCTCATCCGTTTATAAGAGAAATAATTAATGCTCAGATAAAAATTAGGGAGAAGGTAGGGAAGGAAAAAGCAAATTTTCCTTTTTATCAGCCACCTCAGGAGCTTGCTGATCTGGTGAAGGAGGTAGCTCTCTCTCAACTGGAGGAGATTTATGGGTTGGTTAAAAAAGAAGAAAGAGAATCAGCACTCAGCCAGATTGTTGAGGAGGTTTCTAAAAAAGTAGAGGAAAAAGGGCTTCCAGCTACTCCTCAAGAAATTAAAGTGGTTTTCTATGAGATTGAAAAGAGATTTGTGAGAGAGAAGATTCTTAAGGAGAAGAAGCGGCCGGACTCCAGGAAGTTGGACGAGGTAAGAAGCATTGAATGTAAAGTGAGTATACTACCCCGCACTCATGGTTCAGCAATATTTACCAGAGGACAAACGCAAGCTTTAGCCATCACTACTTTGGGAACCTCAAGTGATGAGCAGCTCATCGAAGCTTTGGAAGGAGAAAAATCAAAGCACTTTATGCTTCACTATACTTTTCCTCCTTTTAGTGTAGGTGAAACCAAGCCTTTAAGGGGTCCTACACGCAGGGAGATAGGACATGGCGCATTAGCAGAAAAATCTCTTCTAAGTGTAATCCCTCCCAAGGAGGAATTTCCCTACACTATCAGAGTAGTTTCTGAGATATTGGAGTCTAACGGGTCTTCTAGTATGGCTACTGTTTCTGCCGCATCCTTATCTCTGATGGATGCAGGAGTTCCTATCAAGAAGCCTGTGGGGGGGATAGCCTTAGGGTTGGTTAAGGAAGGTTCTTCTTACGCTATCCTTACTGACATTGCTGGGGTTGAGGATCATTATGGAGATATGGATTTTAAAGTAGCAGGGACAGAAGAAGGAGTTACAGCTATTCAACTGGATTTAAAGATAGATGGTTTAGATTATGGGTTAATCGAGGAAAGTCTAAAGAAAGCTAAACAAGCACGCTTATTAGTTTTAAAGAAGATGAACGATGCTTTGGCCTTACCCAGAGAGGGAATTTCCAAATACGCTCCTAAGATAAAATCATTTAAGATAGATTTGGATAAGATTGGAGAGGTCATTGGCCCAGGAGGGAAGACAATAAGAAGAATCATAAGGGAGTATAATGTAACTGTGGATATCGATGATGAGACAGGAACAGTTAGTGTGGTAGCTGAAACTGAGGAGTCTTTAAATAGAGCGGTGGAGGAGATTTTAAACCTTACCAAGGAGATTCAAGTAGGGGATATTTTTACAGGTAAGATTACTAAAATAGTCAATTTTGGCGCCTTTTGCGAAATCATACCTGGCAAGATAGGGCTCATTCATATTTCTGAGATTTCTGATAAGTATGTAAAAGAAGTTCGAGATTTTGTTAAGGAGGGAGATATTGTAAGGGTAAAAGTAATAAATATTGACTCCCAAGGAAGATTAACACTCAGTATGAAACAAGTTTCATGAGAAGGATAATAGTTCATCTCCAAGCAGTGATTTTTTTCTCTTTAGGGATAATGCTCCTTCTCAGTTTGGTTTCTTTTGTGCCTCAGGATATAAAATGGATAAGTTCCCCTTATAATAAGAATCCTCATAATCTTGTAGGAATTTTAGGGAGTTATTTAGCTTTCTTCCTTTTTTTTACGTTTGGAGTGGTTAGTTACTTTTTCCCCTTCTACTTTATATTTAAGGGATTAGAAAAGTTAAATCTTATAAGAGCCTATGGAGTTTCTCAAAAAAAGTCTGTCAAGGTTATCTTGTTTCTAATCCTAATTATATTCTTTCCTGCTTTAGTAGGGATTTTCTTTCCTGAGCCTGTAATCGTTTATGAAAAAGCAGGAGGGTTAGGATTTTTTATTTCGCATTTCCTCCGTACCTATTTAGGATTTTGGGGTTCATTGATATTTTTGTCTACCATTGTGGGTGTGAGTATTTATGCTTTGTTTAGTTATTTGTTCTTGGATGTTGTTTCTCTTCTTCAAGGAGCATTCTTTAAGTTGAAAGTAGTTAAAGAAGAGATTCTTTCTAGGAAGACCTCGGAGCTTAAGAGGAAGGTAAAAACTACTCCTCAGATAAGAATTTATACACCTCCTCCTTATCCTTCTAAAAGAAAGGAAGAGGTTATTCCCAAGAAAGAGGAAGTTGTTAGAGAGTCCCCTTCTTTGAGGGAAAAAGCTATTGATAAGGTTCAGGTAAAGAAGAAGATAGAGGATATAGAGAGGCAGGCAAAAAAGAGTTTTGAGCCATCCAGTTTCTCTCTTCCTCATATAGACCTTCTTAAAGTCCCTCCTGGCCTGGACGCTCGGAAGATGAAGGAGGATATAAAGGAGAACATTAAAAATTTAGAGGAGACTTTAGCCGATTTCGGGGTATCGGCAAAAGTAGTGAGTGTTCAAAAAGGCCCTGTAGTAACTCTTTATGAGTTAGAGCCTCAACCTGGAGTGAAGATTACCAAGATTACTACTTTAGCTGATGATATTGCTTTAGCTATGAAATCTTCCAGTGTACGAATTGTTGCCCCTATTCCAGTAAGAGGAACGATTGGCGTAGAAGTCCCTAATGAAAAGAAACATATAGTATATCTAAGAGAAGTTTTGCAAGAGCAGTCATTTGTTTCTTCTCCTTCTAAGTTAACTTTAGCTATTGGTAAAGACGTTAAAGGGGAACCAGTGATAGCTGACTTAAAGGAGATGCCACATCTTTTGATTGCAGGGACAACTGGTTCTGGTAAGACAGTATGTGTTAATTCCTTAATTTCCTCTATTCTTTTTAAAGCCAAACCTAATGAGGTTAAATTTATTCTTATTGATCCCAAAATGGTGGAACTTGCTCCTTTTAGCGGAATTCCTCATCTTCTTTCTCCTATAATCTATGAGGCAAAAAAAGCATTCGCTGCTCTTAACTGGGCGGTAGAGGAGATGGAGTCAAGATACCGACTTTTGGCTGAAGAGGGAGTAAGGAATATTACCAGTTATAATGAGAAGGAATTTCGTCTTCCTTACGTAGTTATTGTTATCGATGAGTTGGCAGATTTAATGAGTGTAGCTAAGGAGAGTATTGAGGCATCTATCCAGAGATTAGCTCAGCTATCCCGAGCAGTGGGTATCCATCTTATTTTAGCGACTCAGCGCCCTTCGGTAGATGTTATTACAGGAGTAATAAAAGCTAACTTCCCAGCACGTATCTCTTTTAAGGTTTCCTCTAAGGTAGATTCGCGTACTGTTTTAGATATCGTAGGAGCAGAGAAACTTTTAGGGAGGGGAGATTTACTTTTTTTAAAACCGCAAGCATTTCGACCCATAAGGGCACAGGGTTCTTATATCGACGATGAAGATATTCAGCAATTAACAGATTTCTTAAGAAATCAAGGGGCACCTGTATATCAAGAGAAGATTACTAAAGTAGAGAAATCAACAGCTATGCATATAGAGGAAGATGAGTTGTTTGATGAGGCGGTAAGGATTATTCTTACTGCTCGACAAGCTTCTGCATCTCTTCTTCAGAGGAGGTTACGTGTAGGTTATACTAGAGCAGCACGCCTCCTTGATCTTATGGAGGAAGCAGGTATAGTAGGACCTTTCTCAGGAAGTAAAGCAAGAGAGATTCTAGTAGATCCAGATCTCTATCTAAAAGAGAAAGGGTTGGTATGAAGGATGAGTTATCTGCACAACTAAGAGAAGAGAGAGAGAAGTTAGGTTTAACTATTGAGGAGGTTGTAGAGGAGACTAAATTACATCCTTCGGTAATAAAGGATTTAGAAGGGGGCAACTGGGATAAGATAAATCCTACTTACTTGAAAGGGTTCTTAAAAATCTACTGTTCTTTCTTGGAGATTAGATTTGATGAGGCAAAGTTTGATTCTTTCTTCAGGGGAGAAAAGAAAGAGAAAAAACACACTCCCCCTATAGTTACTCCTCCTTTTAAAAAACACCGTTTCTTTAGAAGAATCTTATTTGGAAGTATTGCCATTTTTATAATTTTAGTTGGGATTTTATTTTTCTCAAGGAGGGTTTTTAAAACCTCTCCTCCTCTTCCTTCTCAAGGTAAGAAAATGTTAGTTACTTCTCCTTCCTCAGGCAAAAACCAACTTCTTTATGTAAGTATTACTGCAAAAAGAGATTGCTTTGTGATAGCAAAAGTAGAAGGCAAGATAGTTTTTGAAGGTACTCTTAAGAAGGGGGTAGTGGAAAGTTGGAGAGCTATGCGCCAGATAGAATTTAAATTTAGTGATGGTTCTGCAGTGGAAATAGAGGTTAACGGAAAACTCCTTCCCCCTTTGACGAGGTTACGTCAACCCATAAAGAGCTTAAAGATTACCCCTCAAGGAGTATCGGTAGAGAAATAAGCTACCTTGATGAGGAGGACTTTTTCCGTTGTCTCTTTAGGATGTTTCCGTAATCGTTACGATTCAGAGGTTATAGTTAATCGCTTTATCAAGAAAGGTTTTGATTTCCAAGAAAAGATAGATGCCCCTCATACTCTTATCATTAACACTTGTGGGTTTATAAAAGAAGCTAAGCAGGAGTCTATAGCGGCGATAGAGGAGGCAGTAAGACTAAAAAAAAGAGGAAAGATAAAGAATCTTATAGTACGAGGCTGCTTAGTAGTACGCTACGGGGATACGTTAAAAAAATTCTTTCCTCAGGTAGATAGATGGGAAAATTTAGTAGGTATTCCTTCTTGTGTGAGACAGAAAAGATTTGGTCCTTATCACTTAGACTTCTTAAAAATTTCTGAGGGTTGCTCCAATAACTGCAGTTACTGTGCTATTCCTCTTATAAAGGGGCCTCATAGAAGTAGAAATATTGAAGATATTTTAAGAGAGGTAAAATTTTTAGATAGAAGAGGAGTAAAAGAACTCAACCTTGTAGGTCAAGATATAACCAGTTGGGGTAAAGACCTTAATCCTTCCAAGGATTTAGTTTATCTTCTAATAAGAATCCTAAAAAAGACTAAGAATATAAGATGGATACGCTTACTTTACACTCATCCTAAACATCTTTCCTCTTCTTTAATTGATCTTATTGCTCATGAAGAAAGATTATGTAAATATATAGATTTGCCAATCCAACATATAAATGATAGAATTCTAAAGTTAATGAATAGAGGGGTGACAAAGAAGGAGATAATTCTTCTTATAGACAGAATAAGAAAAAAAATTCCTCAAGTATTTTTGAGAACCTCTATAATTGTGGGTTTTCCTCAAGAAGAAGAGGAGGAGTTTAAAGAGCTTATGGATTTTGTTGCTCAGGTAAAGTTTGAGAGATTAGGGGCTTTTCTATATTCTCGAGAAGAAAATACCCCTGCTTACTCTTTTACTGGCCAACTACATTATAAGCGGAAATTAAGAAGATTCAGGTTACTTATGGAGCTTCAGAGAGATATTTCTTTAGAAGTCAATAGGAGATTTTTAGGTAAGAGAGTAGAAGTTTTGATAGATGAGGAAGCACAGGATACTTACTTAGCTCGCACCCAGTTTAGTTGTTACGAGATCGATGGAGTAGTTTATATAGGAAAGAGCAAGAATAGAAGGATAAAAGTCGGAGATTTTTATAATAGCAAAATTATTGATGCTTATGAGTACGATTTAGTGGGAGAATGAATTTAGCCAACCAGCTTACCTTTTCAAGAATTATTCTTTCTTTCCTCTGCATAGGTTTAACTTTAAAAGATACCTTTATTTCTTTAATTATAGCTTTTTTTACATTTGTAGTAGCTTCTCTTACCGATTATCTTGATGGTTTTATAGCACGCAGAAAAAATCTAATTTCTGATTTAGGTAAGCTTCTTGACCCTGTCGCTGATAAAATCCTTGTTATAGGTGTATTTCTTACCTTCTTAGAGTTAGGAGTAATTAATGCCTGGATGGTAGTAGTGATTATGCTAAGAGAGTTTGTTGTTACAGGGATTAGATTTTTAGGATTAAACAGAGGAGTGGTGTTAGAAGCAAAAAGGTTTGGTAAAAATAAAACATTTTCTCAAATTTTGGGAATAGTAATTATTTATCTAATTCTTATTTTAGAGAAAGCTTACTCTCAAAATTACATAGTTAGAATACTTTCTCGCCAATTTATTCCTCTTCTTATGTGGTATATTGTAGGAGTTACTCTTTTTTCTGGGGTGTACTACCTATGGGCAAACAGAAGACTTATAAAAACTTTTTAAGAGCTACGGTGATACTTCTTTCTACTCTATTTGGAATAGGTTATCTTCCTATTCTAGGAGGCACATTTGCTTCTTTGGTAGCAGTTTTTGTTTCTCTCCTTTTTAAAAGTAGTCTTTCATTTTTTTTCTTTACGCTTATAGTTGTTTTTATAAGTTTTCCTCTCTCTAGTTGGGGAGAAAGAATTTTTGAAGAGAAAGATGCTAAAGAAATCGTAATTGATGATTTTTCAGGGATGCTCATAAGTTTGCTCTTTTTACCTAAAAAGGGACCATTCATCTTTTTAGCTTTTTTACTTTTTAGATTATTTGATTTTTTAAAGCTCTATCCTGCAAATAATTTAGAAAGATTAGAAGGGGGTTATGGCATCGTAGGAGATGATTTGTGCGCAGGGATATATACAAATATTATCCTTCACGTCTTTAAGTTTATTTTAAAGATTTCTTCATAGATTGGTCCTTGGGATGTTAAGATACTCCTAAAAAAGACAATTTCTTTAATAAAGAATTTTCCCTCTATTTTTATATTTTTGATTTGTCTAAATAAACAATCCAGGTTCTTTTTGCTTCTAAAACGAGCTATAGTAATGTGAGATTTAAATCTTTCTTCTTTTTTAAAGCTAATTTCTTCTAATTTCTCTTCTAAAGTTAAAGAGATACTTCTCAAATAATCCTCTTGGTTCGTAGAGATAAAAAATACACGAGGTCTTTTTTCATTGGGGAAGAAGCCAAACTCTTTCAGTTTTACGTTAATAGAAGAGAAGTTAGTTCCTATATTTTCTAAAATTCCTTTAACCTTACTAACCACTGTTTTTTGTATTTCTCCTAGAAACTTAAGAGTTATATGAAGGTTAATTGGTTTTACCCATTTTACATCTAAGTGACAGTCTTTTAACTTATCTTGGATCTCTGCTATTCTCTCTTTTATTTCCAAAGGTAAGGGAAAGGCGATGAAAGTCCTCATTCTAAATTATTTAGAATAAATTCTATTAGGGCATAGCTAGCTTTTTTTCTAACTTCTTCTCGTGATCCAGAAATTCTTTCTCTTTTAGTTACTATTTTTCTATGTTTAGCTAAACTTAAGTACACTACTCCTCGCATTCCTTTCTTTGCTTTGGGTCCAGCAAAACCAACGATAGAAGCCCCTAAGTCTGTACCAAGTATACCTTTTATTTTTTTAGCCAAAATTTTAGCTATTTTTTCTGAGACGCCCTGTGTGGGATTCAGGATGGTATAAGGGATATTAAATAATTTGTGTTTTGCCTGTAGAGAATAAGCTACCACTCCTAATCTAAAAAAATTTGAGCTCCCAGGAATTTTAGTGAGGAGATAAGAAAGGTAACCTCCACTCATTGATTCTGCCACAGCTATAGTTTTCTTTCTCTTTTTAAGAAGATTTACTAGAGTTTTTAATTTTTTCATTTCTATGAATATTTTACCAAAGAATAAATTATTTTTAATTTTTTTCTTTATTTTTTACTAATTTATGTTAATATAAGTTTTCCTGCAAAATAGCTAAAAATGCCTGAATATATTCTCCAAATAAAAAATCTAACTGTCCAAGCTAACCAGAAGGTGATCTTAAAGGATATAGACTTGGATGTGGAGAAGAATTCTACACTCATTCTTTTTGGACCTAACGGAAGTGGGAAGTCCACTCTTATTAAGACAATTATGGGGATAAGTGGATATGAGATTGTGAAGGGAGATATTTTCTTTGAGGGGAAGAGTATTAAGAGTTTACCTATTCATGAGAGAGCTAGATTAGGAATAGGAATTATGTTTCAACATCCTCCAAAGGTAAGGGGGGTGAGGTTAGAGCAGATTGCTAATTTTTTGAGTTCCCAAGAGGAGAAGATAAAGAGTTTAGCATGCCAACTTAATTTAGATAAGATGTTCCACCGTGAGCTTAACTTCGATTTTTCTGGGGGAGAAATGAAACGTTCTGAATTATTTCAGGTAATTCTTCAACAGCCTAAACTTCTTCTTCTTGACGAGCCAGAGTCAGGTGTGGATTTAGAAAATATTTCTCTTATGGGAGGGATTTTGGATTTTTTCCTTAAGGAGCAGAAACCTGCTTCTTTGATTATTACCCATACTGGCTACATCCTTGATTATATCCAAGCTACTACAGGATGTGTAATGATAGATGGAGCTATTCACTGTATAGGTCACCCCCAAGAAATTTTTGAAACTATAAGAAAGTTCGGTTACGAAAGATGTAGAAAGTGTCTATGAAAGGTTTAGATAAAAAGTTAAATGAGAAAGAGATTCAATGCTTAGCTAACGCAGGATTAGATGTTGGTGAGAAGGAATGTCTGGTTTCTTTCCTCCAAAGTGATGATGAAATTTTGATATCCAAAACATTAAATCCTGGTGTAGAGATACTCCCCATTGAGGAAGCGCTAGAAAAGTATCCTTGGAGTAAGGAGTTTTATGGTAAAGCCTTTCAAATTCTAGAAGAGGACTTTTTTAAAGATACTAAAGGAGGGTACTTTATCTGGGTTAAAAAAGGGATTCATACTTACTTTCCTATTCAAGCTTGTCTTTTTTTGAAGAAAAGAAAGTTTTTTCAGAGAGTTCATAATCTAATTATTGCAGAAGAAGGAGCTAAAGTCTACATTATTACAGGTTGTACTGCTTCCTATGCTTCCCAAGATTCTACTCATCTAGGAATTTCTGAATTTTTTGCTAAAAAAGGAGCTTATCTTAACTTCACTATGATTCACTCTTGGAGAGAGGATACCGTAGTAGAGCCCAAAAGCATTGCTATCTTAGAAGAGGGGGCTACTTTTTTATCTAACTATATATGCTTACGTCCTGTGCGTAAAGTTAGTATGTATCCCACCGCTGTCCTTTTAGGAAACAATTCCAAAGCCAGATTTACCTCTCTCCTTTTGGCTAGTAGAGGTTCCTTTCAAGATATAGGCTCAAGAGTTATCTTTAGAGCTCCTCAAACTTCTGCAGAGGTTGTTTCTCGAGGGGTAAGTACAGGAGGAGAGATTGTTGCCCGGGGGCATCTTAAAGCAGAGAGCCCTCAAGTCAAGGCTCATTTAGAATGTCGAGGACTTTTTCTTTCCCCTCAAGGAGTAATCCATGCTATTCCTGAGTTAGAGACAAATTATCAAGATGTAGATATGTCTCACGAAGCAGCTATTGGTAAAATTAGTAAGGATGAGATTGAATATCTAGCTTCCAGAGGATTATCTAGAGAAGAGGCTACTGGGATAATCGTTCGTGGATTTATGGATACAGAGATTCTCTCTTTACCTCAGGTTTTGAAGAAAGAGATAGATAATCTTACTGCTCAGACAGTTAAGAAAGGCCTTTGATCTTTTTAATTGGGAAGACAATATCGTCTATGCTGAGAACTCCCATTTATCATAGGCATCGGGAGAAGAGTTCTAAAATCGTTAACTTTAGTGGTTGGGCACTCCCTTTAGAGTATGAAAGTATTCTTAAAGAGGCAAGATGCGCTCGTACCAACTGTGTGTTATTTGACACATCTCATATGGGCAGATTTATTATTGAAGGAGAGGGAAGAGAAAATTTTCTTCAGAAACTTACCACTAATGATATTTCTAAGCTAAAAGCATTTTCTCTTCAGTATAATCTTTTTACTACACCTGAGGGTACAATAATTGATGATTTTATAATTTACAACTTAGGGGATAAGTTTTTATGTGTAGTTAATGCTTCTAATCGAGAGAAGGACTTTGCCTGGCTTAAAAGTAATAGTCAAGAGGTAGTAATCAAGGATGAGACTTTTGATACTGCCTTCCTTTCCTTACAGGGACCTTTGTCTTGGAAAGTGATGCAGAAAGTAATTGGTGATTCTCTAAGTGAGCTTAAGTATATGCATTTTTTGACCAGGAGAATAGATGGAGTTGATTTAATTATTTCTCGAAGTGGGTATACGGGAGAAGATGGGTTTGAAGTGTGCCTTCCTAAGGAGAGAGCTATTCACTTCTGGGATTTAATTGTGGAGAAGGGGAAAGAGTTTGGTCTTACTTTAGCGGGTTTGGGTTCAAGAGATGTTTTACGGATAGAGGCAGGTTATCCTCTTTATGGGAATGATATAAGTGAGTCTACCAATCCTTTCCAAGCTTCTCTAGATTGGGTAGTAAAGTTAAAGAGTAAGGATTTTGTGGGTAAAAAGAGTCTGGTAAAAGCTTTGGAGAAGGGGATAGAGAGAAAGAGGGTAGGATTTATTATGCAGGAAAGAGGATTCCCTCGTAAAGGGTATCCTATCTTTAATTATTCCCAAGAGAGGATTGGAGAAGTAACCAGCGGAGCTTACTCTCCTAACTTAGACGCTTTCATAGGAATTGGGTATGTAAAGACAGAATTTGCCTGTAGTGGCACACCTATAAAGGTAAAGGTAAGGGATAAATTTTATCAAGGGAAGGTAAAAGATTTACCATTCATTAAGCATAAGTATTACCGATAGGGGAGGTAGTGATGGCGGATAGGTTTTTTTCTAAAACTCATGAGTGGGTAAGGTTGGAAGATGATAGTGCTCTTATAGGAATCACTGATTATGCACAAAAGGAGTTGGGGGATATAGTATTTGTAGAATTGCCTTCGGTAGGAGAAAAACTTACTCAGTTTTCACACTTTGGCACAATAGAATCTACCAAAGCAGCTAGTGATTTATACTCTCCTCTAAGTGGAGAGGTAATTGAAGTTAATAATGACTTAGTTAATCACCCCGAATGGGTAAATCAAGATCCCTACGGCAAAGGATGGATGATAAAGATAAAAGTAGATAACAGAGATGAGATAGTTAACCTTTTAGAGGAGACTGCTTATAAGAGTCTAATAGAAAAAGAATCTTAAGTATGCCTTATATTCTCAATACTCCTTCCCAAATTAAAGAAATGTTAGAAGTTGTGGGTTTAGGCTCCTTAGAGGAACTTTTTTCTCATCTTCCTCCCTCATTAAGGATTAGAGGAGAACTTTCTTTGCCTTCGGGGTTAAGTGAGGAGGAGTTAATTCGGGTAGTTAAAAGACTGGCTAAAAAGAATAAGCCTCTCAGTAAGTTTAATTCTTTCTTGGGGGGAGGAATTTACCCTCACTATATTCCTTCTCCCTTAAATCACCTTATAGGGAGAGCAGAGTTTTACACTGCTTATACTCCCTATCAGGCAGAGGCTTCTCAAGGGAGTTTACAAGCTATTTTTGAATACCAGACTTATATCTGTCTTTTAACAGGAATGGAGGTCAGCAATGCTTCTCTCTATGATGGAGCTACTAGTTTAGCGGAAGCAGTACTTATGAGTTTACGCATTAAGAGAAGGAGTAAAGTTTTAATTTGTGAAAGTATCCATCCTGAGTATCGAGCTGTTCTGTACACCTATCTTAAAGGTTCTGATTTCTTAGTAGAAGAGATTAAGTTTAACCGTGATGGGTTTTTAGATTTGGATACTCTTAAAGAGAAAATAGATGATAGAGTAGCTTGTGTATGTATCCAGAGTCCTAACTTTTTTGGATTAATTGAAGATTTAGAAACTATAAATGAGATAGTAAAAAAGAAAGGGATTTTGGTTATTTTAGTGACCAATCCTGTATCTTTAGCTATTCTTAAAGAACCTGCTAAGTTAGGGGTAGATATTGTCTGTGGAGAAGGTCAAGTTTTAGGAAGAGCTTGTGCCTGGGGAGGAGAAACCTTTGGCTGGCTTGCTACTAAAAGAGATTACTTAAGACACCTTCCTGGCAGAATTGTAGGAAAAACTGTGGATCGAGAGGGGAAAGAGAGTTTCTGTCTTACTCTTCAAACAAGAGAGCAGCATATCCGGAGAGAGAAGGCTACCAGTAATATCTGTTCTAATCACTCTTTAAATGCCATAGCAGGAGCAATTTACCTTTCTTTATTAGGAAAGGAAGGGTTAAAGAAAGTTGCTTTATACTCCTTAAATTTAGCTTATTACCTTTATCGCTGTTTAGAGGATATAAGAGAGATCAAATTAGTTTTTCCTTCTCCGTTCTTTAATGAGTTTGTTTGGCAGGTAAATAATTCTTACCAAGTATGGGAGGCTCTTTACAGTAAGAGTATTATTCCCGGATTAATGTTAGAGAAATTTTATCCCCAACTTAAAGATTGTATCTTAACTTCTTGTACTGAGATAAAAACCAAGGAGGAGATAGATGATTTTGTAATATGTTTAAAGGAAGTAGTTAGATGAAAGAGAAAATCATCTTTCGAAAATCTCAAAAAGGAAGATTTACTGACTATGTAACTAAGCCACAGATTTCTATTTTTCCACCTTCCCATTTTATACCTCAGAGGTTATTAAGAGAGGATTTAAACTTACCATCTTTAGGAGAGGCTGATGTAGTAAGACATTATACCAACCTTTCTAGATTGAATTACTGTATAGATACAAATTTTTATCCTCTTGGTTCCTGTACAATGAAGTATAACCCTAAGGTTAATGAAGACTTGGCTAACTTAGAGGAGTTTGCTTGCATCCATCCTTATCAGAGAGAGGAGGATATCCAGGGAACCTTAGAAGTTCTCTATAACCTAGAGAAACTATTATGTGAGATTACAGGAATGGAGCGATTTAGCTTCCAACCCAGTGCAGGGGCGCATGGAGAGTTAACCGGCATGCTTATAGTTAAGGCTTTTCATTCTCTAAAAAGGGAGAAGCGATTTAAAGTAGTTGTTCCTGACTCTTCCCACGGCACAAATCCCGCCACTGCAAGTATGTGTGGCTACCAGGTTGTGGTAGTAGAGAGTACGAAAGAGGGGTTGGTGGATATAGATAAGTTGAGGAAGGTGGTGGATTCATCCACCGCTGGTATGATGCTTACCTGTCCTAATACCTTAGGTATATTTGAAGAGCAGATTTTAGATATCAGAGAGATTATTCATTCTCAGGGAGGCCTACTTTATTACGATGGAGCAAATTTTAATGCTCTTTTGGGAATAACAAAGCCTTCCCTTATGGGATTCGATATTGTTCATCTTAACCTCCACAAAACATTTTCTACACCTCATGGTAGTGGGGGTCCAGGGGCAGGAGCAGTGGGAGTAAGAAAAGACCTTGTTCCTTTTTTACCTGTTCCTTTAGTAGATAAGAGAGAAGCTCACTACTACCTAAATTATGATTTAGAGCACTCCATTGGTAAGGTGCGTTCTTTCTACGGAAATTTTCCTGTATTGGTGAAAACTTACGCTTATCTTTTACGATTGGGCAAAGAAGGTTTAGTTAGGGTGGCACATAATTCTCTTCTAAATGCTAACTACATCAGAGAGAAACTAAGGGATAATTACCAGTTAGCTTCTCCCAAGAGATGTATGCATGAGGTAGTTTTTTCCTGTAAAGATAAAAAGGAAGAGTATGGAGTTACTGCTTTAGATATTGCCAAGCGACTTCTTGATTATGGAATTCATCCCCCTACTATGTATTTTCCTCTTGTAGTTAAGGAAGCTCTAATGGTTGAACCCACCGAAACAGAAAGTAAAGAGACCTTAGATTATTTTATTGATGTTATGAAGAGGATAGATCAGGAAGCTAAGACCAAACCTTCTATTTTAAAAGATGCACCCCACACTACTTTCACTAAGAGAGTAGATGAAGTTTTTGCTGCTCGTAATCCAGTTTTAAAATGGGAAGAATCTGGCGAGTAATTCTAGATGGTAACCTTTCCGGTTACTATAATATGGCTTGCGATGAAGCTCTCCTTAATCTCTATTCCCAAAAAAGACTTCCTACTTTAAGAATCTATGGTTGGTCCCAACCTTCCGTTAGCTTGGGTTACTTTCAAAAAGCAGAGGAGGTATTAAATTTAAGAGAGATAGAGGAAGAAAATATTCCTGTGGTAAGAAGACTAACAGGAGGAGGAGCAATTCTTCATCATCAAGAGATAACCTATAGCTTAATTTTAAGTAGAGAGGATTTATCTCTTCCTTTTTCTGTTAAACAATCTTACTCCATTCTTACTTCCTTTATAGTGGAATTTTATCGAAGTATAGGACTTAAGCCTTCTTTTGCTTACCAGGTATCTTCGCCCACAAAAAAGTTTGATAATTTTTGTTTTTCTTCCTGGGAGTATTTTGATATAGTGATTAAAGGGAAAAAAATAGGGGGCAATGCCCAGAAGAGAAGAAAAAACCTTATCTTTCAACATGGCAGCATCCCTTTAAAGGTAAACTTTCCTTTAATTAAAAGGTTATTTAAAAATATCCCACAGGATATCCAGGAAAAGACACAAGGATTAAGTTATTTTCTCCATCATTTAAATATTTTTGAGTTGAGAGAGAAGTTAATTTCCTCATTTAAGAATACCTTCAAGATAACTCTTTATCGAGACAAGCTAAGTACTCAAGAGGAAGAGGAAGTAGAGGCTCTCCTTAACCTTAAGTATACTTGCGAAAGCTGGAATTTTAATAGGAATGAAAAAACCTCCTTGGTTAAATAAAAAAGTTAATTTATCCCTATGCAGGAATTTAAAGATCCTATTTAAGGATTTAGGTCTCTATACGGTTTGCCAAGAGGCTCGTTGTCCCAATATATCTGAATGTTTTTCTAAAGGTGTAGCAACGTTTATGATTTTAGGAAACATTTGCACCCGTAACTGTAGATTCTGTGCTATTACTAAAGGGATTCCTAAAAAAGTTAATTTTAAAGAGCCCGAGTTAGTAAAGACAGCCGTAGAGAAGTTAAAGCTAAGCTATGTGGTAATTACCTCTCCTACTCGGGATGATCTACCCGACGGAGGAGCTACTCTTTTTTATCTTACTGTGAAGGAGCTAAAGACCATTCCTTCTTTAAAAGTGGAGGTGCTTATTCCTGACTTTGGTGGTAATCTATCTTCGCTGGAAGAGGTATTAAAAGCATATCCTGATGTAGTTTCTCATAATATCGAGACTGTTGCTTCTCTTTATCCTTATTTAAGAAGTAAAGCTGATTATACTCGTTCTCTAAGAGTATTAAGATTTATAAAAGATTTTGATAAGAGAATTTTTACTAAGTCAGGAATTATGTTAGGATTAGGAGAAAAGGATGAGGAGGTAGAAAAGACTTTAAAAGACCTAAGAGAGGCAAAATGTGACTTTCTAAGTATTGGTCAATACCTACCTCCTTCTAGAGATAGTTGGACTCTTAAAGAGTATGTTCCTATCCAGAAGTTTTTTTACTGGGAAAGAGTAGCTTTAAAAATGGGTTTTAAGAAAGTTTTAAGTTCCCCTTATGTGAGAAGTTCTTATTTAGCCCACACCTATACCTTAACCTATGAAGGCAACGCTTAAAGAGGGTTTTTTGTTGAGCCTTAACTATGAAGAGCTACTATCTTCTCTTTTTTCCTATAGATTTTTAATTCATTAATGAATTTTGGAGGCAAAGATTAAAAATCCAGTATGGGAAGGAATTTTTTGTTCAGGACGGGTCTTGCCTCTTCTTACCAAAATTCTCCTTAGAAGTACTTCCATAGTTTCTATATGTATGAATCCTTTTTTTTCTAAAGTAAATACTGTCTGGGTAACCTGTTCAAAAGTAGGACAGATAGTAGCTAGCCGGTGACCGCTTTTTAAAGATTTATAGGCAGCCCCAATCAACTCCCAAGGGCTACCAGTGTCAATCATTATAAAATCCACATTTTTTTCTTCAAATTCATCTATCACTTCTCGGTGTTTAAATTCTACCCAGGAAGATAATCCATTCTTTTCTAAGTTGGCTTTAGCGTTATCTAAAAATTCTTTATTTTTTTCATAGCTGTATACCTTACCATTAGGTCTTACAAAATTTGCTAAGGCAGTAGTTAGAGATCCGCTTCCTGTGCCGACCTCTATAACTTTTGCTCCAGGAAAGAGTGTAGCTTTAGTAAGAATTATTCCTAAGTCTTTAGGGTAAATGATTTGCGTTTTACGTTTCACCTTCATCGTTAGTTCGTAGAGAGTAGGTTTCAAGACAAAAAATCTTTCTCTTAAATTTGTTTCTACACTATCTCCGTAGGTTTTTCCTACAAGTTTTTCTAATTCGATTATTCCTTTGTCGGTATGGAATTTTTTACTTTCTACTTTAAGTAAGTAGTTCCTTTTTTCATCTTTATAAAGAAGCACTAAGTCACCTATCTTTATCATATCAAATAAATATACCATCTTATTGATAAACTTTCAATTTGTAAAACCTGGAGTTTTCCTGTCTATGAAATGGATAATTTACAACGGGATTTCTCACCTTAAAAGAGCATTGAAAACATTAGATTTCCAAAATTTTGGGGAAGTCTTTGCTCATTTTTTAACCCAAATTTTTCATTACCTGCCCGCCGATACTTACATATACTTTTAGCAGGCGGGGAAAAATTTGTCTAAAAAGGAGAAGCCCTTTCTTTTGAAAGGGCTGGGTTAACCCAGCTCTTTATTTCTACGAATGAATTTCTTCTTATGAAGAATAAAGGGCTGCCCTTGGGGCGGATTTTGCTAATGCAAAATCCGGGTTTAACCTAAAATTTCACCTTTGCAGCTAATCAGATTTTAATTTTCTTAACTCACTGGATTATAGCGCGTTAGAGAAATTCAGGGTTATTTTTTGGGAATGTCCAGGTAAAATAAGCTTCGTTTGCTATTCATAAAGTTAAAGATAACTACTTTCTGATAAGTAACAATATAGTTGATAAATTAGAACAATGGTTGTATAATGAGTATGCAAAATTGGAAGAGATGAGCTCTTTGTAAATTAACTTATTCCCCGGTTCAGCCAGAGGCTGATCCGCCTCAGGCGGAAGCTTAAGCAGGTACCTACCTGCTGGTAGACAGGGAGCAGCTTTCGCCGAAGGCGAACTCGCCTCAGGCGAGGGCTGTAATAAGATAGAAAGATGGCTATAGTTTATGTATTAAAAAGTAGACGTAATGGTAAGAGGTATATAGGTTGTACTTCGAAAAGAGTTGAAGTGCGTCTAAAAGAGCATAATTCAGGTTCCAATCAGTGGACTAGGCAGAATGGTCCATTTGATTTAGTGTATTATGAAGAGTTTGTTTGTGTGAAAGAAGCTAGACAAAGAGAACGTTTTCTTAAATCAGGTCAGGGAAGAAAGTTCTTAGATAAAATAACTTCCCCGGTAGCTCAGCAGGTAGAGCAGCTGGCTGTGAAGAGCAGCTCCCGATGGAAACATCGGGATGAAAAACCGGGTGAATTCAGGGAAGCCTGTACTCTGAACTTCTTGTAGTTCAGGGATGGTAACCCTGAGCCAAGCCCCGACGGAACGTCGGGGAAGGTGCAGAGACTATCCCGAAAAGGGAGTACCCCGATGTTATATCGGGGGAAGCGCCCGGCACCTAAGTTCCGACATTACGTCGGAATATGGTGAAGAGATAGTCCACCCTCTGGGGAAACTCAGGGATTAGGTGTAACCAGCGGGTCGCAGGTTCGAGCCCTGCCCGGGGAGCCATTATTTCTTTTCGAACTAAATCGGAAGAATAAAAGGAAGGGATATTTTGATTTTCTTTCTCTAAACTCCCACCACCCACCCCCACCTGACCAGAACCTTGTTGAGAGGGGTTTAAGTTGTTGATTTTTAAGGAATATTTGAAGTTTACCCTGATTCTTTTTTTGGAATATTTTATTGAGTCAATTTTTTCTTTTATTAAAAGAACCTGCTCGGCTCGGGAGAGGGAGGAGAGAGTGTTAAGGAAGGTTTTAAGTTGGAAAATTAAACCTTTAGGCTCAATTTTCAATTGCTCCCTGCTTAGTTCGAATCCAGCCCGGTCGCCCGATACCTTATTTTTTATAAGAGAATTTCGAACTAACTCATCTGGATTGTGGTTAAGTTTAAAACAAAGATTTTCAATATAAGGCTCATCTTTTGATACTCTTTCTAAATTTTCTAAAACAAATCTTTCCAGCCTATCAGCGTTTACCTGTTTTGTAGTGCATACCTGCCAGTCTCTTTTTAGGGTAGAGGTGCATCTATAATAAAAATATCTCTTTCTTCCTCTTTTTGCTTTTTTGTTTGTATAGGTTGGCGTCATTTTTGATCTGCATTCCTCACAAGTGATTAAACCTGCAAAAAGATAATTTCTAAAGAGTTTCATTTCCCTGATTTTCTTTTTGTGCAGTTCCTGAGCTTCGTTGAAGAGAAGTTCACTAATTATAGGCTGATGTAGTCCATTATAAATTTTCCCAGCATATTTTAACTTCCCGATATAGACAGGATTAGAGAGGATATTTTTAATACTTGATTTGGTAAAAACTTTGCCATGCCTATTTAAAATATTTTTCTCTTTCAGGGTGTTATAAACCTCTGCTATAGACCCAGTATCAACATAAGTTTCAAATATTAACTTAACAACTTTAGCTTCCTGCTCATGAGGAACAAGTTTCTTATTTAATGTCTTGTATCCAAATGGAGAAATACCGCCATTCCATAACCCTTTTTCTGCTCTCTGAAGCATCTTATCTTTTGTTCTCTCACTTGCTAACTCTCTTTCAAACTGAGCAAAGGTAAGCATTATGTTTCTTAAAAGTCTTCCTGCTGGAGTAGAGGTATCAAATCTTTCTGTGATTGAGATAAAATCAACTTTGTATTTCTCAAAAATCTCCATTAAGTAGTAGAAATCTTTAGGAGAACGGGTAAGTCTGTCAATTTTGTAAACCAAAACAATGTTAATGTTGCCTTGTTTTATATCCTCAAGTAATTTCTGTAAAGCAGGTCTATTAAGATTTACTCCTGTGGACCCAGCATCAGAGTAAACTTTATAAATTATCATATTTTCTTGACTTTTAATAAATGCTCTTATCTTTTCTTCTTGAGCCTCACAAGAGTTAAACTCAACTTCTGCTTGATTATCCGTACTTACCCTTGTATAAATTGCACATCTTAATTTTTCTTGCATTTTAGCCTCCTCTTTGTTAAAATCCATAATTGGATAGTTAAAATATATTTACCATAAAAGGATAGCCAAAAATGGATATGATGTCAAGCAAAACTATAGCAAAAAATATCAAAAAATATCGGAAGAAATTAGGATTATCCCAAGATCAGTTAGCCAGAAAGGCAAATATTCCTTATAGTACATATCTAAAAATTGAATCAGGCTACACGCTTAATCCCTCGATCCAAACAATTGCCAATATTGCGAAAGCCTTAGGGGTTTCCTTAGATGAGCTAATAAAAGATTAATATGTGTAAAAAATAAGGTATCCGAAACTTTTCATTATTTGAGTGGTTTAAATATATGGAAGAAAGGATAGATACATTATTTTGGTATATATTTTGCTTAAAGATAAGGAGAAAGGAGGTGATGAAGAAAAAAACAAAAAGGGTTATAGTAGCTCCAGATACAAGACAGAACAATTTTAATAACAAATTTTAACAAAGGAGGTGTGGAAAATGCGAAGCGTTAGAATGTGGCTATTGACACTTATATGTGTATTCTTGGCAAGCATAGCCTTTGCTCAAAATGAGCCAGAGACATTGCCTGATGATCCACTCTATCAAGCAAAACGGCAAATGGAGGCAGCAAAATTAAAGGCTGCACTTGATCCATTAGAGAAGGCTAACCTTTACACAAAGTACGCCAAAGAAAGATTAAAGGAAGTAAAAGCGATGATTTCTAAAGGCAAGCCTGAGTTTGTAAATGATCTCTTAAAAGACTATGAAAAGTATATTAATGGAGCAATGGAACAGATTAACAAAGCTCAAGCGCAGGGATATGATGTAAGTGAAGCCTTAGAAGCAGTTGAGAGGTCTACTAAGAAACATATTGAAGTCTTAAGCGATCTTGTGGGTAAAGTCCCCAAAGAAGCACGGTCTGCTATTAGACATGCAATAGAAGTATCCAAGACAGGAAGAAATACTGCCTTAGGTATCTTGAGAAAAATTCAAAGAGGTGAACTCCCTACTGGCAAGCTAGAAGGAATAGGAATACCAAAAGGAATCGGTATACCTGAAGGCATAGGCAAACCAGAAGGTATAGGTAAGCCTGAAGGAGTTGGCAAGCCAGAAGGTGTGGGGAGATCTAAAGGGGTGCCCGTTGGAGGTAGAGGTAGAGGCCGATAAGAGACTACCACTAAATCTATCGGGTAATTTAGTCACTTACTATTTTGAATTTATCGACGGAATGAGTTTTTAAGCAAAGAAAAACAATGAGGGTTTAATGTATTGGAAAATATTCCTAGTAACATTTGGAGCAATATTTTTGGCAGAACTTGCCGATAAAACTCAATTAGTTGGAATAGGTATGTCTGCAAAATCAGGTAAGCCCTTCGCTGTATGGCTAGGTTCGGTTTCTGCATATATGGTAGTAACAGCTCTTTCAGTTTTGATTGGAGCGGCTCTAGGGGAGTATCTTAAACCAGAACTAATACGGTATGCTGGTGCGATACTCTTTGTGATAATAGGGATATTGATGTTTCTGGGAAAGATTTAGCTTAAAATCACTGTAGACACCCCCTTAACTTAATAAAAGCTTCTTGCATTAGTTTATGCATTATTAACAAAATTGGTATTAAAAAACCCTCCCTCAAAAGAAAGGAATTGAAAAGAATCTTTTCATTAAAAAATTCATCAAAGAAATAATCTACTCAAAAGAAAACATCCAGATAAATCTTTATTTTTCAAGGAATTTTACACTTCAAGATTCTTCTGATTTAAATAGTTGGGATGAGTGGGAATGGAATAATTTAAAGAGAGATTTATATTCAGAAAGTCCCAAAAACTTAGTTTGTAGTAATAATAATGGCTCCCCATCTGAAGAAGAACCAACCTTTATCATCCCAATAATCCTGCCTAACACAATCCATAAATGTAAGAAAAAGAATATTAAGTAAAAAGGATTTAATTCCCCACCCACCCCGCAGTCTCCTCCAGAGGCGGACAAGTCGGTGCTTCCCGATGTCGCTATTGCTCATCGGGACAGGCGGACTTCTGCGCGGAGTTTATCCCGACATTTCGTCGGGAAGTTTGTTTCCCTTTTGGATAGCTTCCTCAAGCACTTGCTTTGAGGAGGCTTTAATTAAAAGAATCTTCTCTTAAAAACTCATCTTATATAGGGGTTTGTCTGCCTTTCGGCAGAAAAGAATTTTTGTAATTAAAGAATAGGGAAAATAGAAATTTTTATTTTTTTGCTGACTGGCTTACCAATTTTAAATCTTTTAAGAGAAATATTTTAAAGAATAGGTAAGGTTAACAAAACCCCTCCTCAAGCACCTGTCTATATTAGCCTATGTTCCAGATTGCCATCGGAACAAAAAGAAACCTATCCCCGCCCATCACCTTAACTTTCATCTTTGTGATGTTTTATAATTTTGCCTTCTGTTATGAATATTACATCTTCACAAATGTTTGTGGATAAATCGGCTATGCGTTCTAAGGAACGCGAGATTGACAAATGTTATCTAAAATTATATGATGTTATCAAAAATTGTTTGAATTTTTATATGGAATGATTTTAACTTCAAAAGATGAATGAATTGATAGCAGTAATAGATGATGAACCTGATATTTTAGAGCTTGTATCTTTGCACCTTACTAAATCTGGTTTTAAAGTTAAAGAATTCCTAAATGCAGAAAGCTTCTTTAAATTCTTATCTTCCAAAATGCCTGACCTTATAATCTTAGACCTTATGCTTCCCGATTCAGATGGTATTGAAATTTGCAAATATTTAAAATCAAAAGAGGATTTTAAATTTATTCCTGTTATTATGCTTACTGCTCGTGCTGATGAAGCAGATAAAGTTTTAGGTTTAGAGTTAGGAGCAGACGATTATGTAACAAAACCTTTTTCCCCAAGAGAATTAGTTGCCAGGGTAAAAGCAGTTTTAAGAAGAAAAACACAAGATTCTGGCAAAAAGATCAAAATAGGCGATATTCTCTTAATAGATCTTAATAAATTCCAGGTCTTTGTAGAAAATAAAAAAATAGATTTAACCCCAACTGAATTCAGAATTTTAAAAATCTTGGCTTCTAAAAAAGGCTGGGTATTTACAAGAGACCAGATTCTAAACCATTTATGGGGACATGATAAAGCGGTTTTGGACAGAACCATAGATGTCCATATTAAAAATTTAAGAGAAAAGTTAGGCAAAGCTTCAAAATTTATTAAAAATGTAAGAGGTATAGGTTACAAAATAGAAGAATGAAGCACTCTCTGTTCTTTAAATTTTTTTTTAGCTTCTGTTTGATTATTTTATTGCTTTCAATATTGATATTTTCCTTTTCTTTTAGAACAATAAGGTCTCATTACATAAATACCCTGTCTTTAGGCCTTAAAAATTTAGCCTACACACTTAAACTTAAAGTATTACCTCTTATAGAAGAAAAAGATTTCAAAAGATTAGATTCCTTAGTAAAAGAAATAGGCAAAAATATAAAAACAAGAATTACAATTATTGCTCCTTCAGGAAAAGTTTTAGCAGATTCCGAAAAAGACCCACATCTTATGGAAAACCACAATGATAGGCCGGAAGTTAAGCAAGCTAAAATAAAAGGTCTTGGCAAATCTTTACGCTTTAGCACTACAGTAAAAGAAGAGATGCTATATGTGGCAATACCTGTTAAATCAAAAGAAAAGTTTTTAGGTGTTTTGAGGGTGAGCCTGTTTTTGAAAGATATAAATAAATTGCTTAATAACTTAAAAAACAGAATCTTTGGGATAGTAATTTTTATGACTTTTCTTTCTCTATTAGGGGCTTTCTTTTTTTCAAAGAATTTGTCTTATCCTTTAAAAGAGTTAGTTTCAGCATCTAAAAAATTAGCTGATGGCGATTTTTCTGCAAGAGTAAGTTTTAAAAGAAAGGGTGAAATAGGAGAACTGGCAGAAAGTTTCAATAGAATGTCTGAAGAACTAAAGCGTCTATTTGATAACTTAACCTTAAAACAAGAAGAATTAAATAGTATTATCACTTCCCTTGAAGAAGGGCTTTTGGTTTTAGATAAAAAAGGCAGGATTATTCTTTTTAATGAAAGTTTTAAAAAAATTGTTCAAATAAATCCTGAGGGAAAATTCTGGTGGGAGGTTTTAAGGAATCCCACTATAGCTCAATTGATAGAGAAGGCAAAAGAAGAGAAAAGAATCTCTTCTCAAGAGTTAGAGTTGAACGAAAAAGTATTCCTGTGCAGTTTTGTTTTTGTGCCTTCTAAAGAAGAGTTAATAATTGTTTTGCATGATATTACTGAATTTAGGAAACTGGAAAAAATAAAGAAAGACTTTGTGGTAAATGTTTCTCATGAATTAAGAACTCCTTTAACAGCTATAAAAGGATATGTCGAGACTTTAGAAGAGGAGATAAAAGGTAGCTCAAAACACTATTTAGATATTATCAAAAAACATACCGAACGCCTTATAAATATTGTCAGTGATTTACTTTTACTTTCAGAATTGGAAGAGAAGGGATTAACCCAGATAAAAGAAAAGATGAATTTGGAAGAGATGGCAGAAAATGTATGTAAAATATTTGAGCAGAAAGCAAAAGAAAAAAATTTAAAATTAAATTTAATATGTGAAAGCAAGCCTGTAATCAAAGGAGACCCTTTTAAATTGGAGCAGATGTTTATAAATTTGATAGACAATGCTATTAAATATACAGAAAAGGGAGAAATTAGTATTTTGTTAAAAAGAACTGATAAAGAAATAATTGTTAAGGTAAAAGACACAGGTATCGGAATACCAGAAGAGCATCTTGACAGGATATTTGAAAGATTTTATGTAGTAGATAAATCCCGTTCTAAAAAACTTGGTGGCACAGGCTTGGGACTTTCCATTGTCAAACACATCGTGCTTTTACACAATGGAAGAATAGATGTAAAAAGCATACCTGACAAAGGAACAGAATTCACAATTACTTTCCCTGCCTACCTTTCTTAACCAAAAATTAACGTTTCCTTTATACTCCTTTAACACCTGTTTTCTAAAATCTAAAAGAAAAATGGAAAAGTTGTATCAGAATTATTTGCCTTTGGTTGAATCGGTTGCTTTCAAATCTCAAATAGCTAAGGAATTGAGGATTCGCAGAGAAAGAATGAGGCAGGTCAAACAATTACTTTTAAGAAAGATGAAAATTAACCAAAAATTAACAGAAAATTTATATGCAGTTAATAGATTAAGTGTATAAAAACAAAAAGCAAAAGGAGACAAAATGAGTAATACACAGAAGGGAATAAAAACTATATCAGATTGGCACAGGGATTTTTTCGCCAGTTTCTTACGTTCACAACTTGCTACTTTGCAGAATGTATTGGCTGAGATTGAAAACTCAGACAGGCTCGAAGGTGGTTATGTAGAAGAATCCTTAAAGCGAGTAGAAAAGGAACTACACCGATTTAGGAAATTATATAGAAATATATGGTTATAGAAATAATTAAAAGGAGGTGAAGGATGTTGTCAAAAGAAATTGTTTGTCTGGTTTTTGCATGGCTTTTACTTATACCAAGTTTAGCTTACAGTGGTGAGATTGATATTCTGGTAGAAAAATTGGTAGAAAAAGGAATTCTTTCTCCGGGTGAGGCACGGACTATTTTAATAGAGACGAAAGAGGGAGTAAGAAAAGATTTGGCTAAAGGAGAATTAGAAGGTCTACCCAGATGGATTCAGAATACTAGAATTAAAGGTGATTTAAGATTGCGCTATCAATGGGAAGATAAACACGATGCCTCTGATAGACACAGAGGTCGTTACAGGTTCAGATTAGGATTGGAGACAAAAGTAAACAAAACAATAAAAGTAGCAGCAGGACTTGCTACAGGTGGTGATGATGCTCGTTCAACTAACCAGACTATGTGTGATGGATTTTCAACACCTGATATCAGATTAGATTATGCTTATGCAGAATGGATGGCAACGCCCTGGTTAACTTTGAAAGCAGGCAAGATAAAAAGTATCAAGAAATTAATATTCAGGCCATCTGACCTTCTCTGGGATTCTGATATAAACCCTGAAGGTGGCTCACTTTTATTAAGCAAGAGGATGAATAACTGCGATTTGTTTATGAATACCGGGTTTTGGGTATTAGATGAGAGTTCTAGTGATGCCTCAGATCCGTTTATGTGGGTAATTCAGCCCGGGTTTAAGTACAAATTCGATGAGAGAACTCACATTAAGATGGCTGTTGCCGGTTATATCTTTGATAATGTGAAAGGAGCTACTCTGACTAACGGAGACGATGAGAGCGGGAAATACAATACATTAGAAAAAGGTCTGTTAAAATACAATTACAATTCTATTGCTCCCAGTATCGAGATAGGATTTAGGAAACCTTTTGGCGGTTTGATTCCTTATTTAGCTGTATTTGGTGATTATGTGCACAACCCAGACCCTTCAGAGGAAAATAACGGGTATCTTTTTGGTATTAAGTTTGGAGCTGAAAAGATAAAAAGAGGCAGGTGGCAGGCAAAATATATGTATAGACACTTAGAGAAGGATGCCTGGATTGATATATTCCCTGATTCAGATGCTTACAGTGGTCATACTGATGTAAAAGGGCATGAAGTTACGTTTACTTATGGGATAGGAAAAAATGTAGCTTTAGGCATTGATTATTACTATATGGAGAGAATTAAAGGAACTGGCCGAAGGCATCTTTTACAGGTTGACTGGAAAATTAAATTTTAAAGAGGAGGTGTAAAGATGAAAAGAGTAATTTTAGTAATTGTAGCGTTGGCTTTTACTCTGAGTTTAAAAATAGCTTCTGTCCATGCAGAAAAGAAACTTGTTATTCAGGGATCGACTACAGTTTTGCCTATTGCTCAAAAATGTGCAGAAGTATTTATGCAGAAATATCCAGAAGCAAACATTTCAGTGCGTGGCGGAGGTTCAGGAGTAGGTATTGCTGCTTTAATTGATGGGATATGTGATGTTGCTACCTCTTCCCGGCCGATAAAGGATAAGGAAATCAAAAAAGCTGTAGAAAGAGGGGTTGACCCTGTTGCCTATGTTATAGCTATGGATGGGATTGCAGTAATTGTTCATCCTTCAAATCCAGTTAATGAACTTACACTCAGCCAACTTAAAGAGATTTATACCGGCAAAATATCTAACTGGGGCGAGCTCGGAGGAAAAAATCAAAAAATAGTTGTTATCTCACGAGATGTTGCCTCAGGAACATTTGAGTGCTTTAACAAGTTAGTTTTAAAAAAGCAGCGTGTGCGTCCAGATGCTCTGCTTCAGGCTTCAAATGCAGCAGTTGCTTCAACAATTAAACGCACAAAAGGTGCTATTGGTTATGTGGGTTTAGGGTATTTGAGTTCAGAAGTTAAAGCTTTAAAAATTGAGGGGATTTTGCCTTCAGAAGATACTGTATTAAAAGGCACATATCCTATTTCAAGACCGTTATTTATGTACACCAATGGTAAGCCAAAAGGATTAGCTAAGGATTTTGTTGGTTTTGTTTTAAGCAAAGAGGGGCAGAGGATAGTTAAAGAGCAGGGTTTTGTCCCTTTAAAGTAAGTATGAAGAGAACACAAAAAGAAAATTTAATTAAAGGATTTTTTTGTCTACCTGCTTCACTTTCTATTTTCTTTCTTTTAGGGATTGTTATGGTTTTGTTTAAAGAAGGGCTGCCAATTTTTAAAGTTACTTCTCTTAAAGAATTTCTATTTGGCAAATTCTGGTATCCTACCTATGAACCTCCTGAGTTTGGGATATTGCCTCTCATTTTAGGGTCTTTCTTAGTTACATTTGGAGCATTAGTTATTTCTGTGCCTTTAGGCGTAGCAGGTGCCATTTATATTTCAGAGGTAGCCTCTCCCAAAATTAAGGAATTTATAAAACCAGTAATTGAACTTCTTGCAGGTATTCCTTCTGTAGTTTATGGATTTTTCGGGATGGTAATTGTGGCGCCTCAGGTAGCAAAAATTTTTAATTTAGCTGTAGGATTAAATGCTTTTACAGCTTCTTTAATTTTGGGTATTATGGCAATTCCTACTATTACAAGTATCTCTGAAGATGCAATTTCAGCAGTCCCCAAAAAATTTAAAGAAGCTTCTTATGCTTTGGGGGCAAATAAGTGGGAGACTATACTTAGGGTAATTCTTCCTGCCGCAGGAGGAGGGATAACTACAGCTGTTATTCTGGGTATGGCAAGAGTTTATGGTGAGACAATGACAGTATTAATGGTTGCAGGAGGCGCGGCGGTTATTCCACATTCTTTTTTTGAGCCTGTGCGAACTATGACAGCTACTATTGCTGCTGAGATGGGAGAGGCAGTTGCAGGAAGCACACATTTTTATGCCCTTTTTGCTATTGCTATAGTCCTTTTTGTAATTACTTTAAGTTTTAATATTCTTGCTGATATTTTATCTCAAAGATTTAGAAAAAGATTGGGATGAATTTCAGAAAGGTTAAAGAATTTGTAGGCTTTGCAATATTAAGATTGGCTACTTTTTTAATACTTTCTGCCCTTTTTATTATTCTTTACTTTATCATCATCAGGGGAATAAAAGTAATAAACTGGCAATTTTTAACCCACAAGCCTTGCGAAGGAATGACTTCTGGGGGAATCTTTCCTGCAATTTTGGGGACATTTTATTTGACTCTCTGTGCAATTTGCTTTGCTTTGCCTTTGGGGGTGGCGGCAGCAATATATCTTGTAGAGTATGCAAGGCAAGGAAGGCTGGTAAGGATAGTTCGCATTGGAATAAACAATCTTGCTGGCGTCCCTTCTATAGTATTTGGGCTTTTTGGATTAGCAGTTTTTGTTAAATACTTTGGTTTTGGTGTGTCAATTTTATCAGGAGGACTTACTTTGGGAATATTGATTCTGCCTGTAATTATTCGCGCTTCTGAAGAGGCGATATTGGCTGTTCCAAACTCTTTGAGAGAAGCTTCCTTAGCTTTAGGAGCAACCAAATGGCAGACTATTTACCGAATTGTTTTGCCCAATGCTATCCCAGGGATATTGACCGGTTCAATATTAGGTATCGGAAGAGCTGCAGGAGAAACTGCCCCTATACTTTTTACTGCAGTTACATTCTATTCAGCAAAACTTCCCACCTCAATCTTTAGTGAAGTTCAGGCACTTCCTTATCATATTTATGCTTTAATGACTGAAGGAACACATCCTGAAACTCAGGTGCCTATTGCTTATGGAACAGCTTTAGTCTTACTCTTTTTAGTTTTGGGTATAGATTTGCTTGCTATTGTTATACGTAAAAGAGCAAGGAAGAGGAAATGAACAGTAAAAAAATTAAAATTTCTATTCACAATTTAAATATCTGGTATCAAGATATGCAGGTAATAAAAAATGTAAATCTTGATGTTGAGAAAAACAAAGTTACAGCAATTATTGGTCCTTCAGGCTGTGGTAAATCCACACTTATAAAATCAATAAATAGAATGCTGGATATAATACCTGAAGCAAAAGTAAAGGGTGCAATTTTATTGGATGGCCAGAATATCTATGATATTGATGAGACGTTTTTGAGAAAAAGAATAGGAATGGTATTTCAGATGCCCAACCCTTTCCCTAAATCTATATTTGAGAATATTGCTTATGGGTTAAAACTTCATAGGATGTTTAAGAATAAAGAAGAGCTCTATTTTAAAGTTGAGAAAGCGTTAAAGCAGGCTGCTTTATGGAATGAGGTTAAAGACAAACTTGATAAATTTGCTCTGGATTTATCTGGAGGCCAACAACAGAGATTATGTATTGCTCGCTGTATAGCTCTTGAGCCAGAAGTTGTATTATTTGATGAACCATGTTCTGCTTTGGATCCGGTTGCTACAGCAAAGATTGAGGAATTGATTGAGGATTTAAAGAAGAATTATACAATAGTAATTGTTACTCACAATATGCAACAGGCAGCAAGAATCTCTGATTACACTGCTTTTTTATACTTGGGAAATTTAGTTGAATTTGGCCCTACACAGAAGATATTTACCACCCCTCAAAATAAGATGACCGAGCACTATTTGACAGGCAAATTTGGATAAATGGGAGGAAAATATGTTAGAAGAAAAATTGAATGAATTAAAGAAAAAATTAATTGAAGAAGCGGGTCTAGCTGAAGATATGGTTAAAAAGTCAATTGAAGGGCTTATTGAAAAAAGAAAAGAAATTTTAGAAAAGGTAGTCAAAAAATACGAGCCTAAGATGAATGAACTGGAAATAGAATTAGATGAGTTTTGCACAAATTTGATTGCCTTGTATCAGCCAGAAGCAGGAAACTTAAGAACCATTCTTATGATTTTAAAGATGAATAATGATTTAGAAAGGATTGGCGACTTAGCAGTAAATATATCTGAAAGTGCTTTATTTTTAATAGAAAGGCCACCTGTTAAGCCTTTAATTGATATCCCCAGAATGGCAGAAGAGGCTATAAATATGTTGAAGAATACAGTAGATTCTTTTATAAATAAAGATACAAAATTAGCAAAATCTGTATGTCAGAAAGATGCAGTCGTTGACAATTTAAGAGACCAAATTTTAAGAGAGCTGATTACCTATATGAGTTCAGACCCTTCCACCATTGAGCGTTCAATTCACCTAATAAGAATCTCCCGCTCTATAGAACGCATAGCCGATTTATCCACAAATATCTGTGAAGATGTAATATTCATAACAGAAGGCAAAGTTATAAAACATCACAAAGATGAAAGTTAAAGTGAGGGATGGGGATAGATTTCTTTTTGTTCCGATGGTAATCTGGAACATAGGCTGACATAGACACCTGCCTTGAGGAGGAGTTTTAGTGTCTTCTTTTTATTAAAAATTCTCCTAACTTAAAATGTCGAGCCAGCCCCAAACAAAATATAAAATTTCTCATTTCCTTACTTACAAAAATTATGTCCTGATGAAAATCGGAACAAAGCCAACCCTGAACTAGAACAAAGTTCAGTTCGGGGTAAACTCCGGCAGGTATCTGAGGGAGCCTATCTAAAAAGGAAGCAGGCTTCCCAACGAAATGTCGGGATAAACTCCGCGCAGAAGTCCGCCTGTCCCGATGAGCAATAGCGACATCGGGAAGCTCCGACCTGTCCACCTCTGGTGGACACTGCAGAGTGGATGGGGATTATAGGTTTTTCTTCTTGTAACCGTGAATTGTATTAGGTAAAATTATGAGTAGATAGTTCATTGAAGGGTTAAATGTGGAGTTACGGTATACCAAAAAGGAGGTAGCAGCATGATACATAAGATTCATAATATGGCAAGATACTTTTTTGTATATTTATTGATGAGTTTATTATTTTCCACATATTTATTTGCTGGGGAAGATCAAGAAAAGCTTATTTATCAAAAGTTCTTTAGGGTTATGGGAACAGAAGCACAATACAATCAAATGTTAAATATCATGGCTAATCAAGTTAAATTAAGTCTGGGTTCCAGCATAAGACAGAATATAGAAACAATAGCCGAGATTAACCAAGTAAAAAGAGAAGAATTATCACAACTGCTAGAACAAGCAATGGAAGAATCCATAGAGAAATTCAAAACAGCAGTTATTAAAGAGATTCCATTTGATGAACTTATTAGCAATATTTATATTCCTGTATATTCAAAATATTTTACTATTTCAGAAATAGAAGAAATAACAGCATTCTATGAAAGCCAAGTTGGTCAGAAACTCGTTTCTTTAGTGCCAACATTAATGCAGGAATCAGTGGAGATGTTTAATGAAAAGTATAGTAACAAGATAACGGAGATAGATAGAAGAATTAGAGATGAGGAGTTTGCTAGAATTAAGTCTGGGATAGAAGAGTTAAAAAGGATAAATGAGAAAATACATTAACCGGTGACTGTGCTAGGTATGATAAGAAACTATCTCTTTCTTACGTCTATTTTTTCTTTAGAGCTATAAATAGAAGTCATTCCTTTTTTAAGTTCTTTCTCTTTGATTGATGAATAGAATTTGGTAAAATGAGGAGGACAGTTTGTAGAGATTCTAAACCTGGGGCCATGTTTATCTTTCTAATTCTTACAAGAGAGATAACTATAGCCCTGAGTGTAGTAAGCATTCAGGGCTATTTTTATTAGAGTGAGTTCCAGTGATAATCAGGCGTAAAGTTTCTCTCTAAATTCCTTATATTTCAAGTACTGAATTGTTGGATAAAATTATAGAAGGTAAAATAACCGAAGAGAATATTATATAACTAAATTTTGCCTAGGGAGGAGCAAAACTAAGAAGAGATACAGCCTCTGGAAGGACTAAAATATGGCATTTTTGTTTTTCATTCCCATAAAATAAATTTTATTTGACAGAATAAAATTCAATTTATAAAATTAACATATTATTTGTGAATTAAATAACAATTATTGTGGGGAAAGTAACAAATATGTATAAATTCAGGATTTCTGAGAGGACAATAGAAAGATTATGTGTGTATAGGCGAATTCTTATTGAAATGGAAAAGGAGGGTAAAGATATAACTTATTCATATGAGATTGGCAAAAGAGCGGGTATTTTAGATAGTCAGGTAAGAAAGGATTTCTCATGTTTTGGACAATTCGGGACAATTGGAAGAGGGTATCGGATAAAAAACTTAAGGAGAAAGATAGAAGAAATAATCGGTAAAAATCGTAGATGGAGAATAGCATTAATCGGTGTGGGTAATTTAGGTTCAGCAATACTGGGTTATCCTTTGTTTAAAGTAGAGGGATTCGAGATCGTAGCCGCTTTTGACAACGATAGAAAAAAGATTGGTAAGCAGGTTCATAAGTTGAAGGTTGAAGATGTAAAGAACTTATCTAGAATGATTAAGAGGAAGAGAATTCATATCGGAATTATTGCAACACCACAGGAATCTGCTCAATGGGTTGCAGATCGATTAATAAAAGCGGGAGTAAAAGCAATTTTAAATTATGCCCCATGCACTCTAAAAGTTCCTAAAGATGTGAAAGTTTTAAATGTTGATTTTTGTTTAAAACTTGAAATCTTGACCCAGTTTCTTCGCACGAGGAGTAAAAGAAATGAAAAAAAATTATCTTTTGAGAGAAAAGCTTAGAAGTTTCTTTTATTTATTTGCATTCTTAATGATTATATGGTTTGCCCTTGTTTCTTCAATAAATTTTCAGAAGATCCTTGCTGGAATGAGTGTAAGTTTGATCCTTGCTTTTGTTTTAAATGAAGAGTATCTTGAGCTTGATCTCCCTCCCATAGGAATAAAAAGAATATTCTATTTCATAGTTTATATTTTTATTCTTCTTAAAGAAATAGTAAAGGCAAATCTTGATGTTGCCTACAGAGTTATTCATCCTAAGATGCCTATAAGGCCGGGAGTAGTAGTTATAAAGACTAATTTAAAAAGTAAAATTGGAAAACTTATTTTAGCAAATTCAATAACATTAACCCCAGGGACATTTACTCTGGATATAATTGGCGATAATCTTCTGATTCACTGGATTAATGTTGAAGGAGACAGATTGGAGGAAAGGACAAAAGCTATTGGAGAGAGATTTGAAAAAATTTTAAGAAAGATATTTGAATGAGCAAATACGAAGAGATTGCTAAAGTGCTAAAAACACTAACTCACCCAATTTATTTGCAGATAATAACAGATCTTCTTAAAGATGGATACGATGTTTTTGGAGCTCCAAGAAAATTAAACTTGCCTCAATCTGCGGCTTATCAATATCTAAGGATACTTAGAAATACTAAAATGATTAATGGTGAAGAAGAGATAACGAAGATTTGTTGCAGGGTAAAAAGAGGACTTATTAGAAAAACTGAAAATAATTATACAATTTTTTTTTTAAGAATATAAGAATCTATGGTGATTAATGTAATTTTTTTAACGTTGATGGGAATGGGAATTTTTCTTTGCCTGTTGAGAATGATTAAAGGGCCGACTTCATCTGATAGAGCTGTAGCATTGGATATCTTATCAACGGTTACTACTGCATTACTTGTAGTGTTAGGGTTTATGTTTAAAAGATATATCTACTTAGATGTATCTTTAGTTTATGCAGTTTTAACTTTTGTAGGTTCGGTTGTCATAGCAAGGTTTTTAGAGAAAGGCATATAGCGAAAAATGCAGGAGTTAAAGTATAAAAGTTTTAAGATTTCGTTGCTATTAGGCAAATTTATAATTTTGATATTACCATGATGCAGTTAATGGGAGAAGTTTTTATGGGGATTGGAGTGACATTTTTATTCTTAGGAAGTCTGGGAATATGGAGGTTCCCTGATGTTTACAATAGACTTCAGGCAGGAACAAAGTGTACTACATTTGGTTCATTCTTTACCATTATTGGTGTGGGAATAATGGAGCCTCAATGGATCTTTAAATGTCTAATTATAGCTGTATTTATACTTTTGACTAATCCTATATCTAATCATGCATTGGGAAGGGCATCAAAAAGAATAGGAGTTCCCTTAACCGATAAAAGTGTGGTGGATAAAAGCAAGGAATTTGAAGAATATAAATGAGAAATTCTAAATCCAAAATTCTAAACTCTAAACAAATCCAAAATTCTAATTTCAAAAAATTGTTTGGAATTTTGGTCATTAGGATTTATTTAGAATTTAGTGCTTAGAATTTAGAATTTTAAAAGAATGGTGGTTTTTGTTATATTTTTAGTTTTGGTTATGCTTGCAGGGGCAATTAGTGCCTGTATTTTTAAGGACTTATTAAATGCAGTGATTGCATCAGGTATTGTTAGTTTATTAGCAGCAGTTTTATTCTATTTTCTCCAAGCCCCTGATGTAGCTATGGCAGAGGCATCTATCGGAGCGGGTTTAGTAACAGCAATATTTGTAATTGCTATAAGGAAAACAGAGAGGAAAGAATGAGGAAATTTATAAGTTTACTTCTGGTGGGAATTATTGCTTCAGGGATTACTCTGTCTTTATTTAAGATTCCCTTTGGAACTTCAAAAACAAAGGTTGGTAATTATTATTTAAACAAGGGGATAGAGCAAACCGGCGCAGTAAACATAGTTACATCAGTTGTCTTAAATTATAGAGGATTTGACACTCTGGGTGAAGTAACAGTTCTTTTTATTGCCGCCTTGGGATTGGGAATGGTCACTTTAACTTTTAAAAGAGAAAAAAGAGAAAAAAGAGAAAAAAGAGAAAAAAGAGAAATTCAGCCCCCCAGTTTTATCTTATCTGTGGGCTCAAGGTTTTTGTTCCCTTTTATTTTGCTTTTTGGTGCTTATATATTTCTGCATGGACACCTTAGCCCTGGTGGAGGGTTTCAGGGAGGAGCGATCATAGCTTCAGGGTTTTTACTGATTTATCTGAGTGGCGAGAGGAGGATAAACAAGAAGCGGTTCAAGCTGACAGAGTCACTGGCAGGGTTGGTATTTTTGATAATTGGACTTATAGGACTTTATTTCAGTGGATATTTTCTCTTTAATTTTTTACCCAAAGGTATAGCAAATACTCTTTTTAGTGCAGGAATTATTCCCCTAATTTATATTGCCATTGGATTTAAAGTGGGGGCAGAGTTGGCAGGAATTATTGATGGCTTGATGGAAGAAATACAGAAAGAGTTTAAAGCTCAAAACTAAAAACTCAAAATTAAAAAGTAAGAGGTGAAGTTTTGAACTTTGAATTTTGAACTTTGAATTTTGAACTTTGAGTTTTAGTATGATTTATTACATAGGAGCATTGGGACTTATATTTATTGGACTTTTTATTATTATGACCAGGCATAACTTAATCAAGATGATAATTGGGCTTAATATTATGGATACAGGGGTAAATCTTTTTCTCATATCCATCGGATATAAAAGTGAGGGAACCGCACCTATATTTTCAAAGCTAGGGATAAACCCGGGTGCAATGGTTGACCCCACTCCTCAGGCTTTGGTTTTAACTGCAATTGTAATTGGAGTGGCAGTTATTGCAATGGCTTTATCACTGGCAATTAGGCTATATCAGCATTATGGAACGCTAAATATGAGAAAGATAAAAGAGCAAAAATGGTAGATAAGAACTCAAAGCTCAAAGCTAAAAACTCAAAACTAATAAATAAAAACTCAGAACTCAAAACTCAAAGCTCAAAACTAATAGATAAGAACTCAGAACTAAAAACTCAAAACTCAAAACTAAAAGCTCAAAACGCAAAATTAAAAACTCAAAGCTCAAAATTAATAAGTGAGAAATCAAAGCTAAAAGCTAAAAACTCAAAATTAAAAAGTAAGAGGTGAAGTTTTGAACTTTGAACTTTGAATTTTGAACTTTGAGCTTTAAGCTTTCTCATGTTAGTTTTGAGTTTTGAACTTTGAATTTTGAACTTTGAGCTTTAAGCTTTCTCATGTTAGTTTTGAGTTTTGAACTTTGAATTTTGAGTTTATAAAATGAATCCTGTACTTTTAATTGTTATTCCTTTAGGCTTTGCCTTTTTTATTCCCCTTTTGGGGTTTATTTCCCGAAAGGCAGAAAGATTTATCCCTTCCCTTGCTCTTCTGGTAAATATTATCTTATCTCTAGATCTTTTGCCATCGGTGATGAGAAAACCAATCATAGTTTTACTTGGAGGATTTCCGCCTCCTTTTTGTATAAATCTATTTGTTGGGCCTGTGGGAATTATATTTTCTTTAATAATTGCAATTGTTGGTTTTTTAGTTTCAATATATGCATGGAATTATATTGGAGGGGATGGAGAAAGAGAAGAAAAATATCATATGCTTTACCTTTTGCTTTTGGCAGGTGCAACAGGTGTGGTTTTGACAGGGGATATATTCAATCTTTTTGTCTTTTATGAAATCTTGTGTATCTCCTCTTATGCTCTTGTTGCTTATTTGGGTGAGAAAGCAGGGGTGGAGTCAGCCTCAAAATATCTAATTCAGGGCTCTGTGGGCTCCACATTGATTTTAATTGCTATAGGGTTTCTTTACGGTCAATTCGGAACGCTAAATATGGCGGATATTGCACAGAATATAAAAACACAACTGCACCAGGGCACAGGTATTCCGGTGAATTTATTTATTCCTTTAGTTTTATTTATTACAGGATTGGGGGTGGAGGCAGCGATTTTCCCCTTAAATGCCTGGCTTCCCGATGCTCATTCCTCAGCACCCTCAACAATAAGTGCGATTCTTTCCGGAATTGCTATAAAGATAGGGATATATGCAATTGCCAGGGTTATATTTACAATTTTTGGTGCTTATCAAATTCTTCTTTTTCTCATACTTTTAGGAGTTATAACTTTATTGGTGGGAGAGCTTTCTGCCTTCAGCCAGAACAGCATAAAGAGAATGCTTGCTTATTCAAGTATCGGTCAGATGGGTTTAATTCTTATGGCTTTAAGTATAGGGACAGCTGATGGAGTTTCTTCAGGTTTGTTTCAGATCTTTACCCATGCCTTCTCCAAATCCTTATTGTTTTTAGCTGCCGGATATATGATTTATCGAGCTGGTTCGGGAAGGATTTCCTCTCTTGAAGGAATGGGAAAGAAGATGCCACTTTCTTCCTTAGCCTTCAGCATAGGCGCTTTTTCCCTTATCGGGCTTCCTCCGTTTATGGGGTTCGGGAGCAAGTTTATGATAATTCGTTCTTTACTTGAGGAGAGAAGTTCTTTATTTATAACTCTTGCAGGTATTGTGCTGGTGGGGACAGTGATTGAAGGAGCATATTTTTTTAAAGTGATTCAATCTCTTTACTTTAAGGGAGCTCAAGTAGACCAGAACACTACGACACCGGTAAATGAAGCTCCGGTTATGGCGTTAGTCTCTATGTTTTTATTTCTTTTGTTTATTATTGTTATAGGGATTTATCCAAAGATAATAACCGGAATCTTAAACTCTTCTGCAGGAGAATTTTTAAATAGAATGCAATATATAAAAAGTGTTTTTGGAGGATAAATGAGTTTAGGGATTCTGCTTCTTGTTGCTTTTGGCTCTGCTTTTCTTACCTACATCTTGGGGAAAATTTCTCGCCGGTTAAGGGATTTCTTTTCTGTATTTATGTCTCTTGTCTTGATTATATTTTTAAGTTATTTTTACGGAAAATTTGAGGTTGTCCCGTATTTTTCCTTTCTTGGCATTCCTCTCATTTTAAGAATTAATACACTTTCTTGGTTTTTCGCTATAACAATTCAGCTCATTACAACCTTTTCTGTTATATTCTCCTTAAGTTATATGAAGGAGAAGGAGAGGCTGGATTTTTATTATCTTATGATGCTTCTGGTGAATGCAGGAATGCTGGGAATTGTGCTGGCAGCAGACTTTCTTTCTTTTTATATCTTCTGGGAGATTATGTCCTGGTCTGCGTTCCTTCTAATAAGTTATAACCGTGGGGCTGCTGTTGAGGCAGGAATGAAATATATTATTATGTCTATTATTGGTTCTATATGTATGCTTGTAGCAATGATATCTCTTTATACAAATTACAGCACATTGAATATATCACAGCTCTCTTCCCTAATTTCTTCTGCCTCTTCTGGTTATATTTTGTTTATCTTTATTCTTCTTCTTGTTGCTTTTGGAATAAAAAATGCTATATGGCCTTTCCATACCTGGCTTCCTCCTGCTCATTCTGAAGCACCGTCTCCATTTTCTGCAGTTCTTTCAGGAGTTTTGGTAAGAATGGGTATATATGGTTTTCTCATTATCTTCTATGTGATATTAGGATTAAAACTTTTTCTTGGCCTGGGAAAGGGCTTATGCAGTTTTCATTATATTCTTGCATGGATAGGAGCTATTAATATAGTAATTCCTACATTTATTGCTATGTTTCAAAATGATTCCAAAAAACTATTAGCATGGCATGGGATTGGACAGGGTGGATACATGGTTTTAGGAATTGCGATAGCAACAAGTTTAGGAATAGTTGGTGGTATATTTCACATTGTTAATCATACCTCATATATAGCACTTTTATTTTTAGTTGTAGGAGCAATAGAATACAGAACAAAAGGGGTAAGAGACCTGAATTCTTTGGGTGGACTTATAAAAAAGATGCCTATTACTTTTTTGGGAGCATTAGTGGGTGCTTGTGGATTAATTGGTGTTCCCTTGACCAACGGATTTGTTTCAAAGTGGCTAATATACAAGACATTAATTCTAAAAGGATACCCCTTTTTAGCATTTGCTGCATTGATAGGAACATGGGGGACCATTCTTTCTCTCTATAAATTTATCCATAACATTTTCCTAGGACAACTTCCTGAAAAATATAAAGATATTAAAGAAGTTCCTTTTAGTATGCAATTTCCAATAATTATACTTAGTTTAATTATCATTCTTTTTGGCATCTTCCCTGGCATTCCTCTTAAAGTTATAAATTCAATTGGGGTATCTTTTGGTTTTAAATCCTTAGATGTAAATATATGGGGTATAACCTCTGAGACAGGAACATTAAATCTAATAAATATTTTCACTGCAATTTTAGTATCCTTAATATTTTTCTGGATTATATTCCGTACCGGAGCTGAGAGAGTAAAGATTCTTCAGGATAACAGTTACGCTGCTGGTTCATATATTCCAATAGATAAATATAATTACACAGTTGAGTTCTATCAGCCTTTATTCAGAATGATTAAACCGTATTTTAGAGATTTTATAGATGTATTTTATTCAAAGATTGTAGAGGCAGGAAGAAGATTAAGCGATAGAACAAGAAAGATTTATTGTGGAGATTTAGGTTATTATGTGACTTATATTGTATTATTTTTAGCCATTTTAATTGCCATTAAACTTTGGGGGAAGGTATGGTAACAATAGAAACGCAAAACTCAAAATGCAAAACGCAAAATGGTAATAATAGAAACGCAAAACTCAAAATGCAAAACGCAAAATGAGAACAATGAAACGCAAAACTCAAAATGTAAAACGCAAAATGGGAAATTAAAATTTTTAATTTTATTATGAGAGTAGTTGAATTTGTCTTTTCTCCTTTTCTTGCTTTTATTATCGGAGTATTCTTCCTCGGTTTATTCAGAAAAATCGTTGCCAGAATCCATACCAGATACGGTCCTCCAATAATTCAGCCACTCTTAGATGTGATAAAACTTTTCCACCAGAAGGGATTCTCCCATGGAGTCCTTTTCGATTTAGGATTAATTCTTTCCCTGGCAGGTTCAATTGTTGTGATTTTATTCCTTCCATTTGCAGAAATTTGTCCATTAAAAAGTTCAGGAGGGTTGCTTGTGATACTATATGTAATGTTATTTCTCCCTTTAGGTATTGCTTTATCGGGAGGAGAGGGGGCAAATCCGAATATAAGCATTGGAATATCCAGAAAATTGATTTTAAGTTTAGGATATGAGGTTCCTTTTCTTTTGATAATTATTTCTGTTATGAGTTTTTATAAGACAATCTCCATCGTTGATATAGTGAATACTCAAGAAGGATTTCGCTGGGCATTATTTTCTCCCCTGTTTTTATCCGGGATAGCCTACTTTATGATTCTACCTGCTATGCTTGGGATAAGACCATTTGATATAGTAAGTGCGCCTCAGGAGATTTCCTCAGGTCCTCAAGTTGAGTATGGAGGAAAATACCTGGCATTTTCTTGCATTCAGCATGCTTTCAGCATATTTATAACGATTGCTCTTTTTGTGGATTTATTCTTAGGGGGAGGAAAAAATTTTCTCTTTTTCTTTTTAAAAATGCTTGTTGTCTTTGTCAGTATGGTTTTGATTCATTCGGTTTTTCCCAGATTGAGATTAGAGCAGGCATTAAGATATTTATGGAGGTGGCCAACTATATTTGCTTTTTTAGGTGTGATTGTTTCACAAATTATGAGATGAGAGATGGATAGAAAAAGTATTATAAAGTGGATTAAAGAACCAGGGAAGATGGGTCATAAATACTCACTCTGGGCAGTCTATTTCTGCACAGGTTGTGGGATAATCGAGATACCTCCGGTTATTACTGCAAGATGGGATGCGGAAAGATTTGGAGTAATTCCTGTAGCAACTCCTCGCCAGGCGAATTTATTTATGATTACAGGTTATGTTTCACTTAAAACTCTTAAGGCAATTATAAGGACATATGAGCAGATGCCTGAGCCAAAATATACTGTTGCCTTTGGCTCCTGTCCTATAAATGGGGGAATGTACTGGGACTCTTATAATACGATAAAACACATTGATAAATATATCCCCATTGATGGATGGATTGCAGGATGTATGCCAAGACCGGAGGCGATATTTATTGCTGTAACAAAATTATGGATGATGATAGATAAAGGAGCAGCAACCGGTTATATTCGATACAGAAAGAACTATAAATTTTATAGAAGAAATCAGGAGAAACTTTTTGGTAAACTTGCCTGGCCTCCTCTTTATCCTATAGATGAGAAGGAGGATAAAAGTGGATAAAGAATTGAAGAGAAGGATTGAGGAAATTTATAAAAATACTCAAGTTGAATTTCCTGAGGCAAATAGGATGGTTGTAAGGACAAAACAGGAAAATCTTTTGCCCATTTTGGAATTTTTAAAAAGCGAAGGATTCAGGCAACTTAAGGCGATTTCCTGTGTGGATTGGATAGATAAGGAAGAGTTTGAACTTATATATCAGGTTGCTTCCCTTAACAGTCCTCTTCATATAATGGTTAAGGTAAGGATTAAAAGGGAGAATGCGCAGATAGAGACAATAATTAAGATTTTTGAAAATGCTCAGGTTTATGAGAGAGAGATTCATGAGTTATTTGGAGTAAAATTTAGGGGGAATCCTGATCTTTCTCCTCTATTTCTTGAAAACTGGCAGAGTATTCCTCCTTTCAGAAAAGATTTTGATACAAGGGAATATGTTAAAGAAGTTTTTGATAAAATTCCAAATGTTGAGGGTGAAAATAAGAAATCCTAAATCCAAAATTCTAATTTCAAAAAAACTGTTTGGAATTTTGGTCATTAGGATTTGTTTAGGATTTAGTGTTTAGAATTTAGAATTTTATTTAGAATTTAGTGCTTAGAATTTAGGATTTAATTTTACTATGAGAGAATTAGAACTATTTTTTGGTCCTCAGCATCCGGGAATGGTGGGAAATTTTAGTATAACCTTAAAAGTTGAAGGAGATAGAATCCTGGAAGCAATCCCCAACCCAGGTTATCTTCACAGAGGATTTGAGAAACTTATGGAGCTGAGAAACTGGATTCAGAATTTTCCTTTTGTGTGCAGGATAAATGTTATTGAGCCTGATTCTATGGAAGCAGTTTATGCTATGGCTGTGGAGAGTCTTGCAAATATAGAGGTGCCTGAGAGAGCAAAATACATAAGGACGATAGTTTTGGAACTGGCAAGATTAGCCTCACATCTCTTCGGCGCCTGGGCATATGCAAATATGCTGGGATTTGATACTCCTGCACAATGGGCAATGGCAGACAGAGACCATATACTTGATTTATTTGAGGAATTGACAGGAGCAAGAGTTTATCATATCTATATCCTCCCTGGAGGGGTAAGAAGAGATTTGCCTGATGGATTTGAGGAGAAAGTTATGCATTTCCTTCATGCCTTATCTCAGAAACTTCCCGATTACAATGAGACTTTCTTTGAAAATCGTATCTTTTATGAGAGAGCAAAAGATATCGGAAAGATTAAAAAGGAAGAGGCAATAGAATGGGCAGCCACAGGTCAGGTTTTAAGGGCAACTGGAGTAAAATATGATATAAGAAAGGTAGAGCCTTATCTTGTGTATGATAAAGTTGAGTTTGATATTCCCACAAGAAGCAATGGGGATGCCTATTCAAGGATTTTGGTTATAAGAGATGAGATGGTTGAGAGTGCAAAAATAATAATGCAATGTATAGAGAAAATGCCGAAAGGAAAGGTTTATGAAAGAACGCCCAATCCTTTCAAATGGAAAATAGCTAAGGGGGAAACATATGTAAGGGTTGAGTCAGCAAGAGGAGAACTTGGGCTTTATATGGTAAGTAATGGAGGCAATACCCCTTATAGGGCGTACTTCAGAACACCATCATTTAATCATGGACTTTTTATTCTGCCCAAGCTTTTAAAGGGAGCAAATATAGCTGATGTAGGGAATATAATGATAAGTTTATATGTAGTTGCACCGGAGATTGATAGATGAGAAGAATTCAAAACGAAAAACTCAAAGCTCAAAATTCAAGAAGGGGAAGTTTTTTAAGTCCGTTTAAAGCGATAAAGTTTTTGTTTAAAAAACCAAGAACCTTTCTTTTTCCCTTCCAGCAGAGGGATGCATCCAAAAGATACAGGGGATTTCATCTCAATGATTGGGAAAAATGCACAGGATGTGGGAATTGCGCGGATATATGTCCCAATCAGGCGATTACTATGGTAAAAATTCCTGAAATAGAACCAAAGCCGGGTGAGAAAAACGAAAGACCACAGATAGATTATGGAAGATGCTGTTTCTGCGGTCTTTGTGTGGATATCTGTCCTCCTGGTTCATTGAGACTCTCAAGGGATTACATCCATATAGACCATGCAACAGATAGTTTTGTTTATCTCCCTAAGGATGAGAAGACAGATAAAGAACATTTCTTCTCTGAAGGTGAATATTCGATATTCAAAGCTAATCTTTCTCATAGAAAAGAGAACTTTGAAGGATTTGTCTCAGACTTAGAATATACATTGTTTGAACCGCAGAGGGTTCCTATGAAGGAGGTGCCTCCTGAGGAAAGAAAGCTTTCCTTTATAGAGCAGGTTCTGGGATATAACAGAGAAGAAGCTAAAAAAGAAGCAGAAAGATGTCTTGAATGTAAACTCTGTGAGGAAGCCTGTCCAGCACATTTAAAGATTTCCGATTACATAAAGGCAATATATGAAGGGAAAGAGGAGGAATCCTTAAAGAAAATATTTGAGGATAACCCCATACCTTCAATCTGTGGAAGAATATGTATGGCTCATTGTGAGAAAGCGTGTTCTGTAGGTAGGAGAGGAGAGCCTCTTGCCATAAGATGGCTTAAAAGATATACTGCTGATTCTATAAAAGATTATAAAAAAGCACTGGAAGAGAGCCCTGCTCCACCAACAGGTAAAAAGGTGGCAGTTATCGGAGCAGGCCCATCAGGCCTTTCAGTAGCCTATTTCTTAAGACTTAAAGGACATAGCGTAGTTGTCTTTGATTCTCTTGGTGGTGGAGGAGGAATGATGAGAATAGGGCCACCTCTTTATAGACTCCCCATTGAGGCAATAGATAAAGATGTTAACTACATTGCCTCCTTAGGAGTGGAGTTCAGATTTAATACTACAGTGGGTAAAGATGTGATGTTTGAGGATATTTTAAAGAAATACGATGCGGTTTACTTAGGCATAGGAACAACTATAAGCAGGTCAATCAGAGTAAAGAATTCTGATAGATGTATTCTTGCTCTTAAGTTTTTGCAAGAGAATAAAATTGGAAAGGGTATGAAAGTGGGCAAAGAAATAATTGTCATAGGTGGGGGGAATGTGGCAATGGATGTGGCAAGAACGGCTTTAAGACTCCAGCATATGCAATATCCAGCTGAAGGAGTGGTAACAAAGACTGTCTCTCTGGAAGACTGGGATATAATGCCGGCAAGAGAAGATGAGATTGAGGATGCTAAAAAAGAAGGAATTCAGTTTAATCCTGGATGGGGTCCGAAAGAGGTTGTTTTAGATGATAAAGGGAATATAAAAGGGCTTTTATGTATGAAGGTAAAGAGTGTTTTTGATGAGAAGGGTAGATTTGCTCCTACCTTCTATGAAGATAAGGAAATGTTTCTGGAGGCAGATATGATAATTGAAGCAATTGGTCAGGCACCTGACTTCTCTTTTATTCCTGAGAAACTCTTCACCAGACTCGAGTTTACCGAAAGAAGAAAGGTAAAGGTGGATGAAAATGGAATGACTACTATCCCCAAGGTATTTGCTGGAGGAGATATTGTAAATATAAATTTAGATGCAGTCACCGCAATTGCTGATGCAAAAGTTGCCGCTGAAGGAATCCATAAATTCCTCACTCAAAAATCTTAACTTTCTACAAAATCCTTTCCCTTAGAGTGCTCAAACCAAACTTTACATTCTTCAATCTTCACTTATGTTTTTGGCTAGAAGAAGAAAAATTCAGAAAGAGAAGGAAGAAGAGGAGTACTTATTCTTAAATTCTTAAGAAATTTGGAACTTGAGGGGAAACATAACTTATATAACCTCCCGGGGGATAAATATTCCTTCAAAAAGGATTCTTAAGGAAGGCGGGCAGGGAGATCGTCCTATTTTAATTTTTTCTTTCCATTTGGGGAAGATTTTTATATGATGCGATTCGAAAATTTGACAAATATATGATGATATGATAATATTTTCATATAAAAGGTAAATAAGGGAGCAAGCCTATGGAAAAATTTATAAAAATATTTAAGGCTTTATCTGATGAAACAAGGTTGCGTATTTATCTTCTTTTGCTGAGAGAAGAACTCTGTGTTTGTGAAATAGTATATATTTTAAAAATTGAACAATCAAGAGTCTCGCACTGCCTCAGGATTTTAAAAGAAGCAGGTCTGCTCACCAGTAGACGAGAAGGTATATGGATTATCTATTCAGCAAATCCGAAGATGCTAAAAAGTAAGATACTCCAAGGAATTAAACACGAGTTAGAACCTCTAGGTAATGATTTAAAAAATCTTGATAAATGTAAGAAAGAAAAAACAAGAGAGCAATGCAAGTTGAAATAATTTTTGAAGGAGGTGTAAGGAGAGAGGGGGAAAAGCACTTTTGAATGGAAAGTAGCATGGGAAAAACAGGACTCTCCCCACTTTGACCTAAATAAAGGAGGTGTTAAACAATAGAAGCAGGATTATTGCAAATAGTGTGGATACTTTTAATTGGAGCAATTGCTGGTTTTTTAGCTACTTGGCTTGGGATCGGTGGGTGTTTTTTAAGAATACCTATGATGATGCTACTCTTAGGCTTATCCATCAAAACAGCCTATGCAGTAAATATGGCTGTTATAGCTATTGCCACAATACCAGGTGTGATTACACATTACAGGATGAAGCATGTATATAAAAAAGGGGTTATTGTAGCTGCTATAGGAGCAGCAGTTGGTGTGATAATCGGTACCCAAATAGCAATGTATGTTCTATCCAGAACTCTCAAAACAATTTTTGGTATTGCATGCATTGGCGTCGGAATTTATATGACATATTCTTCTATAAAGAGTAAAGGGAAAATGCCTCCAAGAGTAACAATTGATCAAGTAGGAAGGTTGGAGTATGGGTTAAAACTTGGAGGATTTATGCTTTTAGCAGGGATAGTAACTGGTCTTTGCGGCTTTGGCGGAGGTATTTACTACATGCCCATTTTTAATGCGCTTGGTTATCCAATGCATATCGCTATAGGCACATCTTCCACTCAGATGATACCTGTTGCAGCAATTGGAGCAACGAACTTGACAATACATGGGTATCAAAACTGGTTCTATGTCCTAACAATTGGACTTGTGACAATGTTTTTCTCATGGTTAGGTGCCAGAACTACAAAGATAATGAAAGCATGGGTATTAAAAGGGATATTTGGAGTTCTCATAGGACTTATTGGGCTTTCCGTTGCTGTAGGATTAATATGAAGCGACAAGAAAAGACCATAATTGTGATTAAGAATTTTGGGCGACAGCGCACAACAGCGGATAAAAGACTTCGCTATGCTTCGCCCAAATTGCCTTTGGTAACTTCTTTTATCCACACCGTTATATGAGTGTGAAAATTGTAAGGAGGTGGTTTTTGCCCATGGGATAAGAATAAAAAATGGGGAAAAAGTTTGTATACCTTGTTCTGGGTATGAGGTGCTAAGATGAATTTAGTTTACCTTGCTCCACTGATATTCCTTTTCCTTTCTTTTGTTTTTTCCATGCTGGGAATGGGAGGAGGACAGATTTACATTCCCATTTTGTACTGGCTTGGAATGGAT
>Ga0190286_1000004_pt1 | contig 150664 bp, 104 predicted proteins | sample 48691834_MG_FD_183241 | JGI IMG/M metagenome (GOLD analysis project Ga0190286, IMG submission 183241) | Hydrothermal vent microbial mat bacterial communities from Southern Trench, Guaymas Basin, Mexico - 4869-18-3-4_MG | ecosystem: Environmental > Aquatic > Marine > Hydrothermal vents >... | reverse complement strand
GACTCTCATGCAGTTGTCTACTCAAACGTTCCTCGACAACTCACGGGAACTCCAGTTTAAGAACACGATAATGACGCTCGCCTCGGAGGCCGCCGTCTTAGCTCCGGAGGACCCGGAAAAAGCCGTCGAGATCTTCGATGAAATCTTGGAGGAGATTTCTCGCGTCATATACTATCGACCCAAAAAGCCCAGAGAGCCACAGACACGAGTCACCAAAAGGAAGCGCAACAAGTGGACCATCGCAAAAACAAAAAAGGTGACAAATGCTTAAGTCAACAGCATTGACCCACACCCAGCCGTGCTACGATTTCCGACAGACGCCAATTTTGAGACACTTTCCATGCTACGCGCCCTACGAAGCCCCGCCCCCTGAAACTGAATGGTTTCTTTCATGCACGGACCGGCATTGCAATCCCCCAGCGGTGCTGATAGCATTAGTTTTTTCGTGCGGACGAACCGCTGGAAGAGGTGTGCATGCGCATATATGGTGTGGCGGACATACACAGCCGGGTCGGTAGGTTCGCGAGGATCAGGCGCAACATTGAGAAGCTCAAACCTGATCTGCTGGTGGTTGCCGGGGACCTGTGTTCGTACATCAATCCGCGGCAGGTTGTGCCGGAGCTATACAGTATGCCGGCGCCTGTGCTGGCGATTCGTGGAAACACGGATCCGCGCAGGGTTGACGATCTGCTGGAACAGCACCCCAATACCACGTCGCTCCATTTGAAGCAGGTGGTCATTGATGGGACCTCTTTTGTTGGAGTGAGCGGCGCGATTCCGGTCCCTTTTAGAACCAGGATGCGTTTCAGGGAAAGGCGCCTCAGGAATAGGCTCGAATCACTATTAAACGAGGATTCCGTCCTGGTTACACATCCCCCGCCGTTCGGCACGCTGGATGAGGTATTTGGGAAGTTTCACGCGGGAAGCCCGAACCTCCACAGAATTGTTTCCATTTGCCAACCGCGAGTGCTGATCTGCGGTCACATTCACGAAAGACCGGGCACAGCATTCATCGGAAATACGCTTGTGGTCAACTGCAGCATGGGCCGCGGAGGAGCGGGCGCAATAATTGATGTAGAGAACGGCCGTCCAGCGGAAGCGTACCTCTTACCACGGGGTCGGTAGAGCGCTCGGACACTGTAGTCCCCTTGCGGTGATTTGGTGAGAGAGGGGGCAAAGGAAAGGCCGCCAATAGAGCATCAAATCCGGTTCAATACGTCTTCCAGCGTAGCTGCAACCTCCTCGATGGACAAATCCGTAGTCTTTCCAAACCTTCTTCCATGTGCAATGTGGTCCCTGTATTCCACGATCTGTTTCAACCTATCCCCAAGTTCCGGAGGTAGCTTTCTTTCGAGAAGGTTTCTCACGCCGGACAAGTTGTCAAGTTGATTGGGCTGCTTGACGAATCCGCTGATGGATTTATGAAAAGGCTTATCGTCCGGGTAGTGTTGCTTGATTAAGGTCCTGGCTGTGCCTACGGCAGTGCCGATCCTTGCAGAGACTATTCCTTCAAATGTAGCGACGATCTCCAGGTACATACTGTCGAAAAGCTGGTCCTGCAGTTCCTTGAAGTACCGAGTCCCGAAATCCCGTTTGCGTTTCTTCTGCCCCGCCACGATCGGGAAACGCAATTGTTTGCTGAGAAACGTGTTTGACTTATTGCGCTTGGAGGCGTCCACAGCATAGCGGCAAATGCCCATGAGCGAGGTGTACCTCTGTCCAGGGTCTCTTGCAACAGCTCAGGTTCGGCCATGCCCGTATTCCTCCAGCATCTCCTCCAAGATCCTTTCAAACGCATCGCGATCAAACGGATGCCTATCGGCCTTGGTCTTGATATTCGCTACTTGCCAGTCGGATTGTTCGGGTCCGTTCTCATACCGAAGGATCAAGTATTTTCCACCTTCAAACTTGTCCTGAAAGAAATCTATTCGTCCTTGGGCACCGATTATGAGTCTGCCCACAGGCTCCATGACCAGCCATTCGTCCGCAATTTCGATCACCAGCTTGTCAGTTTGGCAATTGCCCAATTGTTCCTCTGAGAGCGTCATCTTCTCGCGGCGCACCGTAATGCCGGCGTACTGTTCCTCAAGAAGCTCCTTGAGCCATCCGTCCACGGTCTTCAGGAGCTTATCCACCTGAGCTATCCACTCCCGCCGCGTCTTGTCCCAATCGACTTCTTCGGCTTTCTTCTGTGCTGTAAGCTTGAGCACGAGATCTTTTACGCCCATAAGTTTCGCCTCCCGGTTCCCAAGTCCAAATGACCTGCCGATTGACAACGTTGCGCTGAAACATTTCACAGATTTAGTATGTTCCACCGCGGTAAGCCGACTCAAGCCCTTAGAACTTGAAATCAACTTTGATCTTGAAGATATTCCTGGCGGGGAGTTCGAGGACATCTATTCCGGTCTTGTCGATCAGTTCTTTGATTGTGCGTTCCTTTTCAGGCAGGGAAGGCGCAATCAGAGTGAACCAGACATTGTATTCGTGTTTTCGTTGGTAGTTGTGAGTGACGCCGGAACATGCGTTTACGGTGCGCACGAAGGAATCAAAGTGCTCTTCGGGCACGCGGGCCGCACACAGGGTGCTCACGAAGCCTATGCCCCTGGAGTTGATTGAGGCGCCCAGGCGACGAATGATCCCCTGTTTTCGCAGGCCGGCGATGCGGGCGAGGACTTGTTCCTCGTCCATACCGATTCTAAGGCCGATGACCCGATATGGGTGGGATTCGACCGGGAAATCGGATTGGATTTCGTTCAGAAGCGCTTTGTCTTTTTCGTCCATGATGTTTACCTGAAAATAGATGAGCCGGGATGACCCTGACGCTTTGCGTTGCACCGACTATCCAAGAGGGCGCAGCATGCGGCACCCCTACGGCCGGGACCCACGACCTTGCGGACATTTTCATGCTCCGTTGTCGCTTTCTTGCGATGAAAGTCGGTATCACTGCTGAGTTTCCACCGAGACGGTGACCCGCTTCGGCTTCACGGAGTCGATCCTGAGTCCATCGGGCTTCACGATCACCGGGATAGCTACTTTCTTCTTGTCTATCAGCGCTGAGATTTCGACCGGTTCGGTCACAACGGACTTTAGTTTCGTGAAATCGGTCTCAAGCGCTCTCACGTTGACTGTGAGAGGGGTAACCGACACCCTCAATCCCTCCGGGAGATCACCTACGATGCTGGGGGTCACCATAATCTTCTTGGTTACGGACGCATCTATGTGCAGGCGCAAATCAGACGGCCGGATCTTTGCCATTGCAATTCCAGGCGGGACCTGAAGATTCTTCTTGGAGATTCTGAAGTAGTTAAGGCCGGTTACCACATTGCCCAAATCCACTACTGCCCGGACGGATCTCGGATTCAGGTTGGTCAGGCCGGCCTGAGATCCTTTGACCCGAACCTCCAGGTGATCCATCCACTTACCGGTTATCTCCATGCCCGCGGGAAGATTTGTATACTGAATAGGCACTTCTATGCCCAGTTCCGAGCGCTGGGGCCCAACAATGACAAACCACAGCACAACTGCGGTAAGGAACGACAGCATTCTCAACCGCCAGTTCTTTTTCATGAAGTCAAGAATTCGCGGGGCGGATGTATCTGTGCGCGTTCGGACGAGTTCAAGGCCTCTCTCAAGTGCGGCCCGAAATTCCTCCTTCTTCCTGTAGTTGGTGATTTTGCTGTTTTCGACGAGCGAAACCTCTCCCCGCTCTTCCGACACGACGACGCAAAGGGAGTCGGAACGCTCCGTAAGACCCAGAGCGGCCCTGTGGCGGGTTCCATAACGGGTGCTCAAACTCTCGTCCGTGGACAGGGGAAGGATGCAACCCGCGGCCCTGATCCGGTCCTGCTGAATCAGGATCGCTCCGTCATGGAGCGGAGAACTCCTCTGGAAGATCATTGTAACGGCTTCCGCGGATACCAGCCCGTCGAGAAGCTTCCCTATCAGGATAATCTCATCCAGTCTATCCAGCCGGCGGAACACTATCAAGGCCCCCACTCGGAGTCGGGCAAGGTCTGCAACCGCCTTCACAATTTCCTCGACAAATTCGGACTTCAGGACCTTGTTAGGACTCCAACTCCACAATCTTATGGGAGAGGCCCTGTCGAGCATGACCCTGATCTCCGGTTGGAAAACTATTACGAACACCATTATGATCGCGGCCCACAGGTATTGGAACAGCAATGACGTGAGCACGAGCCCGCTGTGGGAGGCCACAAAATAGAACAACCCCATAGCCACAAGAGTCGCCATTATCTGAACGGCTCGGGTCCACGTGAACCAGGCCAACAAAAGATAGACCAGGACCGCCATGATGACGATGTCAACCATGTTGGCCGCGCTGATGGTATAAAAGATATCTTTTAGGGTTTGCATGGGCCGGCGCCTGATGAAGTCGCTCTATTTTGACGATCTGTCTCGCAAAATGAAATGCTCGGAGCGGGTCGCCTGGCCGCGCTCCAAACGCTGCCAAGAATAAATGATGTTACAAACGGAGCACCGTGTCAAGGGTAACCGTTCACCGTGCCTTAACCATTCAGTTTCGGGGGGCAACGGGGAGGGCAGACACATAGGTCTGCCCCTACGTCTGGGCCCAGATTCGTCGTGGGGCAGAGTGTAAGGCGCGCACCTGTGAACGTGTATCAAAACCTGAAAACAGAACCAAATCGTGCCACGATCTGTGCATGGCGCAGCCATGCGTACGGCGCGCCGCATGCGTCGCCCTCTTTATCGTAAGGATGAGGCGCGTGTCACTTGCAAGGGTCCTTCCGTGACGCATCCTTAGTCTGAGCCCAGACCCGCCTCAAACCCGATGAACCAATACCAACAAGCAGTCCGTGGCTTCGCCTCGGACATACGCATTAGGAGCGCGCTTGCTGCACCTGGATGCGCCAAGGTTCAGGGGGCGGGCTTTTCCGTAAGGGGTCCCATGAACCTTTCCCCGAATCGCCACAGGAAGAAGGCGTAGCAGCCTAAAGCCATGAACACCGCGACGTGATAGGTAAAGATAGGCGCGGTGAGAAAAAACACACCGAGAGAGACCAGGGCCAGTGCAGTGGGAAACAGAAAATCGCTGGGCTTGAACAATCGGAATCGAAGCTGGCAATATAGGAACGTCAGTAGTGCCATGGCCGTCCTCGTGAGGACGATTACCAGGCATCCGCCGGCCAGCCCATATGGCTCCACGAGCAGCATGTTGAGGATCAGGTTTGCGATTGTCACTATCACCGAAATGGCCAGCAGCCTCTTTGCTTCGCCTGCAACCATCATCAGGTACGCAAACAGATTGCTCTCGAAAGAACACAATATGAGCCAAACCAAGTACTTTTGCACCCAGACAGCGTCCTTGTATTCGGCTGGATATACGAGGCCGATTATGAGTTCGCTCTCCATCGATAGAAAGAACATGATCGGAAAAGCCGCCGCCATGAGCCACTTGGCAGTCCTGGTGACTATCGGACCCACTGCATCCCGATCTTTCCACCACATCAGGGTGAGCAGTGGGAAGACCACTGCGCCCAGCAACTGCATGGAGACCACTGCGGAGATGCCGTTGATCAGGTTGAAGGAGGCCCCGTAGGAGGCCACGCCGTTGACACCCACCACCTTCTCCATCCACAAGATGTTGGTCTGGTTGTAGAATGTTCCCAGCAACTGTATCACAGCGAAGACTGTGGCCAAACGGAACATCTCACGCACGGACCGCCATTCAGGCAAGACCAACAAGTTGGAAGGATTGGCCCTGAGATATGCCAAGAGACCGAAAACCAACTGGATTAGACCCGATAGGAGCCTGTAAGAAGCCACGATTATCGGGTTCAGGCCGACTACGGCGGCGCCCAGCCCGAATCCGTACGACGATACGCCACTGCCTATCCTGATCTGTGCCTCCTGCTTCTGGAGGCCCATGACGCGGAGGTAGGCAAAAAAAGTATCTGCCAGCACCTCCAAACAAACTCCCGCTGACATGACGAACACGATCCACGCCATGCGCGAGGGGAAACCCCGGTAGTAAATCATACCCCAGACTCCGATTAAGGCAGGAATCAGCAACAGAGCCTTGATGATGTTAGCCCGGTTCATGATTTCCGCGGCTTCGTGCGGTTGCGCTTCTCCAAGTTGGCCTACCAGGGGATAGTACAGACCGAATCGCACCAGCTCCATCACTATCGAGCCCACGGCAAGCGCGTACACCAGTTCACCGAATACCGCCTTGTCGACCCAGGCCAGATAGAGAAAGAACGCGGCTTGAAGAACTCCATCTATTCCATAGGCTGACAGCAAGTGGGCAAAACGAGCCAGTATACTCTTTGCTGCCTTTTCGGGTGAGGTTTCTTGTTCTTGCGAGGTCATCTTTCCGGTTTTCAAAGTCCTGTTCGCAAATCGCTTACAATCCACGAGTCAAGGCGCTACCTTAGCACTATTGTGTGTAGTAGGGAAGGTGTGACAGGGGGCAAAGGTAAGGCTCCAGTTGCACGGGGGAGGGGGCTCTCATCGCGTGTGTCATTGCGAGGAGTGAAACGACGAAGCAATCCCCATATGCACTGCGCAGGAGAGTGCTTCGCCGAGCTCGCAATGACATCTTGCGAGTTAACCCCGAATGACCGGAGGGTTACAGTCAAAGATCGGTCGGCCGGGGGAACTTCACTCTACGCGGATCCGATTTGGGTTCCTCTATGGTCCCGGATCAGAGCCGTCTCGAATCAGCTGTTCCAGTCTTGCGGCCACTTGGTCGTTGCCGTAGAAGTTGTGGCTTGAGATCCGTTCTCGAAACGTGTCAAGCTTGGCCTCAAAGGCCTTGAACACCCCCGGGTCCGCCGGCAGTCCGGGTAGGTGTTGTCCAAAACCGGACTCTTCCAGGAAATGAGCGTTGATAAGCTGTTCGTACGCGAGGTGAACGGGAAAACAGAGCATGGGCTTCCCATAGTGCAGGGCTTCGCTGATCAGCGAATGTCCTGCCGTGCTGACCAAGAACCGGCAGGAGGCCAGATCTTCGAGGAACCCATGAACCGAGTGGCTCTTGAAGATCAGGTTGCCCTTTGGGGGACTTTCTCCCAGGCCATATACGATGATTTTCCTGTTGGTGTCCTCCACAAATGTGAACAGGCTCTCAAATGTGGACGCCTTGCTCCAATAGACCAGAACGTGATCCCCTTCAGAAGCCTCATGGAGAAGGACTTCCGGCCTGAGGACCGGGGGGAAAACTTCTACAGTCGCTGGATCTGTCGGCGGCAGTTGGCGGAACGAGATGATAAGATGACGTTCCGACAGGCTGTAGAGGCGGCGAATCAAGAAACAGGTGAGGAAACGGCTTAGCAGTTGTCCTTCAGGAGGGTCGTAAACACAGTGGGTTAAAAGGTGTTGGTGATCAAGGCTCACGCAAGGCCTGCCGACTCTTCGAGCTGCACGAGGCGTGAAGTACTCATAATCCGTGAGAATGAGATCGGGATCAAAGGACTTGATTGTGTGGGCCAGCCTTGCAATCCCCGTTCCCCTCCTCAAAATAGTTTTCGCTCCGCTGAGAAAGGTTGCGACGACGTCTACCCTGTTGTCTTCGTAAATAGTCTGAAGATGGGGAACATATTCCACGTTGTAGCCCTGTGCTTCCAGTTCCCGGACTCTGTCGGCCCCCACAAACAGGAACTCATGGTTCGGCATAGACCGGGCTACGGCCAGCGAGCGGCTGACGTGTCCCATAGAATCTCCCATCACTCCGTAAAGGATTCTGCCCATGCCGACTCCTTTGTGCCAAGAATTCCTCGGGTCCTCCGGTAATTGCGTACTCCCGGTTGCAAAATGAAAGCGACATGCTCGTTCCCCACCTTGAATTCTGAAAAATCCGAGAAGGAGATCAAAGCATGTCCACGAGTCTCTTGTATCACGGTTGGGGGATTGTCGGCTACCAATTATGATAGATTTCAGGAAGGCCCTTCACTGAGTCCCGAAAGCCTTCAGTTTCGTGGGGCTAATTTTGACATCGCGCATGTCATTGCGAGTTGTGAAACGACGAAGCAATCCCCATATTCAGCGCTCATGAGATTGTTTCGCTGCGCTCGCAATGACGTTCTGCGAGATACCCCCGAATGACTGACGGCTTTCCGAGTCCTTGACAGCGCTCTTGGTATCACGCCCAGGAAATGATGTAGGTGCAGGAATCCGCGCCCTTTCTCCTGCAGGGCGCGGAGTCGTCATGTCTGACCTCGATGCCCAATGCGTCTGCAGGCTTGAACCGTTGTGCGAATCCCTCAATCACTCCTCGATCGAAAGTGCAAGGATAACAGTTGGGGCAGACCATCTTTGCACGGTTCAATGCTCCTTGAATCCCTTCATAAGAATAATTGTAGTGACCGATTTCTCCCCCACGGTGATTCATGTGATAAGCAATGTCGATTGACCCCAAACACTGCTCCAGTGAATCCAGACCGGGAGGCAATATTGCGTTGGTCGAAATCTCCTCACCGATTCTCGTGAGAATTAGAGGCCCAAGAGTGTCCGCTATCTCCTTCATGGCGTCTAGGAAACTCTGAAGTGGAAAGAACTCCCCTGGGCCGGCGTCCTTGATTCCATGTTTATCCAGGATGCTCAAGCCCATTTTCTCCGTACCGGCGGGGAACCCGGCAACAAACGCTGCAATGACCTCGCCAACTACTTCTACGGCCGGTGCAAAGGACTTGAACTCTGCCATGACAGCCTCCCTATAGCAGTATGATCAGGGCCAGGGCCTACTCTCTCTGATTAGCAGAACAGTAGCACACGCCTAGCAGATTTTCAACAGGAGTTTCCCCTCGAAATTGGAATTCCGGCCGGGGCATAGGCGCTGGCAAATGAAAGAGTGAGAATATGAGTCAAAGAACTGATTGGAGGCCGAGACGCGTGGAGTCACGATCAAGGTCGATTCGTTTCCGTGACCATCTTGAGAAGACTGTCTCAGTATGAGAGTGTTGACCTGGACTTCTCCAGGATCAAAGTGATCTCCCTTCAGTTGTTGAGGTTCCTCGCCATTGTGTGCGGGTGAGCCTCTTCCATTTTGACGAGTTTGTGCTGCAGTTCCATCGGGGACGCCTGAGAACGCGACAGGAAGAAATAGCCAATTGGGACGACGAACAGCGTAAGGATGCACGCGGATGACGCGCCAAAGAAGATCACCGAGCCGAGCGATATGCGACTGACCGCTCCCGCGCCGGTGGACATGAGCAGCGGGATCGCTCCGATGGCCGTCGAAAGCCCGGTCATGGCGATCGGTCGGAGTCGCTGACGTGCAGCTTGGTACAGGGCCGCGTCAAAATCCATACCCGCATCCCGAAGCTGGTTGGCGAACTCGACAATGAGAATGCCATTCTTCGCGGCAAGACCGATCAACATGATAAGCCCGATCTCGCTGTAAATGTTGAGGGTTGTCCCCAAGAAGAGAAGACCGACCATCGCACCAAGCAATCCCATTGGAACTGTCAACATAATGACCAGAGGGCTAACGAAACTTTCAAACTGGGCTGCCAGCACGAGGTAGGCGATGACCATCGCGAGCAGGAAGACGAAGATTACGGAACTACCGACCTCCTTGAAATCCAGGGACATGCCCCTGTAGTTGATTGTCGCTGTGGGCGGAAGTTCCTGCCGTACCGTCTCTTCCAGGAACGAAAGACAATCGCCTAGGGCGAAGCCCTTACTTGGTGTTCCCGAGATTGTGATCGAACGGACCCGGTTGTACCGGTTAAGGGAACTGCTGTCCGCTCGCTCTTCCAGGGTGACAAGATTGGACAACGGTATCAGATCGCCGGCCAGCTTCGATCTTACGTAGATGTTCTGAAGGTCGGTGGGCGTCCGGCGTTCTTCTTCCAGCCCCTGGAGAATGACATCATATTCTTCGCCGTTGTCTACGTAGGTGGTCACCTGCCTGGAACCGAGGAAAGTTTCCAGCGTACGGCCGATGGTCTTTGAGGAAACCCCGATCTTCGCTGCCCGGTTGTGGTCCACTGATACTCTCATCTGCGGCGTGGTCTCCTTGTAATCTGCGTCCACACCAATGAGTCCCGGGTAGGATCGCGCCTTGGCCAAGATGATGTCACGCCACCGGGCCAGTTCCTCGTAGGTCGAGCCACCGATCACGAATTGGACCGGCTGCCCAAAAAACGATGCCAAACCCGATGGTTGAATAACGAAGGCTCGGATGCCCGGTATTGCGCCCACCTGATGAAACAGATCGCGTGCAATCAGGCCGGCCGGACGTTCACGGGAATCCCAAAAATCCAGTTCGACTATTACCATTCCGCTGTTGACAGCCCCCAACTTATTTCGGCTTCCTGGGACTATGCAGAGGACATGCCGAGCCTCACCGTTTTCACGAAGAGGGTCCAGCTTGTTTTCGATGCTCTGCATGTAGGCGCTTGTGGCATCGAACCCCGTTCCTTCGGGCGCTATCATCCTGAGCATCAGTACGGCCCTATCTTCCAGAGGCTCGAATTCCGCGGGGATACGCTCCATGAGTATCCACGTACTGCCACATAGCATAACGAGCCCTGCCAGCAAGAGGAACGGGTGCTTCATTAGTCGGTGCAAAAGGGCATCATAGGACGCTTCCAGACGCTTGAAGATCGCCTGATCCATGCCTGCGAGAATCCCTTCGGAATTTCTCGGTCTCAGAATCCGTGAGCAGAGCATGGGCGAAAGGGTCAGTGCAATCAGACTGGAGAACGCTACAGCGCCGCCAATGGCGAAAGCGAACTCGGTGAAAAGCTTGCCCGTGTCGCCCTCGAGAAACGTGATGGAGACGAAGACGGCCAACAGAACGACCGTCGTTGCGATGATGGCGAAACTCACTTCCCGGGTGCCTCGATACGCAGCGAGAAGCGCGGGCTCGCCTTCCTCGACCCGGCGGTACACATTTTCCAGCACGACGATGGAGTCATCTACCACCAGCCCAATGGCCAGGACCAGTGCCAGCAGGGTCAGTAGGTTCACGGAAAAGCCCATAGCGTAGAGAACGATGAATGCCGAAATGAGTGAGATCGGGACCGTGATCGCCGGAATCACGGCGGCTCTGACATTGCCCAGGAAGACGAAGATTATGCCAACCACCAGACCGGCGGCGATGAGCAGTGAGATCGCGACTCCCTTGATAGAGGCCTCTATGAATATGGAACTGTCCTTGAGTACCACCAACTGCATGCCGTCGGGGAGCGAAGGGCGGATTCTTTCAATTTCGGCCTTTACGCCGTTGATCATGGCGAGCGTGTTGGCAGTGGACTGCCGACTGACGCCGATTCCGACTGCATTGTTGCCGTCAGCGGAGAAGCTGTCTCGCAGAGACTTCGGTGCGATCTCTATACGCGCCAGTTCCCCAAGCCGAATAGGGTGGCTGTCCTCGCCACGTGCGATAACCAGTTGTCGGAAGTCCTCTGGGTTGCTGTAGCCCCGTCTCACACGGACGGTGAACTCCCGCTGAGTCGATTCCAGCCGCCCGGCGGGCAGTTCTACATTTTCCGCGTTAAGGGCATTCTCCACGTCATTGACCGTAAGCCTACGGGCGGCCAGTTCCTTACGTTTGAGCCAAATACGCATGGAAAAGCGTTTTTCTCCGAAAATCCGTGTCTCCGCCACGCCGTCGATGACGGAGAGGCGATCCAGGAGATATCGATCAGCGTAATCGGTCAGTTCCATCCTCGACATGCTCGGATGAAACAGTCCAAGAATCAGGTCGGGCACACCTCCGCTACTCTTCTTCTGGATAGACGGCGATTCAGCCTCGTCCGGTAAATTGGCCGCAATGCCGCTAATCTTGTCGCGAACGTCATTGGCTGCCTCGTCGATATCCCGTTTGATGTCGAACTCCAGGCTCACGGTTGACAAGCCGTCTTCGCTGGTCGATTCAATGGTTTTCAGGCCCTCAATGCCGGAGACGCTTCCTTCGACGATCTGGGTGATCTTCGTCTCCACGACGTTTGCCGAGGCACCGACATACTCCGTCTTGATGGTAATTACGGGGGTGTCAATATCCGGGTACTCCCGGAGCGGCAGCCGCTGGAAAGCGATGAATCCGAAGACGACCAGCAGCAGGCTGATCACTGTGGCGAAGACAGGACGTTTAACAGAGATATCGGAAATCAGCATGCTTCACTCCGAATTCCGTGTCGCTTGGAATCCAGGTCGGTTTTGTTGCCTTCAGAATCTGGAGTGACCCGAACCTTCGCACCGTCGCGTAGTTTCATAACACCTTCCGTTACAACGGTTTCTCCGGCCCGCAAGCCGGACAACACCTCTACACGCCCGACTTCCCTGCGTCCAAGACGGACCTCCCGCTTCTCCACTGTGCTGTCGTCTCTCTTCACATAGATGAACTGCTTCTCTCCATACGCCACTAAGGACGCCTCCGCCACGCTCAAGGATTTTCTCGGGTTGGCGATCAAACTGACGGTGAGCAGCATGCCGGGGCGCAGAAGTTTGTCGGGATTGGGAATGATCGCTTGAAGCTGCACTGCCCGAGTCGTCTGGTTGACACGTGGGTTAATGATGGTGACCGTACCCGAGAAGGATCGCTCAGGCCAGGCAGCGCTGCGTGCTTCGATCCGTTGCCCGGTTTTTAAGGCGGAGATGTAGATTTCCGGCACCGTGAAATCGAGTTCGATGCGGTCAATGTCGTCCAGCGTAGTAATAGGCGTTCCAGCCTGGACGAACGCACCGGGGCTGACCTGTCGAATGCCGAGAACTCCGGAGAACGGCGCTATAATACTGCGGTCCCGCAGGCGTGCTTCAGCCGCCATCAAGCGCGCCTCGGCCGCTCTGACCGCCGATTGCTGCTGATCGAATTTCTGCGCGGTTTGGGCCTTTTTCTCCAAAAGCATCCGGACACGGTCGAGCTCCCGCCTCTGCTCGTCCAAGTCTACCTTTGCCTCCTCCAATTTGGCCTGTTCTTCCGCTGCCTCCAACTGAACGAGAATGTCTCCCGCCTTCACTGTAGACCCTTCCTTGAAGAAGATCCTCTCGATCCTCTCAGACACAGTTGCAGTGATGGTCACGGACTCATTGGCCTTGGCTGTGCCGACCGCCTCAATATTGTCCGCGAAATCCTCCTTCTGAACCCGCTCAACCTGAACGACAACCTCCCCTCCCATGTGGGGTGGGGGGGCATCTGCGGCTTGGCTTTTCCAATGACCCGTTGCACGGTGACGACAGCGGCAATGCATAGCATGATGACGCCAAGAGCCTTGATCATATTATTCATGATTGTCCTTCTTTCAATTTCGATGACCCCATGGCATGCCGAATCCCGGCGAGGCTGAATTCGAACACATGGTCGGCAAAGGCTTCGGAATCAATCTCCGCCCCATCTTCCTCACAAATATCGGGCTCCTTCCCCAAGTTACGCCATCCGCTCTTTCGCATAAGGGGACCGACACATTGGGATATGATGCTCATGTGGCAAAGCTCGACTTGCTGCTCGGTGGCTTCCTCTCCCATGATTTCGCGAACCAGGCTTGTGGTTGTTTCGCGTAATGGCTGGATCGATTCTGTCATGATGTCCTTAAGAAGGCCTGTCGAACTGGCCATCTCCTGATGGGCGATGTCGAAATCGAGACTTTCCGGATCATGGCAGCGCGCCACCGCTGCCCGGATGTGTCCTCGAAGGCGCTCTTCAACGGGGGCGTGGGCTGGAACACCCCCATCAATGGGGTACTTCTCGATAGACACTTCGAAAGACCGGTGCCAAGCTTTTACGTACAACTCTTCCTTGCTGTCAAAGTAGTAATTTACTGAAGCAACATTGGTACCCGCCACCTTGCAGATCTCAATGACAGTCGCTGCACGGAACCCCTTGTCGGCAAATACCTTGGCCGCGGCTTCGAGTAAGCTTGCGCGGGTTTCTTGGCCGTCCTTCCTTTTCATGCGCATGGGGTTGCCTCCACTGTCTAAAAGCAATATATTATATATCCATTTGACTTAGTCAAGAGAGAAACGCTTCCAAGGACGCGGCGTATCAATGCTTCCTTTCTTTCAGTGCTATGTGTCTGCTGTTCATCTCTCATCCCTCTTTTCGAGGATGGCGTAGACTTCTGTGTTCAGGGAGACCAACTATCTTCCATGCTTCGCTTCGATTTGTGCTTGACTTTCTGTGGGGTGGCGCCTAGCATGGTCTCATATATAGACAAACAGGCCCATATGTGAGACTATGAGTGACCCTAACAAGTCCACAGCGCCGGCACTGGATCGCGGGATCGATGTCGTGGAATTGCTCGCCTCTTCGGAGAGCGCAGTCTCGTTTTCCGAAATACTGACCACCCTCAAGATCCCACGGGCATCGCTCGCACGAATCCTCAATACGCTTCAGAGGCGCGGGATTGTCGACAAACTCCGGCAGAATGGTCGGTACCGCCTCGGGATGAAGCTGCTGTATCTGGGGCATCGCTTACAGGACAAGATCAGGCTTCGATCGGTGGCCTGGCCGTTTATGCAACGTCTCGCGGAGGACCTTCATGAAACAGTGGAGCTTTCCATTCAGGACCGGAATCAACTTGTGCTCATAGAGCAGATCGAGGGTCCTGGTGATGTTCGTGTCCATTCCAGGATAGGCGCGTCATATCCGTATTTTCACGCGGTCTCGGTGGGCAAGATCTATCTGGCACACATGGAACCCGGCAAGCGCGCGAAAGCACTTGAACAGGTAGGGTTGCCTGCTGTTACGCCCTGGACCATTACCGACCACAAGAGGCTGGAAGAGGATCTGTCGTGGATTCTGGAGAATGGATACGCGGTGGAAGATCAGGAGCTCAGGAAGGGTGTGCGTAGAGTGGCCGCCGCGATATACGACCACAATCGTCATGTGGTCGGGTGCCTGAGCGTCGCTGCTCCTCTGTTTCGGATCGACCTCGGGGATTTTCCAAAGATTGGAAGAACCGTCAAACGGATCGCGGGTGAGGTATCACGCGGTCTCGGACTGGAGGCGCGTAATGGGTCCCGACAGACACTTTGAAGGTAATGGTTCACCGGGCTTGAAGTGGTTCTGGGGCCGGCGCCTTCGGTGACAGAAGGGGACTATCGTAGGAATCAGGCGCCAGTCTGAAGCGTATTTTCCAGCAGGATTTGAAAATGAGAAAATTCTTCTATCCTTCAAGCATTGCGGTTTTTGGTGTGGCCGATAATCCGAGGAATCTCGGAAAGAACATTATCAGCAATTGCGAGCAGATGGGCTTCAAGGGCAATATCTTTCCTGTAGGCAGGGAAGGAGGAACAATCCGCGGAAGGGAGATCATAGCTGACGCTGAATCACTCCCGGAAGGCATTGATCTGGCGGTCATCCTGATTCCGGCTGCCGTGGTACCGGAAGCTTTGGACGTTTGCGGACGAAAGGGGATTCGCCGTGCGGTCATTTCTACAGCGGGTTATCGAGAATTCAGTGAAGAAAATAATCAGGCGGAGAAAGATCTCCTTGAGGTCACAAAGCGGCACGGGATCAGGTTTATCGGTCCCAACTGCATAGGCGTCATGTGTACCGGATCGGGGCTCTGTACGCCTTTCAATCCCATGCAGCCAAGGAATCACAAGAAGGGAACAATCAGCATAATCGCTCAGAGCGGCGGGGTGGCCACCCAATGCTCCAGTTACTTTGGCGATGAACACCTGGGTTTCTCCAAGATCATCAGCGCGGGAAACAAGCTCGATCTGGATGAGATCGATTTCATTCAGTACCTCATGGAAGACGAGGACACGGAGCAGATTCACCTGTACCTGGAAAGCATTGGGGACGGCCGTAAACTGATCGATCTTGTCCGGAAGTCCACCAAGCCCATAGTCATGTACAAGTCCAATGTGACCCGGACAGCGTCGGAAATAGCGATGTCCCACACTGCCGCGCTCTCCAACGATGATCGCGTGGTTGACGGGGCCCTGAAACAGGCGGGAGTCGTTCGGGTGCGGGATATCCACGACATGACGGTCTGCGCCAAGGCCCTGACCCTCCCTCCGTTGAGGGGTGACCGATTGGTTGCAATGTCGTTGTCAGGGGGCTTTTCCGTGATCCTTGGGGACGCTTGTGAGGAACACGGTTTTGAATGCCCGCCGCTTCCCGAATCGCTGATAAGGAAGATCGAGAGCTATCGCCGGGCCGGCGTGATACGCATGTCGAATCCCATGGATTTCGGCGATGTTCACGATGCCCAGGCGCTCGCATTTACCGTGGAAAGCTGTTTGGGATTGGATGATATTGACGGTATGGCGCTTAGTTTTGTGTACAGCCCGGAGGCGGCCCGAATGTTCGGATCGGATGTGGATTTCCGCAGGACATTGTTGGGGTTCCTCAAAGGAGTGAGTGATAAGTATGACAAGCCCATAACGCTGAGCTTTTTCGCGGAAAGGCGCTACATCGAGGATTTCAAGAAAATGGGCTCGTTCCCGGTCTTCAATGACCCGGTCGAAAGCGTCCGTGCCTTGCACATGCTGCGACAATACTGGAGGACAAGGATTACAGGAGGCAAGAATGAAGATAATTCAAGACGCGTCCCTACAGGGTAGGTCTGCGCTCTCTGAATACGAATCCAAACAGGTGCTGGCTTCATACGGGATACCGGTGACCAGAGAAGTACTTGTGGGAGACGTGAAGGACCTCAAGACATCGGTTCAAGAGATCGGGTATCCGGTTGTGCTCAAGGGCTGCTCGCCGGAGATAGCGCACAAGACCGAAAAAGGCATGATTCGTGTGGACATAAGGTCTGACGCTGAGGCCGTGGAAGCCTTTGATCAGATCATGAACAACATGCAAGGCTCGGACGGCGGGGTCCTGGTTCAGGAAATGGTCGGCGGAAAGCGGGAATTGGTGGCGGGCATGACCAGAGATCCGCAGTTCGGTCCCTGCGTGATGTTCGGCCTGGGGGGAATATTCACTGAGATCCTCCGGGATGTTACTTTTCGTGTCGCTCCCCTGGAAAAGAGAGACGCCCTGGAGATGATGCAGGAGATCAAGGGACACAAGATCCTGGAACAGGTCCGCGGCATGGAAGCGGTGAATCTTGACATGATGGCCGACATCCTGGTCCAGGTAGGCCGTATCGGCCTCGAGAACGAAGAGGTCAAAGAGGTGGACATCAACCCGCTCATCATCTCGGGCAGTAAACCGGTGGCCGTGGATGCCCTTGTGGTTCTCGGTTAGGGCTTGTTATAAAATAAACGTGCCAACCGGTGGCTGACCCAATTGTAGGGGCAGACCTATGTGTCTGCCCCATTGCAAGTAAGCTCTCAGTTCGGGACCAATTCCCTGTTCTCGGGCGCAACGATCGGCTTGCCGTGCAGGTCGGCCCAAGAGATTGATAGAGGAAAACGAGCAATGGGACACGTAGATCACTTCCTGGAGGGGTTCTTCACACCCGGGTCGGTCGCGGTAGTAGGGGCCACCAGGAATCCTATGAGCATAAATTACCAGCTGACCAGTAACCTGGTTCAACTTGGCTTTGAAGGCAAGATCTATCCTGTGAATACCAGCGCTGAGGAAATTTGCGGGATCAAGGCATTTCCTCGATTGTCGGAAGTGCCGGATCCGATCGACCTTGTGGTTACGGCAGTACCCGCCTCAAGTACCCTGGAGGTCGTGAGACAATGCGACTCCCTTGGCATCAAACAGTTGGTTATTGTTTCAGGCGGATTTTCAGAAGGAGGGAAGGAGGGCCGGAAGCTCCACAATGAAATCGAATCTTTCATCAGGGAGCGGGGGATTCGGACTCTCGGACCCAACACCCTTAGTCCCATCAACACGGCCAACAACCTTGCCGTCAGTTTCAACCGTGTCAAGAAGATGAAACGCGGAGGGCTCTCTTTCGCGTTTCAGTCCGGCTTCTATGATCCCAAGATCAATTGGCTGTTCTCCGGACTGGGCATCAACAAGATACTCGATATGGGCAACAAGATGAACATAAACGAAGTGGATGCCCTGGAGTATTTTGGCCTGGATCCCGACACCAGGATCATAGCCATGCACATAGAGAGCCTGCGAGGCGACGCCCGGGAGTTCTATCGCATACTCAAGAAGGTCTCTGCTCAGAAGCCGACCATTATCCTGAAATCCGGACGAACCCGGACAGGCTCAAAGGTGGCCGCGTCGCATACCGGGGCCATCGCGGGCGAGAATGATCTCATCTTTGACGGAATGATCAAGCAGACTGCGGCGATCCGGGCTCAGAACCAGGAGGAGTTCTTTGATTTGGCCAAGGCTTTTGAGTTTCTCGAACCGCCCCGGGGTGGCAATCTCGCCATCATCATGATGTCCGGCGGGGAGGGTGTCATGGCCACGGACGCTTGCGAAATGAACGGTCTGAAGCCGGCCGACCTCGGTGACGATACCTATCAAAGGCTGAAGAAGATAATGCCTCCCTGGGAGATGCCCCGCAATCCCTTTGACTTGGGTGTCAGCATGCAATTCCACATGTCTGACCCTGTTGCGTTCTTTGATGCGCTTTCAGCCATACCGGAGGATGAGAACGTGCACTGCGGAATCATGCAAATGACGCCCAATCTTGACGCTTTCATAAGATCGAACACCGGTCTGCCTGATGATGTGGCTGACTCCGTGCTGGAGGTGTTCACCCAGGGGCAGGTGAACATGAAGAGGTCCGGCAAACCGTTTATCCTCTGGCGTTCGTCTCTGGACAAGTCGGACGATGAATGGATTGAGACCATCGAATCCCGTGGCATGCCGGTCTTCAGATCGTCGGAACGGGCCATAAGGGCCCTGGCTGCAATGAACACTTACAGATTGCGGAGCACAGCCGGCGCTACGCAGACCTCCAATAGTGATGCGCATTGAGACTCGGTGTTAAGATCACCCTCCCCGTACCCCTCCCGTCAAGGGAGGGGTTAAGAATTCCCTTTCCCCTGGCGGGAGAGGGGTAGGATGAGGGGGTTCCAGTCCGCACAACTCATTTTCAGTGCGCGACACTATATATGCCGGTGAAGAGGATAGGGCAGATATGCGCCATACTCAAGACCTGATGACCCAATTGGACCCTGTTTTCCATCCCCGATCAGTGGCTATTGTGGGTGTTCCCCGGGGAATGAAGATCGGAAAGCTCTTCCTGATTTCCATGCTGGAACTGGGCTTTGCCGGCGAGATCTACCCGGTACACCCGGAGGCCGAGGAGATCGATGGGATCAAGGCGTATCCGAGCGTGTCGGCCATCCCGGGGCCGGTGGATCTTGCCATAGTCCTGGTCCCACACAACAGAGCAATGCCTGTTGTCAAAGAGTGTGCGGCCAAGGGCGTTAAAGGCGCGGTGCTCTTCACCGCGGGGTACAAGGAGACCGGAACCGAAGACGGAAAGAGACTGGAAGAGGAACTCACAACTATTGCGAGGTCTTCCGGGATGCGGCTCATGGGGCCGAACTGCATGGGGATCTACTGTCCGAAGTCAGGGCTTTCCTTTTTTCCGGGCCTTTCCCGCGAACCCGGTTCCGTAGCATTCATAACTCACAGTGGTTCCCTGGGAAATATTCTAGGGCGCATGGCCCCGGCACAGGGGATACGTTTCAGCAAAGCGATCAGCCTGGGAAATGAGTGCGACCTGGACAGTGCTGAGCTGCTCGCCTACCTTGGCGCGGACCCTGAGACCGAAGTCATCGGCGCGTACCTGGAAGGAATCAAGGATGGACGCTCCTTTCTTGCCGCGCTTGGGGCCGCGGCCCGAAACAAGCCTGTGATCCTTTGGAAGGTGGGGCTGACTCCGGAAGGCAGCCGAGCAGCGTCTTCACATACAGGAGCATTGGCTGGATCCCGTGAAATATGGGACTCGGTGGTTCGGCAAACAGGGGCTGTTCCTGTTGTGGGTCTTGAGGCCCTTGCAGACACGTTGATGGGCTTTTCGCTTTTGCCGCGGAACCTGGGCGATCGAATGGCCATTCTCTCCGGCCCTGGTGGGCTGGCCGTGGCCGCCGCGGAGGCATGCGGCGCGGAGGGGCTCAGGCTTGCCGATCTTTCTGATGAGACCCGGTCAACGCTGTCGGAATTCATCCCTCCCACCGGGACCAGCCTGGGTAATCCCATAGATGTGGGGCTCTCGGCCTCGCTCGAAATGGACATCTATGTCCAAGCAGCGCGAAATCTCGCGGCGGATCCCGGAGTGGATGCTGTGGCTGTCGTGGGCGCGGGACTCTCTCCTGAGACTAATCAGATCTACGTTGAATCCATGATACAGGCCCGACAGGACTTTCAAAAGCCCTTTCTGATCATTAACATCCCCGGGTTCGATCCACAATTGGCCCAGGAGATCTGCCAGGCCGGGGTCCCATTCTTCAGTTCAGCCGAACGGGCTATGAATGTGTACGCCCGCGTCAGGCAATATCAGATTACCCGGCAGCGGAGACGTGAGGCCGACGGCCGTGCCCCGGTTTGAGGCACGACCAAAACAAAAAGTGCCCCCAATGCGGCCGGTCCCTCTTGTAGTGGCAGACCCATGTGTCTGCCTTTACTATTTCGATTCCCCTGGTGGCGTAAGGCTTGCACCTCTGGGTAACGTTTCAGTTCGGGGGGGCTTCGAAGGCAAGGGCAGACACATAGGTCTGCCCCTACGTCTCGGCCCAGACCCGTCATGGGCACAGGGTAGGGGCGCACCCCGGACGCCGATCCGGGGTCTGCCACTACATCTCGGCCCAGATTCGTCGTGGGGCAGAGTGTACGGCGCGCACCTGTGTGTGCGCCCTCTTGCCATGCACCAAACGCAGGAACGTGATCGTTGCCGTCTCCCCCTGAGTGACCGAATGGTTGCACCTCTGGTGTGAGTTTCCTTGATTTTCCACCTGACCGGTGCTACTTTCTCATTCGCCCTTCCGTAGGAACGTCCATGACGCAGAATCGAGGCACAAAGACCAATAGGAATCGCGGAAAGGCGCCCTCTTGGATGCTCGCTCAGTGACGGCGTTCGGTGGACTTTGCGATGCACCCATTTTCATACAAAACGGAGGAAGTCATGAGCGGAATGGATCGGAATTCGGGGATTCTCAATCCTGAAGAGAAATTCACACTGGAGGAACGCCTGGCGTACCAGGAAAAGTTCCTTCAGGATGTGGTGAGGCACGCTTACAATAGCGGAACCCCCTTGAAGGCCGCGATGGACGGCGCGGGCATCAAACCTGAGGATATCCGAAAAGTTGAGGATCTACAGAGCCTCCCGGTTACGGACAAGACCGATCTTGCGAACGCGCAAAAGGATAATCCGCCTTTCGGAGGGTACTGCACGGTCCCCATATCCGAGCTTCTCAGGGTCCACCAATCGCCTGGTCCCATCCATGATCCAGTGGCGGATGTCCCTGATTATTGGCGCTGGAAACTGGCGATCTATGGGGCGGGATTCAGACCCGGGGACCTGTGCATAAACACGTTTGCGTACCATCTTACGCCCGCGGGCCACATGTTTGAAGAGGGCGCGTGCGAGCTAGGGTGCACGGTCATACCAACAGGTGTGGGCAACACGGAGACCCAGGCGGAAATAATAAGGAATCTAGGTGTGCAGGGGTACATCGGCACTCCGAGCTTCCTCCTGGCGATAATCAAAAAGGCCGAATCCATGGGTGTTGACGTTGCCAAAGAGTGGAAGATGGAAGTCTCGCTGCTGTTGGCGGAAATGCTTCCTGAATCCACTAGAAAGAGGTTGGTCGACGACTATCATATCATCGGCAGACAGGCCTATGGTACCGCGGATGTGGGATGCCTCTCCTACGAATGCCCACAGGTCAATGGAATGCACATTCACTACGACGTCATATTGGAAATCTGCGATCCGGCCACAGGAGAGGTTCTGCCCATGGGCGAGCCCGGAGAGGTGGTCGTGACCACCGCTAACAAGGTGTATCCCCTGGTAAGATTCGGAACCGGTGATCTGTCCAGCGTAGTTAATGAACCCTGCGAGTGCGGCCGTGTGTCTCCGAAACTGACTCGTATCATGGGCCGAGTGGACCAGCTTACCAAGGTCAAAGGAATGTTCGTGCATCCCTCACAGGTACAGAAAGTGCTCGACGCGTATCCACAGATAGCCAAAGGTAGGCTGCTGGTGGAACGACCCAAGGACTCGGATACCATGACCCTTGAGGTGGAACTCAAGGGGCCCGCTTCAGAAGACTTGATTCCGGCTGTTGAAACTACCCTGAAAGAAGTCGCAAAGCTAAAAGGCGTTGTCCGGGTGCTGGAACCCGGAACCCTCCCGGAAGATGCCAAGACCATAGAAGATGCAAGGGAATGGGATTAGTCGGGACCTGAAGGTCCCTCATGCCGGCCCGACTGCTCACCAGGAATGTGAAATGGCCCCGGACTTGCACGCCTCCACACACGGGAGGGCCGGCCTGTCAGTACGCGGCTTGCAAGGACCACACTCGTACTTGATCTTCTTCCTTTTGTCCTGTCTGACCGCGGCCAGAGGCTCTTCACGGAAAGGATCGTTCGGGTCCTCGTCAAGAACCTCGAAGGTCTCGGCAGGACATGCGCTCACACAATCACCGCACCCGTCGCACTTATCGGTGTCAATGGTTATGAAGAAGTCTCCGGAACCGTCGCTGTATCCATAGTTGGCTTGCATAACGCTACCCTGCAAAGTTTAGTGGGAGTCCGTGCAGACGGCTGCCGGTGGCAGGGAAGGAACGTGACCGCGGTCTAGAGCGCGTCCCATGGTTGGCGCTTCTCCTCCTTTTCGCAGCCTGCTCATTTCTTGCGGCCTTTGCCTTTCTTGGAGAGTGCGAGCCCGAACAGGGCGGCTCCCGCGGCGCCGGCCAACTGAGTATCCCATTCGGTCTTCATGGGTTCCAGGCCCATTTTCTTCTTCAGCCTGTCGATCACCCCGCGGTTCTTTGCCATTCCGCCTGTGATCGCGAATTCAGGCTCAACACCGACACGCTCCAGCAAGGAGTAGATCCTGTCGGCCATAGCTGAACAATATGCAGCGAGCACCTCATTGGTTTTCAGGCCCTTGCGCAACAAGCCGGTGGCCTCGGACTTGGCGTAAACCACGCATGTGCTCGAGACTGGAGGGGGTTCCTCGTCGATCTGGAATGATCTGTCACCAACGTCGCCGATGGGGACGGAAAGAAGATCCGCGAAGACTTCCATTCCTCTGCCTGTTCCGGCCGCGCACTTGTCGTTCATGAGGAAGTTTGTCACCTTTCCCTTTTGGTCGCAACGGATGGCCTTGATGTCCTGACCACCCACGTCGAGCACAGTGCGGACCTGAGGTCCATAGATGAAGTTTGCGCCCCTCGCGTGGCACGCAATCTCAGTGACGGAACGGTCGGCCATGGGCACGTTGACCCTACCGTACCCTGTCCCGATACAGTAGTGTATGCCTTCTTCGGTCAGATCCGTGTTTTCAAGAGCGAAGCTCAGAGCGTTCCGAGCACTGTTGGGACTGTCGGAACCGGTCCTCATGTTGCCGTATGCATAGAACTCTCCATCGGCCATTACGACCGCCTGGGAACTCACCGATCCCACGTCGACCCCGACTGTGACGAACTGGGCATCCTGCCACTTGATGTCCGGATTTACCCAATTGGTTTCCTCCCATCGCCAGAATTCTTGTTTGTTCTCCTCAGCCATCTGTGTATCCTCCGATGCTGCCTGACCTGTTAGTGTCACTACTCTTCGCGTGCAGCGACGGCCGCCGCGCCGACCGCGGTCCCGAATTCCGGCATCTCAGGGATGAAAATCTCTCCTGCATCAAGCTCCCTTCTGAGAGCTTCCACAAAGCCCGGGTTGTAAGCCACTCCCCCAATCATGACTATATCGGGGTTGACGCCGATGCGCCGAATCATGGAAACGATGCGGCTCGCCATCGCGTCATGGATCGCCTTTGAAATGTCCTGTTTCGAGGTCTTGGCATGGATCAAGCCGACCACTTCAGATTCAGCGAAGATCGTACACTGGGCGTTCATGGCAATGGCATTGTCTGATGAGAGAGCCAAAGCCCCCATTTCCTCCAGAGGAGTCTCAAGGGCCCTGCCCATAGCTTCGATGAAAGCGCCCGCGCCCGCAGCGCACTTCTCATTGATTGCGAAGTCCTCAACCTGTCCCTTTTCTCCCACCTTCGCGGCACGGGCTCCTTCAGCGCCCACGTCGGCCACAGTGTGCGCATTGGGGAAATAGAAGTATGTGGCCATTGACATTGCCTTAATGTCGTTGACCTTGACATCCGCTTCTTCAATGGATTTGGCGCCTGACCCGGTCCCACCGACATGATCAAGATCATCCTTTGTGATCCCGGCATCCTTTAGAGCCATATCCAGGGACTGCTTCACAGCTTCCTTCTGGTCGAATCCCGTGAGCACCATGCCTTTTCCAATGATCTCACCACCCTTGAGAATAACGGTCTTAGTGTTCTTGGCGCCACAGTCGATCCCTGCAGTTATCATATTGCAGCCTCCTTCCGGTTCCCGGACCGGTCAAGGAAGTCGGCCCGGTCGAGGTTTAGTCTTGCTATGCCCATGTGAAGACCACTTATACCAGGTCCGTGTCAAGACTTCTTGTTCCCTGGCCTAAACTATTCAGTTTCTGGGGGAATTATAGTGATGCGCATTGATATTAGGTGCTAAGATCGCCCTCCCCTTACCCCTCCCGTCAAGGGAGGGGTAAGGGTTAAAGTGAGGGGGGGGGCCAGCCGTAGAACCCATTTTCAATGCGCATCACAATAGAACAGAGAAACAAATTCAGGAGATGTCGGGGGCCGGTCTTCGTAGGGGCTACGCATGTGTCGCCCTCTTCGCGCAGGCTATGGCGCAGACCCCCACATCCAATCGCCTCTCAAGCGTACGTCCCACGATCTCAGGCGCGTTTCCGGTTCAGCCCCCCGCAACTGGATGGCTACCCCTTGCCGCGCATTCGCTTTCACGGCTAGGTGTCCTCCTATACTTCCGGAATGTTACATGTCGCTGCTCGTGCCAATGAAAGGTGATCGAGCCTTGCTCGCTGGTCACGATTGTATCTCACGGAGCCGTCATCCGCCTCACCGGGACGGCTGGGCTTGCTTACCCTTTGGTTTTGTTGACCAATCCTGCTGATAGGCCACTACTATTCAAGTGTTTCGTGACAGAGCCGGAATATCTGCCGTATTCAGTTTCCAGGTTTGCTGTTGCAACGATGGCTTTGCTGCGCTCGCAATGCCATCCTCGGAGAGGAACCTGGATTCGCTTATGATTGAATGGCGCGTTCTCCCCATGTCGTCCCGCGCTTGAAACATTTATGGTAACGGGTTAAGATATTGGACAGGGTATGGAGGGTCATTATGGCTGTGGACGAACAGATACCCGTGAATCCGGAAATAAGCCAGGAATTCATGAGCTTCGAGGAATTCTGTTCAGAGAACGTGGGGCGGGAATTGACTTACCTCAAGATGGTGGAAGCCAATCCCCTGGAGATGGACGCGGTCACTCTGGCGTTCAGCATGAGGCATTTGATTCGGCTTTCAAAGGGGTTGCGGGATCTGCTATTGAAATCTCTGAACAGTGATCCATTGCCTGAGATCGGTTCCATTCTGGCTGCCAAGGGAATAGAACTGGACAAGACCCGGGCAGCCGCGCTGAGGGACATTATCTTCTCGTTTCGGGACTGCGCCGACGATGAGACCAGCCTCAACTTCGTGAGGGCCCTTCAGATGATGACCATTGCTAGAGATCGCGGGAAGATTGCTCTCAGCTACGTTGAGTCCTATTCCGCGCCGGACGAAGGATGGTGCGAGGATGACTTCGGAGGCGACCAATCAACGCTTGACACTGTTCGTTCAATTGAAGATCCACAGTGGATCAAGACTGAGGAGAGCTGACAAATATGCCACAAGATAATTTCCTCGTTCCTGTTTCAGAGGACGGCCGGAGGGTGCTCGATCTTGTCAAAACCAATCCAAAAGAAGCTTCCCAAATCATGGAATCCCTTTCAGACGAAGAACAGATTTCCCTGGTAAGTCATCAGGCGCTGCGTAGTCCAAAGGGGGCGGAGGATCTTCTATTCCTTCTGAAGGACCAGAAGAGTTCCAAGATCGTGAGCGATTTGGGAGATCGAACGGTCTTCCGCATCATGAAGTCCCAGAGTTCCACCCATATCGGGATACTCTCCCTCATGAATCCGGAGAGGGTTCAGTCGATCCTCGACCTGGACCAGGAACTCTTTTCTACCAAAGGCCTGACCGATGACGAGACAGCGTATCACTGGATGATCAGTTTTCTGGAGGAGGATGAGGCCACATTCACCGATCTGCTCATGAGCCTTGATATCAAAGTGGTCGCGTCCGCGTTCCAGGCCAAGGTGCGTCCCCCGGTCACCCGAACCGGCCCGCGGAACGACGAGGAAGACGAGCCCGCGTTTCCGGCTGACTTTCTGGTGAAATTGGACCAGGGGGAACTCAAGCCCGACGATCTGGAGGTAACCGACGAGGAGACCCGCGATATTCTTACCAGGATTCACCTGGTGGATGAGGTGTACTTCAATATGGTGGTCTCGTTGATGATGCGCGAAAAGGACCTGAAGCGACGCACGGCCGAAGAAGCGCTCGACAGGATACACGAGCAAGTGGGTGACATGACCGCGATGACCGAGGAGGCCGAAGACATGTTTGTTCCACTGGAGGAGTGATCCAACAAGTTGGAACGACAGCCGATTCCCGTAGGTGATACCCCTCTTTCCCGCCGGCGCTACGCGGCCGGAGCGGGACAGAGGTCCCGTCGGTTGCAGTTGGGGCACTCCGCTCCCATCCAGATGTTGTCGAAATAGTTCACGAATGGGAGGCATTCCTCTTCACCCTCGAACAGGAATGCTGTCTCAAAGTTCCTCTTTGCCTTGCCTTTTGCGCCGATTCCCGCTCCCGTCAGGTTGGCGCTTCCCACCAGCGCTGTGACGCCGTCCACGATGAAGATCTTTGAGTGCATGCGAATACAGTGGAGGAATTCGACGCTCGCGCTGATTCGGCCTTTTGTATCCAATTGTTCGTATCGCTGTCGGAAGGGCCTGGACGGCAATTCAGAGTGAATGATACGAAAGGCTACACCGCTGTTCCCGAGGATTGCCATGAGGTCCACGAATGAAACAAACCTGTTGCGGTATCGGACTCCTGTGCCTTTTACATTGGCAGTCGCGATCCATACGAATCGAGCGGCCCGGACCAGACGGGTTTCAGTGAATTGCTCGTAGATCTCTCTGTCAAACAGGGTTTTCATTGTGGATTGTCAGGTGCAATCGTTAGTGGAGTCGAGGGTTTCGGTCGGTCCGACGGACCGTCTGGTTCTGCGGTCTGCCACAAAGAACATCTGTGGTGCAAAGGAGCAACCTTCATAGGTTTGGGACTAGCCGATCATCCAAGAGCGCGCTGCATGCGCCCCTACGGCCATGCCCCTCTAGGATGGCGGCTGCTCTGATCCTAGGTTGTGCCGGAATTGCAGGCGCGGTGGTTGGTCAGGCGTCGTAGGGTTTTGCCTTGGCCCATGCGCCTCGTTCTTCAAGGTCCTTGTCCAATTCAAGATCCGGTTTTGCCGCGGCCATGAATTCCGAGCCATCCTGCTCCATGGTCAAACGCCAGAGCCTGACCTTTCCCTGGCCGGCCAGGCTGCGCATGGCATCTTCAATCAGCCGGAATTCCTCCTGAGTCGTCTCACTCGTGGGGTCCTTGAGCATGCCGCGTGATGCGGTCCACCCGGGAATCTGTATCTTCTCCATAATGGCTTTCTCGATGTTGTCTTCCATGAATCACTTCCTTACCTGATGTCGCCGCGCGGCGGTCCAAGCTCGCGGTTTGGTGGTCGCCGGCGTTTGAGTCGGGGGCCATTGTCTCACACTTTTGCCGCGGAGATAACCCAAAAAGGTGGTTGGAAATAACCATTCAGTCATTCGGGGATCACTCTCAAGATGTCTTTGCGGGCGCAGCAAGCGCGCTACCAATGTGTATGTCCCAGGCGAAGCCGCGAACTGCTCGTTGACACAGGCCTCTCTCCAGTCAAACCTGGATTACAATGATCTTCGCGAAATGACTTCAGGTGGTATTTCGTGGAGCCTCCTTCTTTGATCCGAACCAACGCAGTTTCCGAGTATAGCTCGAATTGGTGCTGATTATCCGGAGGAGTTGCGTCAATTCGGTCGGTCGGTCAGTCAAAAGGTCTTGACAGCGATGCCGGAGAACATTATGCTCTCGAACTCAAGAATTCTCACCGAGCATTGAGACAATCGCGCACAAACGGCGTGGTAGGAGCCGTGTGAGAGGCATATCGCGGTTTCGGTCGGGAAGCCGGGAGCATCACTTTCTTCCAAAGGTAACGGGCAGGAAGGGTGCAGGCTCCGCGGTGCCGAAAGTCCGGCGCCGGGCTGAACGAGCACGCGAGATCGGACTGATTTGCACTGCCGAGATACAGCGGTGGAGAAGCGTCCTCCGATCCGATGTGCCGATGTCAAGTGCGCGGCCGCGAAATGGAGCATAAAGAGGCAGCATGGCAGGACTAACCTTTCCCAGAGGCGGGGTGCACCCCGCGGAACATAAGGAACTCACCGAGCACCTGGCGATCGAGGAGATGCCGGCCCCTGACCGGGTCGTTCTTCCTTTGTCTATGCACTTTGGCGCTCCTGCTCAGCCTGTGGTCAAGAAGAAGCAGGAAGTCCAGGAAGGCGAGGTGATCGCGACGGTGGAAAAGGCTCTCGGAGCGTCCATTCACAGCAGTGTGACCGGTGTGGTGAAGGCGATTGAGTCTCATCCGCATCCCACTATGGTCCGATGTGACGCAGTGGTTATCGAGAGGGATCCGGAAGCTCCGCCAAAGGCATACGAGATCGAGGATTGGCGGAACCTGACCCGTGAGCAGATCCTGGGCAGGATCAAGGACGCGGGGATAGTGGGGCTCGGGGGCGCGGGCTTCCCCACACATGTGAAGCTTTCTCCGCCTCCTGATGCCAGAGTGGACACGCTCGTCCTCAACGGCGCGGAGTGTGAACCGTACCTTACGACCGATCACAGGCTCATGCTGGAACAGCCCGACAAGGTGGTTGAGGGCGCGAAGATTCTGTCAAAGGTCCTCGGGGTGAAACGCGCGGTCATCGGGGTCGAGTTGAACAAAGCGGACGCTATAAACGCTGTGACAAAGGCGATACAGGAGTCCAAGGGTTCCGATGAAATAGAGGTCGTCGCGCAGGGCATGAGGGTGAAATATCCCCAGGGCTCTGAGAAGCAGCTCATCTATTCCCTGCTCGGCCGCTCTGTTCCCGGTGGAGGCCTACCATTTGACGTGGGAGTCATAGTCCAGAACATTTCAACCACACTGGCCGCGTATGAGGCCGTGACCATGAACAAACCGCTATACGAGAAGGTGTTGACCGTATCGGGTGGGGCGATCAAACGGCCGGCCAACGTCAAAGTGAAGGTGGGCACCCTGCTGTCGGATGTGGTGGATTTCCTAGGCGGTACCAGCGACGATCTGCTGAAGATCGTTTCCGGCGGTCCTATGATGGGATTTGCCATATCAAGTCTGGATGTTCCGGTGGTCAAGACCACTTCCGGGATACTCTTCCTGGGCAAGCACGAGACTGATCTTGTCCCTTCCGGACCCTGCATACATTGCGGCTGGTGCATGGAGGCCTGTCCCATGGGATTGGCCCCCAAAGAAGTCGCCATCTATGTGGAGGCGGGAAGAGGGGCTGAAACTGAAAGATTCGGCGTCCTTGATTGCTTCGAGTGTGGGTGTTGCGCCTATGTGTGCCCGGCCAGGCGCCCTCTGGTTCAGTTCGCCCGTCTGGCAAAGATGGAAATAAAGCAGGCGGGGAAGTGAGCATCTGTTTTGAGCGTGACGGGCTCCCTAATGAGCGCTATTGAGTAGGACGGAAGTCCTCTGATCATACCGGCCCTCCGTGGCAAATGGTGATGCCTGGTGGACCGAATAAACGGCAATAAGTTACGGGGAGGATGGGAAAATCGAAACGCAAGATCAAAGGAATCCGGGAATGGAACCCCTATGGGCCGTCTCGGTATCTCCCCACATAAGAGCGGGGAAGACCACGTCCGGGATCATGTGGACCGTTTGCGGGGCTCTGGTCCCGGTGTTGTTGCTCTCAATCTACAATTTCGGGCTGAGGGGCCTTCTCATAACGCTGGTAAGCGTGGTCTCTTGTGTGGTGATCGAGGCCATGTCCCAGAAAGCCCTTGGTAGACCTGTTCGGATCAACGACGGCAGCGCGGTGCTCACGGGGCTGCTGATGGCGTTTGTAATATCGCCCGGGGTTCCGTTGTGGTTGCCGGTCGTCGGGGCAGTGGGAGCAATCTTCATCAACAAGGAACTTATGGGCGGCCTTGGTTTCAACGTCTGGAATCCGGCGCTCGTAGGCCGTGCCCTGATGATGGCGTCTTTTCCGGTCGCAATGACCGCAACGTGGCTTCCGAATATTGAGCCGTCGAAGTGGTCGCTCGGTACGTATCTTGGACCGGGGGTGGACACCCTCACGACCGCGACCCCCTTGTATATACTGGGGCAATTCGGCCTGGACGGCCTGATGCAGAAGTTCGGCGGGTATTCCACGATCTTGTGGAATTTCTTCCTGGGCACGTCGCCCGGGTGTATCGGTGAGACCTCTGCGTTGTTGATCCTGCTGGGCGGCCTGTTCCTCATGATAAGGGGAATCATCACCTGGCACATTCCCGTATCCACTATCTTGACGGTTGCGGTGATCGCCTGGATCGCCGGTGGCGAGACCTGGTTCTCGGGCGGGGACCTGATCGTGATTCACGTGTTGTCCGGCGGATTGATGCTGGGCGCGTTCTTCATGTGTACCGACTATGTGACCACGCCCACTCTTAGATCGGCTCAAATTGTCTTTGGCGTCGGGGTCGGGGCCCTTACCATGCTCATTAGACTCAAGGGCGGCTATCCGGAAGGAGTATGTTACGCGATACTTCTTATGAACTGTTTGACCCCGGCCCTGGACGAGTGGTTCAAACCCAAGAGATTTGCACCTCCCAAGCAGGCGCCGGTAGCGGCTGCGCAGTAGGAGGGCCTTTTCCATAAAGAGGCGTTCATGAAGGATATTCTGAAGATTACCATGAGTTTGACCGGTGTCTGCATAGCAGCGGCTCTGATACTGGGCGCTGTCTACGCCAATACCGAGCACCTTCGAAAGCTGAGCGAAGTGAGGGAAAGACAAGAGACCATACAGTCTCTGTTGGGCTACTCTCATGGCAAAGAGGCCCCTTCGGACATGAGGGTCTATCCGGTTCACCGGTATGTGATCAATGACCGCAAGCTGGGAACGCTCCTGGGATACGTCCTGCCCGTGAAGGACAACAAGGTGGTCATTTCGGAAATCGACTTGTCCGGAAAGCCCGTCAGGGTGCTCCCACTGAAGGGCGATCCCGCGAAACTCAATGACGAAGCAACCCGCGACCCGGTGGTGATGGCCTCTTTGCCGGAAGGCACCAGAGCCATGTACGCGGAAACGTTCTATGTGGCGGATCTCGGTTCAGATCGGCTCGGATACGTGCTGCCCGGCATAACCCAAGGATTCAAGACATTTGTCAAATTGATGGTGTCCTTGGATCCCAAATTCACGGTCACCGGAGTGGCCATAATCGAGTCTGAAGAGGATCCGGGTCTTGGCGCGGAGATCGAGCAGAACTACTTTAGGAATCAGTTCGTCGGCAAGACTGTTGAAATCCTGAAGACACTCAAGGTCATTAAGAAGCCGCTCCCTGCAGATTACCTTGACGTGTTGGAACCAGTGAAGTCCGCCAAGCTCACAAAGGAGCAGGTCGCCAAGATAAAGGCGGAGCACCTCAAGGACAATATCTACTCCCTTACGGGGGCGACCATTTCCAGCGTTGCAGTGACCAGAGGGGTAAAAGACACGGTTAGGAAATTCGTCTATCGATTTGACATCCTGAATAGAGCCATAGAGAAGAACAGCATTCAGGTTGCTTTCTAGCGGAGGTTAAGTTGAACAGGAACGCAGAACTTCTCTGGAACGGGCTGATTCCGGAGAATCCCATTTTTCGCCTGGCCCTGAGCATGTGTCCCGCGGTTGCGGTGACTACCTCGATCAAGAACGGATTGCTCCTGGGGCTGGCGGTGATATTCGTTCAGGTCTTTTCCAGTTGCACCGTAGCCATTTTTCGGGGGTTGATACACCCGAGGATCAGGATCCCGGCTTATGTGCTCGTAATTGCCCTGTGGGTGAGCGTGATCGACATGATTCTCCCGGTGATTTCACCGGACGTGTACAAACAAGTTGCGCTGTTCGTCAAGCTCATCGTTGTGTTTGCCATCATCATATCCAGGTTGGAACTCTTCGCTTCCAAGGAACCTCTGGTCCCATCGTTTTTCGACGGCCTCGGTATGGGACTCGGATTTCTATTTGGCCTGGTTCTCATAGGAGCGATTCGAGAATTGACCGGCTCCGGTCAACTCTACGGCTACGATGTGCTGGGTTTCAAACCCTTGTTGATAATGATCCTGCCCGCGGGAGGCTTTTTCGTTATCGGCTTCATCATGGCTGCTTTCAACTGGATTGAATACAGGTTGACCGGCAAGATCCCCACATCCGGAGGAGCGCACTAATATGAGAACTTCGAGAATTGCGGTCAAAGCACTGCTCCTGACGGCCTTGTTCTTGATTGCTGCGGGGCCTGTAGCGGCCGAGCTAACCGGGGAGGGATCTTTCAAGAAGGATAGTGAGATGGAGCTGGTCTTCGGCCTTCCTGTTGACGAAGCGTGGGCCAAAGACGCGGGCAACTACAGAGTCTTTGAGAGGCCCGATCCTGACATCATGATTCCCGTGGAATCGGTGACCTTGGGCCCCAGGAAAACCGTAGTAACTCTCAAATTCAAGGAACCCCTGAACCAGTCCGCGGAGTACGTCATCGAAATGAAGGACGTTACATCAGAGGGCAAGGTGATGGGAAGCGGGCTGTTCACCGTCAAGAAGGGCAATTTCCAAATACTGATCGGCATTCTCCTCGGTGCCATGCTCATCAACAATTTTGTCTTCACCAAGTATCTAGGGCTGTGCATTTTCTTCGGCGTCTCCCAGAAAAGGGAGACCGCCATCGGCATGGGGATCACTTTCACCATAGTGATAGCTCTCAGTTCCCTTTTGTGCTGGGCGTTTTACAACTATATCTTGGAGCCGTACCATCTGGATTTTCTCAAGATCATTGTCTTCATGGGAACAGTGGCAATCCTTGTCCAGGCCGTGGACACGATCCTGCGCAAGGTGAACCCATACCTGTTTAAGAAGCTCGGTGTCTTCCTGGTGCTGATTGTGACCAACTGCATTATCCTGGCTGTGCCGCTGATCAACGCGGACAGCGGATACGGGCCCGATGCCAGTGTGACGCTCGGACTCGGGGCGGGCGTGGGATTCGCCATAGCGCTGTTCCTCATGGCGTGCGTCAGAGAGAAACTGGAACTGTGCAATGTCCCGCCCACATTCCGCGGATTGCCCATCGCGTTCGTGGTTACCGGTCTATTCGCGCTGGCGTTCCTGGGTTTTTCGGGGCTGTCGATCTTTTAGCTCATAGCCCGGGGCAGAGAGCAAACGTGGAAGTGCTCAACACTGAAAGGATAGAAACGGACTTCCCCTCTCCCTCCGGGAGTGGGCTAGAATTAGGGTCTCAGTCTGAAAGAATCGGACCGAAACCTGCACTCAAGGAAACGTCTCCGCGCTTGATAGGACGAGCAATCTAGAAGAACGGTCGTGGCATGGTTTGCGGCCGGATCGAGGTGTTCAAATATGGAAGGTGTCTGGAATACAGCGCTCATCGGATTGATATTCTTCATAGTTTTCGGAGTTTCTTGCGGATTTGTTCTGGCATACGCAGCCAGACGTTTCGCTGTCTATGTTGATCCGAAGATCGAGGCGGTCAAGAATTGTCTGCCCGGGGCCAACTGCGCAGCATGCGGTTTCGCAGGCTGTGAATCCTATGCGGAGGCCGTTGTGACCGATCCGCAGGTCCCGACCAACAAGTGTGCACCCGGAAAAGCAGATGTAGCGGCCAAGGTCGCGGAAATCACCGGCAAAGCCGCCGCGGAAGCGGGAGAGTTAATCTCCGTTCTCCGCTGCTCCAGGAATGATGGGGGCGTGAAAAGGAAGCATGCTTACGTGGGATTTGACACGTGCGCGGCCGCGAGCATCGCTTTCGGCGGCCCCCACGAGTGCACCTTCGCGTGTATAGGCTACGGAGATTGCGAGGTCGCGTGCCCCTTCCACGCCATCACAATGGAAGACGCCATGCCTGTGATCGATCCGGAATTGTGCACCGGTTGCGGAGTCTGTGTAGAACGGTGCGCCAAGAACGTGCTCCAGATCGTCCCCAGGGACGCACAAGTATACGTTCCGTGCAGCACCCACGACAAAGGGAAGAACGTCACCGATGTCTGTTCCGCGGGCTGCATCCACTGCATGGCCTGCACGAGAAAGGCCAAGGACGTGGTCAATATGGTCGATGACCGCATCGAGATCGACTACGAAAACATCACCGAAGAACAAGCCAAGGCCGCAAAATGGGCCTGTAGCCGCCAATTTGTCTTCCGATACATCGACTCTGAACGTGAAGCGGAAGCCGTCGACCAAATAAAGGCTGAGAAAGCCACAAAGAAAGCCGCCGCGGCAAAGAAGAAAGCCGCAGAAGCAGAAGCTGCAAAAGCGGAAGGGTAGAAGGCGGAAGGATGAAAGAAAGGACTCTGGGTGAGGCGTTTTTGCAAAAACGCCTCACCCGGACCCCCTCCCCAAAAAAAAACTCTCAACTTACGGGCCGTTAGGCAGCCAGCCATTGCCAAATGTGGTTTGCGGCCGGTGAGTAGTCTCCCCTTTGATACCACAGTCCCGAGATTCCGGACGACAAGCTGTTTTGATGAGGTGACGTACCATGAGACGGGGGCGATTGTCGGCGCGTCGACCTTCTAAGGGGCTCACTTGGTCGATCCGGCAGTGAAGCCGGATCGTTCCCGTTGGTTCATCCCCGGAACACCTTGGTGTCGATCCAGGTCTGCTTCACTAATGTCCACCAGTCCACGGCCAGACCCTTGAGCACATATTCGTACGGAAGCCATCCGTATCCACCGTCACCCCATCCGGTCCCCCAGGAGTTTCTTATTAGAAAGGCCCCGGTGGTCTTCTCATCGCAATCCTGGTTCCTTATCTTGAACTTGTCGTCGTACCCGATTGCAACCACTGCATGACCGCCTCTCACCTTTTCTTTCGGGCAGGGTATCGGAATTGAGCCGGTATCAGATGATTGGCTGATAGACGAGTAGACCGTGAATCCGAACATGGAGGGCAATCCAGCGTGCAAGAACTTTTTCACCTTGTTGAGCAACGCCTTTTCCGCGGTGCCGTGCGCGTCTAGACGGAGATACTGAATCGGTCGATATTCTTTGGCAAACGAGTAACAGAACGCCGAAGGCTCTTCATCGAACCCTTCCTCGGAATATGGCCAGTACTCCTCCGGCGGGACGCCGAAAAGCACCATTGCAGCCATGGTAGTCCGTAGAAGCGCCCCCGTGTCTCCAGTCCAGTGGAGCAAGTTGCGAGTAGCTTTGTACAGAAAGAGTCTTGACCCATCGATATGATGCCCAAAAGCTCGACGTTCATAGTATTCCACCAGGGCCACGCCTGCCTGAGCTGTACATGAACCCAGACCTCCCTGATCTTCAACCGGCGAACACCACTGCCGCAAATCAACACTCGTGGGCAAGGCCGCCTTAGTTCGTTTGGTGACGCCGGTAGGATCGAGCATGGCCTCGATAGGTTTGTAATCCGTCGTGTAATCTCTAAAATCAGGGTAGTCGGGTCGCCACCCCATCCCGGGTAACTTCGTGGTCAAGCTCATGACTTTGTCCTCCCTTTGTTCAGTTAATGTTGAGGCGTTTTATCAAACAGACCGCCCACGAAAGTGCGATCGCCACTCTGAACCTGCGAAATGAGTAAGGAAGCCGGCCTCCAGAGCCGCGGCAGTCATTGCCGGAGACCCGCGGGTTTTCCCCAACAAAACGACAAAGGCAGGTCTCCAGGCCTTCCGAATTTGCCACCGACACCCCTGTTTCCAGGAAACCCGGGCGCACCACAGGTCCGAGTCACGCTTTCAAGCGGGGCGCCATGCTTTCCGTCCAGGCTTTGCAGAATTCCTCATACGCCGGCTTCACAAAGAGCTTCACCAGAATTGCAGCCACCAGGGCGGCAACTGCTACAGATAGACCAAGGTAACTCACCAGAATCGTGGCCAAAGCTCCCACGACCGCTGCTGTCCCACCACCAAAGGCTTCCAGCAGTTCCTCCCTCTCCTCCACGGACACATCGTCCGAAGCGCATACCAGTTCATAAGCTGCCAGTTCAATACGCTTGAAGAGGCCCCGACCGAAGTCCGCCATCATGTCCCCTGCTCCGCGATCACCGAACGCCGGGACCGCAGTCAGGCGAACCGCAAGGTCAGCGTAGCCTGCCCTGGTTGGTGCTTCCGCCAAGGACTTCGCCACTAGACCAAGCTCCACATATAGCTGGTCAGTCTCCTGTTCCAACAGCCTGGGAGCGGCCTCCCGCGCCTGTTTTGCCACTTCTGACATGACGCCCTCCAGTTCTCTTGGTGGCCTGTCTTCTTAGGATAAGCCACACATGAATATGATAATTCCCGTTGGTGAAACTGGGGCAAGAGCCGGGGCATATGCTGCGGCTTCGCCGTTGTGACCACTTGCCGTGTTGAGCGTGCGAAAGTTTGTGTCTGGCCAAACTCATGGCAAGCTGATTAGAGAACAAGCAACGCGCTGCCTTTCGGCCTTTTCTTCATGGTATGATTGTTGAGTCAAGGATGTCAAGCCTTATTGTTGGGTGGTTTATGGGTGGGGAAAATACCCCATAGCCATGTTTGGCGCCTCTGAAACGGTCTGCTCAACAACATGGTCAAGCAAGATCCTATGCTTGAAGTGCCACTTATCTGATTTTCCCCGAGATCCCGCGTAGAGTTGCTCGCCTCCGAACGTCCGCAATCTTTGATCCGACGCAACCGTTCACCGTGAACCGTACAAGCTCCGGGAATTACGTATGGGGGACGTTTGGGGGGGGAGCTACCGGGCGTAGGGCCAATTTGCGAGCCGGTTGGTGTGGGACTTCATTAGTGGTCCGTACCGGCCCGCCGGGCAAGGGTGCTTGGAAAGAGGTTTCGGGTTTATGCTTTGCACGGGGTCACGGGAATATCGAGGGATGGGCCTACTTGGTTGTGGGACGGATATATCGTGGAGAACCTATTGACACCACGTCGAGTGGGCCCTCCATTCTTACCGGGAGCGGAACCGCTTCAAGCCTGGTGAACCATTACGATCCGACAGCAGCGCTCAAGACGTGGAGACTTCCGTGGGAAGCCCGTTCAAGGCACTGTTAGCGGCCGGTGGAATGTTCACCACAAGAGTCACGCTTGACGTAAATCTCTCACGAGTTCAATATAGTGGTCCATAGTAATCGTCGCTCTTCGATCATCAACATGGACAGGGATTCTCTTTCACACGGAATTGAGATTATTGGCGCGGCCGCACGCTCGCGTCTGGACGATCGCGTTCTGGATCTGCTTGCGGAACACATAGACCAGAACGGGATTCCACGGTTTCTCTATCTCTCGCCTACTAGACGAAAGAACCGTGAGATGGAGATGCGGCTTCAGCAGCGGCGGCTTTCGTGGAAGCCCAGGTTCCTGGTTCCTATGGGGCTTGCCCAGAAGATGCTGGAAGATCTGCCTGACAGAGAGTTCCGATGGGTCGGGTCTGAGCTGAAGATCCTACTCATTTGGAAAATCCTCGAAAGGGCCGAGGAAGGGGCCGGCCTCAGTACGCTGCGTTTCAGGGAGTCGAGCACGCCGATGGGGGTGGCTCGCCATGTTGCACATGCTATGGACGTGCTCGCGAGAAGGGGATTGACCCCGGTGGATGGCGCCGCGGGTCTCCCTTCTTCCACAGCCGGGGATCTGGACCGAGTCTGTTCGGAATATCGGGACGCGCTAAAGGATCACGGGTTGACCGATCCGGTCGAGATTCCCGAGTTGGCTGCAAATGCCCTGAGAGAAAAGGAGTGCTCTCTTCCGGAGCCCACAGATCTGCTGGTCCTGGACGGTTTTGTGGCGCCCGATCATGGGGAGACTGAGTTTATATTGGAACTTTCGGCTTCGTTCAGAGGCAAGCGCGTGGTGGTCACATTACCCACGCAAGTGCCGGACCTCCAGGGCGCAGAGGATCCGGATCGACTGCCGGATCGCCTCAGAATGTTCAGGCATGGCAAACGCCTTTTTCAGGGGCTGGGCGCATGGGGCTGGTCGGTCCCAAGACCACTCGACGGTTCATCTTCGCGCGTTCCTCCGGCTCGGGAAGATCTGTCACTTCGGTCCTATCCGGACAGGGCCGCGGAAGTGAAGGGCATTGCGCGTGCGGTGAAGAAGCTCTTTTTCGCTGCCGACGCGCGTGAGAGTCTTGCTCCCGAGGATTTTCACATAGTCGTGCCCAACATTGATCCTTACTATCGGCTTTTCATCGAGATATTTCCCAGGTACGGAATACCATTCAATATTACCAGGGGCATTCCGCCCGCGTCTATTCCAGTAGTCGGACTGATACAGACGCTCATGGATTCGATCCTGGAGCGGGACCGTCTGACGCTGTTCCGTCTCTTTTCTTCCGCCCTGATCGCTCCTCCTGCCGAGCGATCCACAGAAGGTTTTTCGGGTTTTCTCGACCGTTTTTCTCAGCACTTTGAGTCGGTGATGGATCCGAATGAAGCCTTGGAATTGACACACGATCAGGAACCTCTTTTGGATTTCGCGTTGATCGACCGTGCCTGCCGGGTCTCAGGCGTCCGCGGCGGCAGGGACATTCAGTCGGACTGGGTAGCCCCACTGGCACGGTCCTACTCCGGTAGAATCATCAGCGCTCGCTCATCGGGGGGGCGTCTGAACGAGAAACGAACCCGAAGAGAGTTGGCCGCGCTTCTCCGACAGTTGTGGCTCCTGGACGCGGAGTTCTCGGCCTTTGATCTGGTGGAGACGGAGGCACAGGGCAGGGGAGATCTGATCGGCTCCTTGAACGGCCTTATCAGACGCTACAGGTTGAACGAGAACTTGATCCAATCCCTCGCTGCGATCGAATCGGAAATCCCGGTGGGCCGACAAATCGTTCTTGAGAAGAACGTCAAGGGATTCAACAGAGCGATAGAGGTGTTGGCCGAAATAGAGAGAGACCTGACGGTGGCCGGTGACCTGAACCCCACCATTGGGACCGTTCGACAGATATTTCGTGACAGGTGCAAGAGAGAGATGATTCAAGAGGCCGGTGAACTCAAGGGAGTGAGCATCTCTCAGTTGCTCGAGATCAGGAATCTGGTTCGGCCGGTAGTATTCATGGCTGGACTCACCTCCCACGAATTCCCCCTTCTTCCAGTATCCGGTTTTCTGCTGCCCGGGGGACCGGAATCCCCGGATGTCCGAAAGGCTACGGATGAATCCCATTACCTCTTGCACCATGCAATTGAGAATTCCAACCGACTGGAGTTATCGTACCCCACATCAGATGGAACAGACCCACTTGAACCGTCGCCGATCATCGAGGATCTTCGGCAACAGGGCCTGTTGGGTGAAGAAGCGGAAATTGAGGAGACCTGGGCTCCATGTGCCGCATACGAGATTCTTGAGGAAACCGGACGTTCTTGGGCGGAAGGCATGCCTGTGCCGTGGGACAGAGTCAAGCAACTCTTGGCCTGTTATCCGCTGAAATCCGGGGATGCGATTGAAGGTTTTCACGAAGAAGTCAGACGCGTGTTCACGGCCTGTCTCCTTCGTTCAAGCCACGAAGAGCAGGGCCCTTATGATGGAATGATCGGCGAACCTGAGATTTCGGCCCTGGTTAACCGGATCCTGGATCACAGCCGATTCAGTTATTCGGCAGCGATGCTGAACGATTATCGCGTGTGCCCCATGTCATTCTTTTTCAAGCGCGTCCTCTCGCTTGCCCCTGTGCCGGAAATCCCCGAAGAACCGGAAGCCGCGGATGTGGGCACGGTGGTTCATGAGATCCTTGCGCGCTTCTACGCGGCGCGCCGAGACAGCGGCCTGGGCAGAATCCATCCGGGCAATCGAGTTGAAGCACTTGCCGGGCTTTTTCGGACCGCAAACGAGATCTTCAATGAACATGATTCTCTGTCAGGCGACCGCATCGAGGCCTGGGGTGTGCGTCAAAGAGTTACCAGAGGCCTCTTGACGCCCGAGCATATGACCGACCCAGTCCATTTGCAGAAGGCACGGATCGGGACAGACATTGCCTTGAACCGCCGTGGACTTCTCAGGATATTGGTGGATTACGAGTCACAGGCTGATCTCCCGCTGCATCCCTGGTCAATGGAGTTTCCGTTCGGATATGAAGACAACCCACCTCTGGTCATAGACGGCATGGATGGCAGAAGGATTCGGGTTAGAGGGAAAATCGACAGAGTCGACCTGTATGGAAAATCCCCCACCGAACCCACCGCCGCTGCTTGGATTTTCGACTACAAAACCGGCCGATGTCCTTCTCTCATGGAGGTCAAGGCAGGCAACGACCTTCAACTGCCTGTGTACATGTTGGCAGTGCTGGAGGTATTCACTGAACATCCAATAGAGGAAGTGGGCGCCTGCTTTCTGTCTTTGAACATCAGGGAAGACGCGCCGAGAAAGGCTTTGATTCATACCACCGGGATTCCGGATGAACTGATTGCACGCTCAAGGCGCAGTTCATGGGAGGTTTCTCACAAGGATCTGGAGTCCTTCAGGTCAGCGATCAGGGACATCGACGAGTCGATCAGGCGCGGGTATTTCCCCAGGTCTGAAACCCCATCGCGGTGTGGCTTCTGCGATTACTCTTGGGCCTGCTTCAGGGACGAACACAGGATTCAGGCTGTTTCGGGCCCATGAATACTTACGGGATCAGTCCTGAGTAGGACCGGCATCTTGCCGATCCCTATGCGCCAATGACGCAACACTTCAAAACAAGAGTACCCAGATGAACAAGCGATTGAGACACTGAGTTCGGATCACATGGGAATGGACGCCAGGAACATGATAGCCCGTCTCAACCCCGATGAAATCCTTGGCAGAGCCGCCGAGGCCAAGAGACGCTCGTCTCCGTGTACTCTGTGTCCCCGGCAGTGCAAAGTGGACAGGGTGGCGGGCGAAACAGGGTTCTGCGGCGCGGGAACATATCCGTCGATAGCCGCGGCGCTTCCTCACTTTGGCGAAGAGCCTCCATTGACAGGCCCCGGGGGCGCGGGAACCATATTCTTTTCCGGCTGCAATCTTCGCTGCACCTATTGTCAGAATCATCAGATAAGCCAGGGCATGTTGGGTTCCGCGGTCGCCCCAGGTGACCTGGCTGGAAGGATCCTGGAGCTTCAGGCCCAGGGCTGTTCTACGATCGAGCCGGTATCCCCCACTCATCATCTACCCGGACTTCTTGAAGCGCTTGCCATAGCCCGAAAAGGAGGCCTGGATCTCCCAGTGGTCTACAATACAAACGCCTACGAATCACGCGGGACCCTCCATTTGCTGCACGGAATCGTTGATGTCTATCTCCCGGACCTCAAGTACGCATCGGACGACATCGCTCATAGGTGCTCCGCTGTGGGCGACTATGTTCAGACCGCGCGTGACGCGATCATCGAGATGCACGCTCAGGTGGGCAATCTTGTGGTTGACCTGAAGGGCTTGGCTGTGCGCGGCCTGATCCTGCGCCACCTCTTGCTTCCAAATAGCCTGTCTGGAACCGAGGAGACACTCCTGTGGGTCAGGGACAACCTCCCAAGAACCATTACGCTTTCGCTGATGGCCCAGTATTCGCCTCAACACAGAAGCCACGGATTCTCCCCATTGAATCGAAGGATCACGCAGGAAGAATATGAAGCCGCTGTGGACCTTGCCTGGCGGATAGGGCTGGAAAACACCTTTGTTCAGGAATTGGCTTCGCAAGATTGCGGCGTGCCGGATTTCCAACTTGAGAACCCCTTCAACCGGGATTGATTGATGCCGCCCCGACTTACGGAGGCCGTGTGCCCCGCGGTTTCTTGAAGTCGCGCGTCCGGTCATGACGCGGACTCGGACGATTGCCCCGATTACTCAAGTTGACATCGCGCCCGTGTAGCGATACTCTATTCCTATACGGCAGATCAAGGCGCCAATTGAGATCTGAGCACACACCGGCAGGCAAAGGTGGTCGCAATGATCTCCAAGAGCACTCCGGGTCCGTCTGAAAAGGCCCACTGTGTCAAGTGGCGGGAGCCAGGATCGGGCCGAAGCGCCATATTCAATTGGCATTACAAAGCAGGATTCTTGCAAGAGATCATTCCGGTTCATCAATAGATCAGGAGGAGTCATGAAGGCAAGAACCGCTGAGTTACAATTCGCCAAGTTTATCGAAAGGTTCCAGGATCGGATAACTGAGGAATTCCTGGAGGACGCGTTCAAGCGCCGCGATCTCTTTGCCCAGTCCCCCCTGGGTAGACAGATGGTAGAAGACCTGGCAGGCCGTATCTTGTCTGAATTCACCAAGAATATTGACAAGAAGACCGGGGTGGAGTATGTCGCGGATCCGCACGTGAACCTCGGTTTGCGGTGCTGTGAAGACGGTCTGAGCTGTTCTGAAATGGTCCGGATCTTTATCCTCTTGAAGCGCCACATTTGGCTCTTTTTCCAGGAAAGCGACTTCGCCGGCCAGCCGTTCGACGTCAGGTCGATTGTGGCGCTGAATAATCGCACAGCCCTGTTTTTCGACCGGGTGATCTACTATTTCCTGGTGGGGTACGAAGAGACTAAAAGCGAGAAGACTTCCGAATTGACGCGAATTTATTCAGAGTTCCTGCAAATGGTCCGCAGCGATCTGGGCATGGATGGGACGTCTGAAGAAGATCGATGACTCTGATACCGGAGACTTGCCGAACTTGAACAACCTCGTCTTTTCCGACTGACACTTGCAACTTGGATCTCACCCTATGTTGGCTTACTTTGATTGCTACGCAGGCATAGCCGGGGACATGACCCTGGCCGCCCTCATTGACTTGGGCCTGGAGCCCAAATACCTGGAGGACCAGCTTTCCTACCTCGATCTGCCGGGCTACAACCTGAACATCCGGCGATCCAAAAGGGGGGCGATTGCAGGGATCCGCTTTGAAGTCCAGGTACACCAAGACCAGCCCCATCGGTCGTATCCCCATATTTCCAGTCTGATAGATCACTCGGGCCTGGAGGAGACGACCAAGAACCTGGCTCTGGAGATGTTTCGTGTGCTGGCCGAGGCTGAAGCGAAAGTCCACGGCGTGCATCCGGAAGACGTCCACTTTCATGAGGTCGGCGCTGTTGATTCCATTGTTGATATTGTCGGAACCGCGGTGGCCATACATCGTCTCGGCATAAGCAGGATTGTTTGCTCTCCATTGCCGCTGAGCAGGAACTACGTCAAGACCTCTCACGGAAATCTTCCCTCCCCGGCTCCGGCCACATTGGAAATTCTCAAAGGCGTTCCGGTGATCGGCGCGGAATCGTCCATTGAAATGGTTACGCCTACCGGCGCGGTCATTGCGCGCTGCCTGGCCGATGAGTTTGGACCGTACCCAAGCTTCACACCAATCAAAACCGGTTACGGTCTCGGAGCTTCCGATCCACCCGGATTCCCCAATGCACTGCGCGTGGTTCTCGGGACCTCGCCTGATTCTCCACTGGAGCAGGACAGAGTCGGCTCCCTGGAGTGTCAGGTGGATGATCTCGACCCCAGAGTACTGGGCGATCTCATGGACCGGCTTTTTGATCTAGGAGCGCTCGACGTGACCTTCTCGCCCGTTCAAATGAAAAAGAATCGGCCGGGGACTTTGATACGCGTCCTTGTGAACCAAGACACGGTGTCGACCCTGGCCGAAGTAATTCTGACGCACACTACCACACTGGGAGTTCGACTTTCCTACGTGGACAGGATTGTCCTGGCAAGGGCATCCGAGGTCGCTGCCACTTCTCTGGGGCCGGTAAGGATCAAGGTCGTGGAGATGCCCGGAGGACGCGTTGAAAAACGCGCTGAATACGACGACGTGCGCTCGCTGTCAACCGATACGGGTCGCCCGCTCCGCGAAATCCTGCGGCTCCTGGACAAGGAATTGAATGAGTGAGTTGGTCAACGCCTGACAGTGGGGGGGGGCGGCCGCAAGGGGAACCGGCTGTGCGCGTCACCGCGCTGATGAGGGGCCGCGCCCGAGGAGATTGGCCTGCCTCGGGCGCGGGGCAGCTACTGCACCACCTGTACCGTATATCCGAACTTGTTTCCGTTCTCCTGCAAGTAATCCACCTTGACCTTCTCTCCGACCGCAGGCCTACGGAACGGGATGAATTTGGTCTTCAGTCCTACTTTGACATTCATGACTTCAGCCGCGCCGCCTTCCTCGATTACCCTTATTGAAAGGCTCTTGGGCGATGAAGCGACAACATCTCCGGCAAGCTTCTTATACTGCTTTTCGGCTGGAACGCCTGTCTTATCGGGAGTGGGTTCCGGGGTTGGTGTCGGCTTTTTCTCCGGCTTCAGAGCTTGCTTTCGCGGTTTGGCGCGCTTCTTGGGTTTCTTCTTCCGCGGTTTCCAGGCCTTGTCTTTGACGTGTGACGGTGGCGACCGCCTGCAATTAGGTTTGGCCGGCGGACACACGTCGCGAGCTTTCTCGGTGACAGTCCTGCAAACGGACGAACTCGGGGGGGGAGGAGGATAGCATGTGACACGCTGACGCTTGGGAGTGAGGCTCACGACCTTGGAGGCCTTCATGTATCCGTCCTCGAGCAGGAAGTCTACCGCTACTCGCTCTCCCAGGCAGGGCCGCCGGTTCGGTATGTACTTTGTTCTCCAACCGACGTTGATCTTGGCGCATTGGCCTCCACTCTTGACAGTCATGGTCCGCCAGCCGTGTTCAACAACGGTCCCCTTGAACGTACAGATTCTGTAGGCCTCTGCCGGCGTGCAGACGGCACACGCAAGAATCATGACTGCCGCAACCACGACAGCGCAAGTAATAATCGTAAGCTTCCCGTGCATGGGCGCCTCCTCAACGGGGTGGGGGGGTGAAGAAATTGAAGGCTTTCAGGGTGTTTGTGATCGGGCCCTGATACGCCGGTTCCCCAAAGTTGTTATGAACATAGTAGCTTAGGACCAAAATGTCAAGTGATTTACCAAATGTGGCTCAAATGGTTCGATTTTACTACATATTGCCGGTCCAGATCACACCCAACCCGTCCGGCTTGTCATTACCCCGGGCGTGTGATATCAAGTAGACAGGGAGCATCTAATGGGAATGCTTCGGGATTCAGGCGATCTTCAGGTTGACTTGATAAAGGAAATGGCCGAGGGGCTCGGCAGTCAGGGAATCAGAATCGAGGAGATACTGATAAGAATTCGTGAACTTCGGAGTCGGCTCCGCGCTAGGATCGAGGTTGATGTACACGGAGAGATCGGTTCGGTGAGTTCCGAACCGGCCCTGGTAGATGACATCATTGGCGAGTACAACCTGTTGGTGGCAAGGGCGGAGGAAGCTCTTCGGTGGCTTCTTATTCAGAGAGAGGCTTGCGGATTTAGAACCCATCGGCACGTGTCCTCTCACTATCCGATTCCTTGCAGGATTAGGTTCCCGAACAGATGAGACCGGCTTCCATCGCAGGAGCAATGTGCCCGAGCATGAAACGGCCGGAACGCGGAGCCGACAAAGTGCATGGGTGACCTGCGGTCGCGCGAAGGGAAGCCTCGATATTCCATGAAAAAGGACATATTCATGGGGAAGCGCCGTGGCTATTTCAGGGGCCTGTCGTTGGTCGTCGCACTGTCCGCTGCTTTGGCGCCCTGGGCCTCTGAGCCGGCCCGCGGGGTATCGAACCCCAAGAAGGGGCTTGTATGGGCTGCTTTTTTTTCATCACAAGATTGCCCGATGTGTCGAAATGTGAAGCACCTGTTGGCCGATCTCAGAAAGAGCTATCGGTTTAGATTCAAGCAGTTCGACATTGACAATCCATCGGACTACAAGCTTTTTGAACGCCTGGAGAGCATTCATTCCACAGGTTCCTTTTCCGTGCCGTTGATCCTCATTGGCAATTCTGTTCTGATGGGTGAACGGCAGATTGCTCGCAAACTGGAAGGAACCATAAGGTCGCTGGCCCGTTCGGGTGGATCTCCTCTTCCCTACCTGGGGGCTCCATCTCTTCGGAAGAGCGTGGACCGGCAGACGGATTCGTCACAAAGGGGGCACGAGAGCGACGGGCGTCCTCCCACAATTTGGGAGGAGTGGGAGAAGGTGCAGGCCTTCTTTGAGTGGTTGTTCTAGGGTTCGATTGCGGCCGCGGCGGTGAGAGCGAGTTTCTCGTCCGGAGTCTCTTTCACACTTTCTTTTGCATCTTGCTTGACAATATGAATATATATGTATATATCTTGTTAGACGACGCACAAATGTGAAAACCGGGAGTGAATAATGATCACTATTGACGATGAATCAAGACAGTATTTGAGTGAAAAGCTGACCGAAAATCAATCCCTCAGGGTCTATTTCGGCGGTTTCGGGTGAGGCGGTCCCAACATGGGGTTGGCTCTGGATGAGCCACGAGATGGAGATGAAACCTATCAGATCGACGGCATTTCCGTGATTGTCGATCCGTTTGCCTACAAAGTAATAAATGAATCGGGCGGTGTGGCGATAAAGACAAGCCTGTTCGGACCCACGGCCGAGCTGACCAATGCCGCGGCCGCTTGCGCCAGTTAGGAGGTCGTATCATGCCTATCTTCGAATTCAAGTGCGACAACTGCGGCAAAGAATTCGAGCGCGTAGTCTTTGGGTCGGACGAGGACAAAGTGAACTGCCCGGACTGCGGGGACCTTGAGACCAGAAAACTCATGTCCGTATTTTCGTGCTCGCGAACGGGCGAAGCCTCCTCCGGTTCTTGCGGGGGCGCGCCCGGTGGCTTCGGCTGAGGCTGAGAATCGGCCGCGGTCCGCGGCATGAACAACAGGAATCGTGGAGGCCTTGTAAATCGGCCCCCGGGATCCTTGTAATTTCGGAAAACGTTTCCCCGGGGGGCTTACCCGCGGGTGGGACGATAGTTAGGAAACGCCCCCCATCCCTTACCCCTCAAGATTTCCCAGGAAGGACACAGGACAGACATCCTGTGACCTTTCAGTCATTCGGGGTTAACTTGCAAGATGTCATTGGGAGCGCAGCGAAGCAATCTCCTGCACAGTGGATATGGGATTGCTTCGTCGTTTCACTCCTCGCAATGACACCCTCGATGAGGAGATCTGCCTCGTGAAACTGAAGCCTTACAGACATCCCTGCGGAATTCATTGACAAAAAACACCGAACTTCCTAGACTGACTTTCATTCATCAGAATACAGGCAGAATAGGCCCTGCGCGGGCTCGGCTACATGGAGTATCGCGTCGGGCTCACCATTTTGCTGGGGATCTTTCTCTTTAGTCGTCACATTCTTAACCCTGTCACTTGACTGTGTGCCGCGCTTTTCTGTCACGTACGATGGGAATGGAGTATGATTTGCGAATCGAGCACTGGATTGCGGGAGCAATGAAGTGTGAATACCCCCTCACGCTAACCCTCTCCCTCTGGGCTTACTCTTACCCACACGTGACACCGTGGGTGGTGTAGAAGGGAGAGTCAGTCGTCCCTCCGGGACTTAAAGAAGGGAAATTATGGTGGTTTCTCTTACCCGGCCATAAATGACCGGGCTACTATCAGATGCCCCGACGGGGCATGAAGAGGTGTCCCGTAGGGACACTAGAAAGTAGCCCGGTGCTTCAGCGCCGGGTTCCTCAATCCACTCTAACCCTGTCTGAGAGTCCCGGAGGGACGACAGAATACTAGCGGCGCCCGCGGTGTTACGTGTGTCCCAGTGTAAGCCCTCTGGGAGAGGGCTGGGGTGAGGGATTTCCGGATAAACGGCGCCAACAAATTCGCGCAGCACACGTCATAGGAACGCTCATGACACGAAATCGAGCCACAACGGAACACAATAATGGCGGCAAGTCCCCGTGTCCCGCGTGTTGACCGGCGGGAGGCGGATGGGATATCTTGATACACGGTGAAAATGACGATAATCTTACGAAATGCGGGGGATTGTAGCATTTGAGGGACCAGGCGACACGATTCGGAGTCTCGGACAAACGAGGTGAGCCGTATGGCTGAATTCGTGTTTCTAAGAGATCGAACCCGGCAAACAGCAAAGGAGAGTTACGGTGGCTGAAACAATCAACGAAAGGCTCAAATGGGTAGAACACCAGGGTGTCCGCATTCTCCGTATCGAGCTTCACAATCTGGAAGCTCATGAATACGCCAGGGAACTTCGGCGGGTTGGGGACGACATTGTCGCCGTGGCCCAAGACGAAAAAGGACCTGTGCTCATGCTGGTGGATATTAAGAACACCCAAACCTCAACCGACGTATTGGCGGCATACAAGGAAGTGAGGATAAAGCTGGAGCCCTACGTTAAATCGCTTGCACTGACCGGAATCAAGGGATTCAGGCTGCACTTTGTGAATTTCATCAGGGCCGGCTCCCAAATTGACGTAAAGGCCATTGAGACTGAGGAATTGGCAATAAAGTGGCTGCTGAGCCGATAGAAGGCTGACCAATAAGTGGTAAGCCCCCGGCTCTGCCGGGGGCCATTTAACCCTAGAGAAACTTGTTGCTGATCGTTGTGAACAGGGCTTCACGCTTGCATTTTTTTTTCACATGTCATATAACGCGCATTGTCCGGGGGGGCAAGGCGATCGCCGGCGCCACAGGCGCGGGAGGAAAGTCCGAACTCCGAAGGGCAGGATGCCGGGTAACTCCCGGTAGGGGTAACCCTAAGGCAAGTGCAACAGAAAGCAGACCGCCTCCGGGTTTCCGGAGGTAAGGGTGAAACGGTGAGGTAAGAGCTCACCGGTTCTCGCGGCAACGTGGGAAGCCAGGTAAACCCCATCCGGAGCAAGACCCAATAGAGGAGCGTTTGAGAGCGGCCCGCTCGAGGCTCCCGGGTAGGTTGCTTGAGGCGGCGGGAGACCGTCGCCCTAGATGAATGATCGCCGCCCGACTTGTCGGGAACAGGATTCGGCTTATCGCCCTACCCGGACTCAAAAAAGGGTTGTGAATGGCTGAAGAAACCCCAGGGAACAGCGACCGGATACGAGGCGCCCAGTCACCTGCGGGAGCGTCCAAGAGAAGATTCCGGGTTATGAAGATCCTCGTATGGGTAGCGTTCCTGGTTGTTGCGGTATCGGGGGTCTATAAGTCGGGCTTGCTTGATTCCGTTGTACGTCCGGTTCAATCTTCGATTCCCTCAATCACGAATATTCCCGTTATCGGCTCGATTTTCTCCAAACAGGGGGACTCCACCGATTCGACCCGTGTCATGGGATCGGTCTTCAGCAGTGATGCCTCCGAGGATCTCTTCTCGGAGGTAGCGGTTCTGAGATCTGTTGGACAAAGTCCTGATGAACCTTCCAGGGTGTTGTTTCGGGCGTTTAGGACACCGGAGTTTCGGCAACCGGAGGAGCAACAGAAGGCTGAACCACCCGCAAAGCCCGGTGCATCGGCAGCAGAGACCGCACAGTCTGCGGCCGGCACGCAGGCCACAGGTTCTCCACCACTGAAGCTTGTCTCAGCGCCAAAATCAGCGCCCAAGCAGGCGCCTACACCTGTCATTACCACCAGGGGGCCTTCCGAGGAAGTTCCAGCGAAAGGGGAATCCGCGGAACGAACCGTAGTGGGCGATCAACCGGCATTGCCCAAGCCCGAGAAGCGGAAGCCGGAACCGGCCGCTGAAGGCGTTACCGCGCCCCAGGCAGGCAAGCAGGATAAGGAGACTGTAGGGCAAGGTGAGCCAAAGACCACAACCACGGACACATTGGAAGAGGACTCCCTTTCTCGAAAGTCCAACTCTCCTGAATCAAAGGGCGAACAGCAGGAATATCAGATCCCGGGATCTCTCAGGGTCAGTATCAAGAACTACAAAGGTTCAAAGGTAAGGTGGGATCTGATGGTGATTCTGGACGACTCCGCTTCCATGGGGCGCAAGGGCAAGGCATGGCCTTCCGGGCGGATGAGTGCGGCCCGGCGATTTGTTGAAAAGATGGCCGGCTCGCTTTCTCCGGGCTCCAGGATAGCTGTGAGAGACTTCTACTGCTCAAAGAGTCGAAGCAAGAAGAAACGTAGGAGCCGACCGTGTTTGAGTCACATGCTCCAGGATTGGGCTGAGATCCCGATTGTGGGACTTAAGGAGAGTCTCTTGCAAACCAAACCTGTGGGCCGGACCAATCCCTGCGCGGCGGCTGCGTATTCTCTCAAGAAGGATTTTTCACCCAAAGGCGCGCTTCATCCGAGGATTGTTGTGATAACCGCGGCCGCCACCAAATGCCGTTCAGGCGATGTGCTCAAAGTGATCAACAGGAGGTGGGGAGACGATAGGCCCAACGTGGACGTCATAGGAATCGGGATGAGCCGAAGACGACAAGTGGGGTACCGAACACTGGCCAAGAAAACTAAAGGTGTCTTTCTCAAGGTGGACAAGCCCTCGGATATAGACGCCGCAGTCTCAAGGTACAAGAAGGCGCTTGACGGTCGCATCCGCGAAAAGGTTGAAGTGCGGGGCCCGAAAACCGCAGTAACCGTCGCTCCCGGGGAAGAGATCACTCTGGCCCCGGGCTCCTATACCGTAGTGCTGCCCGTGTTGAAGGGTTTGAATCCGGACAGGCGCGAAATCAAGAATGTGAAAATCCGATCAGGAAAGAGCAATGTCCTGAACGTCAGAGTCCGAAAGGGACGCGCTTTGGTCCGGTTCACAAAGAAGTGACCCGGTTCGGGCCGAACCGACCTGTCTTCAAGTGCAGTGAGATTCGCGCTCGCCCCTCGACATTTCCTGCCGGTGTAATCCTTCACTTACAGGTGGCAGACACACAAAACCCGCCCCGGACTCCGATCCGAGGTCTGCCCGTACGTGTGGGTTAAGGCCCGTGGTGGGGCAAAGTGTAGGGGCGCGGCATGGAGGCTGTCTCAAAACCTCCAGCGCGACTTGAATCTCAGCACGATGGGTGGCCCAGACGCCGCCGCGTCTGGGTTCCGGAGGAACAAGAGGTTCTTCACAACCGGCGCCAATATTCCAAGTGGCCGCTTACAGTCAGCGTTGTCTCAACTCAACCTCTTGTCGCTGCGCGACCCGGACGTAGTAACGTCCGGGCCACCCATGCCCAGCCGTGCTACGATTTCCCACAGATCGCCAATTCTGATACACTTTCCATGCTGCGCCCTCGTGCGCTCTACAACCGGATGATTCGGAGCACTATTCCAGCGATTTGACAAGGATCAGAGCAGGCCTACTCCGGCATCCAAGCGTTTTCCTTCTTCATCTTGTAAGTCCAAGGCAGCTTCGCGTTCTTCCAGCCGTCCTTGAGTCGCCAGCCTTTGTTGGGCCCATCCTTGAGCTTGCCACCCTCGAACCCGTCTACCACATTGTAGACTTGCTTGTATCCTGCCTTGGCCAGATCGTTGGCGCCCGCGGCCGATCTGCTACCGGAACGGCAAATGATGAGCAGGGTTTGGTCAGGCTTGAACTTGGCTTTGACAGCGTCAACAAATCTTGGGTTCAGCGCCTTGTTGAACTTGCTTTTCTTGTCACTCCACTTTCGAGTGAACAGTTTGTAAGGGATATTGGGCGCCAGACCTGTGTTGCCGATAACCTGGAATTCCTCAGGGGTCCTGACGTCGATCAAGACCGCCTTCTTCTCTGTGACCATCTTGTATGCGCCCTTTGCGTCTACATACAGCCCAACCACGGTCTGTTTGTTCTTGCTCTTGGGCGCAGGAACATCACAGAGCCCTACGCAAGCGCACGAGATCAGGAAGAAGAGCGTCAGACCCAACACAGATAACCTTCTTACCATGAGTACACCTCCCATTCTTTTCAAGATCTTCTTGACGGAAACCCGGACATAAAGACACTGCCGCGCTATGCGGTCTCGATTGTAGGGTGTTTGATACAAACTAGCAAGCCGCTGCTTCCAATGTTAATACCGTGGCCTTCAAGCGGATTCCCCAGTATTTGAGTACGTTTTGCTGTTTGCTTTGTCATGTCCGCCGGACTAATTGGGCTCTTGCTGAAACCGGACCTGATCCGTGAGGCCTCCCGGCGAAGCATAACGGTACCTGAGGAGTTTGCGGAATTGTCTTTCCCTTTAGCGGCCGGTCTGGTAATTCTTATTAGAATAGTAGGAAATCGTTGTCGCCACTTCCCCTGATCTCACTACTTCGGGGAGCCGGATGCCCTCATCCAACCCTCCCATAGGAAGGAGGACGCCTGCCCATGTCCCGCATCCTCATCGTCGAAGATGAAATACTCCTTGCCAAGAGCCTCGCCAGGTCTCTCAAGAACCTCGGCTATGAGATCGTCGAAAGTGTTGCCACCGGTGAAGATGCCGTACGCAAGGCTGAGGAGACCCAGCCTGATCTGATCCTCATGGACATCAAGCTCGAAGGCGAAATTGATGGAATTGAGGCGTCATCCTTGATCCGTTCTCGTATGGACGCGGCAATCGTTTATCTTACGGCTCATACGGCAACCGATCTGTTTGAAAGAGCAAAGTTTACAGAGCCGCATGTTTATCTGACTAAGCCGGTTTCTCCCCAGGAGTTGGGGAGAACTGTTGAAATGGCTCTGTACATGCACGAGGCGGACAAACGGGTCAGGGAGAGTGAGGAACTTCATCGGATCACCCTGTCGAACATCTCCGAGACTGTGCTAGTAACGGATGATGAAGGTATCTTCACCTTTATCTGTCCGAACATAGGCGTCATTTTCGGTTACTCCGTGGATGAGGTTCAGACTCTTGGCAATGTCGCAAGGTTGTTGGGAGAAGGACTCGTTGATCCATCCGTGCTGCAAACCAGCAAAGAAATACCGAACATTGAGTGGAGAGTCAGAGACAAGTCGGATGTGGAGCACCTTCTGCTGATAAGCATAAAACGGGTGTCCATCAAGGGCGGTACGCTTCTGTACACCTGTCGGGATATCACCGACCGCAAGAAGGCAGAGAAGGCGGCTCAGCGTCAAAACGCACTTCTTAACAGTACCCTGGAAGCCTTGACTCATCCCTTCTACGTTATCAATTCAGATAATTACACCATTGAGGCGGCGAATTCCGCTGCCGTCGCATCCGGTATCTCTGCCGGCGCCACCTGCTACTCCTCTGCTCATAAGAGGAAGGGTCCTTGTGACGACATTGAGCATCCATGTCCAATGAAAGAAGTCAAGAAGACGAAACGATCTGTGGTGGTGGAGCATATCCATTGCGAACCGGATGGTTCACCGAGAAGGGTTGAAGTCCATGCTTACCCGGTGTTGGACAGTGAGGGAAACGTCAACCAGGTGATCGAATACTGCGTGGAAATTACCGACAGCGAGAAGGCTGAGGAGGCGCTTCGAGATTCCCATGAGAGATTCAGGACAGTTATGGACAGCCTGGATGCAGCCGTTTACGTATCGGACATGGACACCTATGAGGTTCTCTTTATCAATCAGCGCATGAGAGACGTCTTCGGGGACGTGGAGGGGAAGACCTGCTGGAAGAGCATTTATGATGATCAATCGAGCCCATGTGAGTTCTGCCCGAATGACAAACTCATTGACGACAGAGGCGAGCCGACCGGGCTCTATGTATGGGACACTGACAACCGTAAAGCCGATGGTTGGTGGGATCTCCGCTATCGAGCCATTCGGTGGATCGATGGTCGCCTCGTACGACTCCAAATGGCCTCCGATATTACCGAGCGTAAGAAGGCGGAAGAACGCCTCCGAGAGTCGGATCGCCACAAGGCGGTGGCAGACCTTTCCGCCGGAGTTTCACACAACTTCAACAACATGCTCCAGGTTGTTGTGGGCGGTTCCCATCTGGCAATGAACCATCTGGAAACAGGAGCCTACTCAGAGGCAAGAAAGGCTTTGGAAGTTGTAATCAACAGCTCGAAGCACGGCGCTGAAACGGTTAAGCGCTTGCAGGATTTTGCCGGTATCGGAGAAGAAAAGACAACACCCGGGGGGAAAGTCGTTGATTTATCGGACATCGTTCATCAGTCCCTGGAAATGAGTAAGCCCTGGTGGAAATCCAATCCCGAGAAGAAAGGTCTGTCGATTTCACTGAACCGGTACCTGCGGGAGGGTTGTCGCGTGAAAGGCGCCGAGAATGAATTGTTTGAGGTTGTGATAAACCTCATCAAGAATTCTACTGAAGCCCTGCCGGAAGGAGGAGAGATAAAGGTGAGGACCTTCACGGATGACGACAACGTGGTTCTCCAGGTTCAAGATGACGGGATAGGCATTCCGCAGGAGAATATTGCTAGGATATTCGAACCATTTTTTACAACGAAAGGTCCGGGCGGAACCGGCATGGGGCTGGCCGGCAGCTACGGCATTGTTCACGGACTTGGGGGTGTGCTATCGGTGGAGAGTACAGAGGGCCAAGGGGCCGCATTCACTGTTACACTCCCATTTGTCGAAGAACCGTTAAGTGATGAGGCAACCATTGCCCCCGAGTTGCCGCGCAATCTCCGCATTCTGGTGATTGATGACGAGTTGGCAATCGTCAATATGCTCAAGTCAGGGCTGGAAAGGTCCGGACACACGGCATTGACCGCCCCCTCCGGCAGCGAAGGTCTGAAAATTTTCAGAGAGGCGCCGGTGGATCTGGTGATTTGCGATATTAGCATGCCCGGAATGAGTGGCTGGGACGTAGGCAGAACCATTAAGGAGATATGTGATCAGGAAAGTGTCCCCAAGCCGCCTTTCATCATCCTGACCGGGTGGAACGGTCTAGCGAGTGAAGAGGAGAACATCGTTGCAGCCGGGGTGGATGCCGTTGTAGAAAAGCCGATGCGCATCTCGAACTTATTGGCGGTCATAAGTGATGTGATTCGCGGAACTGATTAGGCTGTGTCGAGAAGCGCCGGCCCACGGAATTCGCTCAGGAGATCAGAATATGCCGACACGCATCCTTGTTGCAGAAGACGAGAAAGATGTCGCCGCAATCTTGACCCAATCCCTGAAACAGGAAGGATACGAGGTTACCGCGGTGGTGTCCAGCGGTGAAGACGTGGTTGCGGAAGTCGGCAGAGACACCCCAGATCTGGTCTTAATGGACATTAGATTGGACGGCAAAATTGACGGCATTGAGGCGACCCGCCGTCTATGCTCCTATTACGACGTTCCCGTAGTGTACGTGTCGGCTTTGTCGGACAGTCGAACCCTGGAACGGACAAAGACCACGGAGGCGTATGGTTACCTGATCAAGCCCGTATCTCCCAAGGATCTCCGATTCGGGATTGAAACCGCGCTGTGCAGGTATCGTATACAGAAGCAGCTAAAGCTAAGTGAGGAAAAGTTCCGCGGTATCGTTGAGGACCAAACCGATCTGCTGTACCGGTTCTCGCTCGAAGGTTCGGTCTCATTCGCAAATGAAGCGTTCTGCCTGTACTATGGAACACAGGGAGATAGCGTGTTGGGCCGGCATATTTCCTCCTTTCTACCATCGGAAGATCTTCAAAGAATACGGGACTATTTTGCCTCAACAACAGAGCAGGGAGCGTCATTAAGGTTCGAGCATCCGCACCCGTCTCCCGTAGGAGAGAGTCGATGGATCCATTCAACCGTCAGAACCCAGCGGAATGAGGAAGGAGAGACCGTGGAATTCCAGGTCTCTTCCCGTGACGTCACAGAGCGGAGACGACAACACGAAGCCTTGATGCGGGCTCAGTCCGACCTGGAGAGACTCGTCGAGGAACGAACGGCCGAGCTAAAGACTTCCAACAGGTACTTGACAGAGGCAATTGAAGAAAGGATCTGGAAGGAAGAGGAGTTAAAGAAGAGCGAGGAGCGCTTCCGAATGCTCGTTGAGTCGGCAAGCGATTGCATTTTCATCAAAGACCGATTTCTCAGGTACACACATGTCAATCCGGCCATGAAGGAAGTGCTTGGCTTACCGGTCTCGAAAATCGTGGGAAGCGGCGACAAAGACTTGTTCGACCCGGAAACAGCCGCTCGGTTACAGGAAGTGGATCGCCGCGTGCTCGACGGTGAGACGGTTGAGAAGGAGCAGACCAGAACGGTGCGAGGTCAGGTCATCACGTTTCTGGATATTCGATCACCCATGCGTACTGGGAGTGGGCAGATAACAGGCGTTTTCGGTATCGCGCGAGACATCACGACAAGGGCTCAGTTGTCCGACTCCTCGTCCAAGATGTCCCAACGGGAATATCCGTCGTCCGCCATGAAGAAGACATTACATCTGGCGGGGTTGGCTGCCGGGAAGACCAGCACGGTTCTCATAACCGGTGAGTCCGGAAGCGGCAAGGATTTTGTCGCCCAGTACATCCATCAGAATTCAGATCGAGCCGACGGTCCCTTTGTTTCGATCAACTGTGCGTCGTTGCCCCAGGATCTGGCGGAAACGGAACTCTTCGGTCATGCGGCGGGAGCGTTCACGAGTGGTTGGCGCGCCAAGAAAGGGCTGGTGCAGACAGGCGAAAGCGGCACAGTTCTTCTCAATGAGATAGGCGACCTGCCAATTCTCTTACAAGCTAAGCTCCTCACCTTTCTGGACACCAAGTCGTTCATCAAAGTGGGTGGAGAGACGCCGCTAAAGGTGGACGTAAGACTGATTGCCGCCACCAACAGAGACCTGGAAGAAGAAATGTCCAAAGGACGATTCCGGGAGGACCTACACTACCGATTGAATGTGTTCTCCATACGGATGCCGCCCTTGCGGGATAGAGTCGAAGACATACCTGTCCTTGTCTCAGAGACCTTGAGAGATCTGGCTCAAGAATTTCAGTTGTCCAAGGTTCCTCAAATCGACGATCGGATACTGGAGTGGATGTCCGGGCACCAATGGCCGGGGAACGTTCGTGAACTCAGGAACGTGCTCGAACGTGCCGTTATTCTCTCTGACGGCAAACGAATGCTGGACCTGGATCACATGGCATTGAGCCAATCGAGCGATGATGCTGGGGCGGTCACCCTGAAATTGTCACCGCAGCAATCCCTGTCGGATGCGCTGAAGGAGGCAAAACGTTCGATCGTTGAGCACGCACTTCAGCGCACCGGAGGAAAGAAGCAGAAAGCTGCCTATCTCCTGGGCATTTCCCGGTACACACTTGCGCGTCACCTGAAAGATCTGGGCATGACTCAAAAATAGGGATCGAACGGACAATGTGCGGAAGCTGACACATCCAAGAGCCTGTTAATCCTGTTGATACTCTTCTCAGAGAAATCACGTGGCATTTCTGCTACGCCTAACCATGCGAGATTGTGAGGGGGCGCGAAATGTGTGGGGTTTTGACACGTCAGACCCTGTGAATCACTCCTCTGCGGTTGCCGTTCATGGGCACCAGCAGAGAACCTAACGCATGAGAATTACTGAGATACGTCCCATCATGACCACTCTTGCGATTCCCATGGCACGGATGTTGCTACACAGAAAGCCCGATCGATGTCCATCATTGCAAAGAAGAAAGACGCAAAGGCATGGCTACGCATCAACAACTGGTTGACATGATCCTGGGCAAGCTTGCGCATGTGCAAGGGAATCTGGGGTGCATGGTGGTCTCCAAAGACGGTGAGGTCATGGGCTCTCGTTTGGATAGACGGTTCGCCCGGGACGAGATCGCTGCAATGGTCTGCGACATGGTTGGAATGTGCCACCTGGCTGCCGAACAGTGTAACTTGGATCGGCCCGATACCATGATGATTGAGGGAGAGGCGAGCAAGATCGCGGTGTTCATGGCTGAACGCGACATTGGCTACATCTTCCTGTTGGGCAAACCGGGAATGCTTGTCGGAATGTCCAAGATTGTACTGGGAGAAATTTTGGATGAGTTTGAGAAAGAGTAGTGAGCACAAGAGAGACCGCGACGGCTCCCGCGTAACGCCCTGCGGTCTTTTGGAAAGCGCTTCAATGCTATTGAACCCCCTAAAGGGAAGGAGAAGCACGAATGGATGACGACGTTCAAACAGTGATACGGGATATCATCAGGAATGTGCCGGAGGTCGTTGGGGCTGTGCTCATCGATAGCGACGGCATACCGATGGCCTGGGACGGCAGGTTCGATCTGGCCCCCAACGATCTTGGAGCGATCTTGGCGGCTTCCTACAGTTGTTACACGGCATTAGGCGCGGATTTGGGACAGATGACGACCAAGAGCATCATGGTGGAATATGACGATCTTAAGTTGGTTCATTACCAGATGCCCAGAGGGTCGTTGGTGCTGGTGGCCGGAAGGGACGCACCTCTGGGGGTGATACGAATGGAGGCTAAGCGGAGCATCCGGGTGCTGACTAAGTGCATGAAGTCAACTGCAGAGGCCAGGGCACGGCTTATGCAAAGTCTCAAGTTCCGTAAACCTAAGACGACGGCCGGCGGCGCCGGAGAGTCGTCAAATTTGATCTCCCTACTGGAGAAGAAGGCAATATCTGCCAATGAAAATCATTGATGACACCATATATCTTAAATTGGTCTTCTTTGGTACCGCGCTCGCCGGTAAGACCACCATCTTGGAATGGCTTTTTGACAACGCGATTCCCGATCAGATGAAATTGTCCGGCGAGATCAGACAACTAAAGACCTCGTTCGGACAGACGCTGCTCTTTGACTTTGTTCCCATTCGTCTCTCCGACAACGCTGTGGTGCGGATGTACACGTCCACAGGCCAGGACTACTACGCAGGCGCCCGATCAAAGCTCCTAAATGAGACTGATGGAATCTTTCTTGTGGTGGATTCCCAGAAAAGGGAATTGGAGCATAACCGTGAGCTGATTGAGGAACTCCGTCGGTACTTCAAGGAGATAGACGGGCTGGCCGACGCTGAAACGGTTGTTCTTTTCAACAAGCAGGATTTGGACGACATCTATCCAGTCGACGATCTCAAGGTACGTTTGGGGCTCAATGGTTGGCCGTACATTACTACCAGTGCCGTAACCGGCGAAAATCTGATGCACGCTTTACTCCTGATGTTGAAAACACTCACCTCAAAACTCCAAGAACAAGGGATAGACCTGACATGAAGATACTGGGCATTTTGGCGGAGGAGGCTATCAACAAGGGGCATCTTGTCCAGGTAGTGCTCGCCGACGGAGAGGGTCTGGTTCTGGAGAACTTAGGGGGAAGGTTCCCAGAGGAAGCTCTGATTGCTTCCCTTATGGGAACCGGCAGCCGATCTGACCGAATTAGGCAATTATTGCATGTCGGGCCCATATCGGAAATCGCAATACGTCTAAAGAGGGAGAATCTCATATTGGCAGGACGCTTCTTTGATGCTGCTGATGAGAATTATTTACTGATCATGGTGATACCTCCCGGAAATACATACAGAGTGCTCAGTACACGAATAATCAGGACCGTCATTGAGTCTCTCAAAGGAAATGAGGCTGTCACGGCGTTTACCGGCACCCTCACAGGGCTAGATTTACTGGAATATATGCAAACCATGGTGCTGAGCGGCAATAGTACTGTTCTGGGGATTACCTCCGGTGAAGGTGAGGTGTGCAAAGTATTCCTCCGCGATGGTCGGATCGTTCACGCGGTCTGTGGTGATCTGGAAGGAGAGCCGGCATTGTATTATAGCGTGAAATTCCAGGGAGGCCGCTTGTCGAATTCTCCTTGGACCGAACCGGACAAGGTGACCATTGACAAGCCCGCCGACTATCTGCTGATGCAGTGCGCGCGGGTGAGAGACGAAGCGCGGAGCAAAAACAGAGGACCTGCGTGAGAGAGGAACACGCCAAGAACAGGAACAAGAGTCTTGACCACGACGTACAACCGAAACAAGGAGGACTATGGCCATGGAAAGGGCGAGTATCACACCTGATCAAGCCGTCAAAATGCTGGGAGAGGGGAATGCCCGTTATGTGGGCAATACTTCTCAACACCCCAATCGAGACCAAGCCAGAAGGGCTTTAACGTCAAAAGGCCAACAGCCGTTTGCCACGTTTCTCTCTTGCGCTGATTCCAGGGTCCCTGTGGAGATGCTCTGTGACGCGGGAATAGGAGACCTCTTTCTGGTCCGAAACGCGGGTAACGTGGTCGGCGCCAATGAATTGGGATCAATCGAGTACTCGGTGGACCATCTGGGCGTTTCCGTCTTTGTTGTCATGGGTCATTCAAAATGCGGCGCAGTCAAGGCCGTATATGAGTCGGGCAAACTCGACGGCCACCTCAGAGGGATTTCAGAACAAATCCTCCCCGCGGTTGAGGAAGCCAAGAAGAATAACCCAAAAATCACGGCGGACAAACTGGTTGACGACGCGACCAAGGCCAAGGTGTGGAAGCTTATCGAAGAATCCGTACCCGCGGTCAAAGGCAAAACAATGCAGGAAGCGGAAAAGGCCGGTCTTTGGAAGGCGATCGAGGCCGCGGTCGTACCAAGTGACGATCAAATCGTGGACGAGGCGGCAAGAACAAATGTGTGGAACGCGATCGGGGTGGCCTTGCGCTCCAGTGAGAGCATCAAGAAGCGTTTAAAGAGTGGGGATTTGAAAGTCGTGGGCGCATTCTACGACATTGAGACGGGAAAGATAGACTGGATGGGGACACACCCGAAGCAGTCCCAACTACTTACGTAGAAAACCTTTTGGGCCTGGAGAACCGGGTCCCAAAATCAACAACAGAAGAAGGGAGAAACAAAATGGGACATCAGGAAGTTTTTGAGGCCATCTTGAAGAAACTGGACGAAGTTGCAGGGCACCTGGGGTGCATGATAGTGAACCACGATGGGGAAGTGCTGGGCTCGCACTTGGACAGGGCATATTCCCAGGACAAGATAGCCGCCATGGGCGCGGACATGGTGGCTATGTGCGACAAGGTCACAACCGAGTGCAAGTTCGGCCACCCGGACATAATTTCGGTCGAGGGGGAAAACGGAAAAATTGCCGGGGTGAACGCCCACCGGGGTCTGGGCTATATCTTCATCCTGGGTAAAGCGGAAATGAACCTGGGGATGGCCAAGATAGCGCTTCATGAGACGGTCAAAGAGTTCGAGCACGAGCTGGGCGCGTAATCGAAGTGATGTCATGGTCGGCTGGGGCTTGGTTGCAGGAATGGGAGCAATCTTCCCGCTGTCTTAACATACGTGATCTCCTGCAACCCTGTCCCTTTCCGTACGTCGGAGATCCAGGTGGAGCCTGCGGTACGTGTCGTACGAGGCTTGAAGAGCAAGATTGAGATGGAAGAATAAACCATGCACATCGTGAGCCTGGATCCGGTAATTAGTGTTAGAATTGAGGAATCGCCATTCGGTGATGCCGATCTGCGTGAATTTCCGTGGAAGGCAAGATACAATGCCCTTAAGAAAGCATACAAGCGGGAGATCTATTCGATCACGGTGGAGGGCGAAGCCGTCGGCGCGATGCTCCTCGAATTCCATAGCGCCCCCGAGCTGATCTTCTTCGAGGTCGAACCGAGGTGGAGGGGTAAAGGTGTGGGCCAGGCAGCTCTGGACATTCTCTTGGATGAGCTTCGCCGGAAACACCACGAGACTCTGATTGTGCAGACGGGACACCCGGAAATCTATGCCGGGATGGGGTACAAGTTCAAAGAACAGGACCAGGGTCACATTCTAATAGAAGTCCTGTCTCCTCGTCCGGAAGCGGTCTTCGATCCTCAAGCCACTGCCTGTTTCATCTACACTCCGAGATATCTGATCCACGATTTTCCCGACCACCCCGAACACGACGGTAGGGTTGCCTACACCATGACCCGGGTCAAGAAGGAAGGTCTTCTCGACGGCGCCAATGTCCTGTCCCCCAGGGCGGCTACGGAAGAAGAAATACGTGAGGTCCATTCAAAGGATTTGATAGATGAGGTGAAAAGGTGCTCAGAGGAGGGTAAGCCGGTGACCAGGGACACGCCCACAGGGCCGAAAACCTTCGAGTTGGCCTGCCTCAGCCTGGGGGGGGCGCTTATGGCCGGAGAGATCATCGAACAGTACCGTCAAGTCTTTGTCCTGGACCGTCCTCCAGGTCACCACGCATCGCGGGACCGGGCAGGGGGGTTCTGTTTCTTCAACAACATGGCCGCTCTTGCTCTGTCCCTGTCCAAGAAGGGATATCGGCCCTTGATCATCGACTGGGATGTCCATCACGGAAACGGTACTCAAGAGCTTCTGTATGATCTCCCCATCATGTACACGTCCTTTCACCAGAAATACCTTTATCCCCATACGGGTTCCGAGAAGGAGACCGGGGAAGGAGAGGGGAAAGGCTACACTCGAAATTTCCCGCTCCCTATCGGCATGCAGGACAAGGAGTACCTGGAGGTCTTCAGCCAGGTCAGGGCCGTGGCCGAGGACTTGAAGCCCGATATCCTCCTCATCTCTGCGGGCCAGGACGGACACTACCTCGATCGGCTTTCAGGGTTGCGTCTCACCTCTGAAGCGTACCATGAGATGGGCCGTATCGTAGGCGAAGTCGCAAAGCAACACTGTGACGGACGCGTGATTCTCGTCATGGAGGGAGGGTACCACCTTGAAGCCAACGCCGAGTCACTGGCCTTGGCCATCAAAGGTATCCGGGCTTCGGGTTTGGATAACTAATACCAGTGCGTTTTCGAACAAGTCATAACGATTTGCACGAAAAAAGCTGAGAAGTTGGTCCGACGTTTCAAAGGCAAATCCCCCCTTCCCCCCTTTGAAAAAGGGGGGTTAGGGGGGATTTTCTTGGCCACGGTTCCGGGTCGCAAATCACTTTCTAGAACGCGCATTGGTATAATTCGACTTTCGCACTTGGCTGTAAGCGCCGGGTTCCTCAATCCAAGCACACCCGGTCCTAGAGTCCCGGAGGGACGACTGAATGCGAGCGGGCGCCCCTGTGTCCCAGAGTCAGCTTTGACAAAGGGGGGTTGGGGGGATTTCCTCACTGTGAGCACAGGAACCGGATCTGAAATATCGGTCAACTTTTTTGACACTTGCTATAGATATTGGTCAGGTGCGCACAAACCATCCCGGGGGTCGCCGAAAACTGACCGGATCGGGGTATGTGTCAAGATAGCCGACTCGAATGACCATCTGAGGCACGAAAGCGGACTCCACAACATCAGGCTTGTGGTTATTCGCTATCTTCTTCAGACCGGTTTCTTCTTCCAACCATTGAGTCATCGGGTGAATTCCGAGTCCCCGCTCCCGCGCCAATAGCGCCATGCTCTCAAATCTGCGCCCTGCCTCCACTGAATCCGCGACGCTGTTCTCTTTGCTCGTCATGACAAACCATCCCCCACCCTCTTTGGCCAGTCCTGCCATGTGATCTACGCTCTTCTTCCGAAAACTTGCCTTCATCATGTCCTGCCTGGACACGAAGTTCCGGAAATACCAACCCAGTATTCCCCGAACTTCCATGCCTTCGGCAGACAGCCCGTCTCGGAACTTCCTTGCTTCGGCATCATTCGGGCGGAACCATTTGACGCTTTCCCTTTGCGCTTCATCCCGAAAGACCTGTGTTCGAAACGTCTCGACCGCTCCCTCCCGTATACATTTTGCATGGTCCGAACCTCGAGGAAAATAGAAGAGTCGGCCGCCCGCAGCCGCGGAAAGCGCTTTCACATCGACGCTCTTGATCTCACTGTTGCGGAATCCATGCTTGGGGGTCATCCGCGATGTTATCCGTTTCAGAGGGTAGTCGGAGGCAACCCTTTTGCGCAAGGAAACCTTGATGATTTCTTCATCGGTCGGGGCAGCGGCGACCACATCCATCTCCGCCTCATAACCGAATGTGGTCGCGGCGACGGACAGGTTCTCTGAAAACGCTCCAATTGATTGCAAGGCCACTATGTGATGCGGATCGATGCTCCCTAATCTTCGTTCCGGGTCCACACCGATAATCCATTCATTGGGATTGACAGTTTTCACGAACCAGGGCTGGCTGTTGTGCCCGTTGGCGGCAAGCGACGCGTAGTAAAGGATGGCTGAGAGTTTGTCGTCAAGTCCCTTCACTGCGTCCAACGGCCTGCCGGACCGCTCCAGGTCGGCACGTCCGGCCCCTTGACATCCTCCGACCACCAGCCCGGCACACGAAGCCACAGCCGCTCCTCCCATGGTCTTGAGGAACCTTCGGCGCTGTTGATTGACTGCTTGTTTCATTTTCCTTCTCCTGTCCTTTGATGATTAGGCCTTTCCCCGTGGGGCAATTCGTTGTGTATACACCGCAGCCTGTACAGGTTTCCCGTCAATCAAAGCCACAAAATCACTCTGAGTGATCATGTAGGGCGCATTGACTTCCACTCCCTCGAAGGGTTCCAGCGGACCGTATCAAGGGTCTTGGCGGCTATCTGTATTGCTTCAGTGGGGCATCGGTGTATGCACCCCAGGCATACGTCGCAATCCGCGCCGAATTCAATCCCGTGACCGGAGGAGCGAATGTTGTCACGAGGGCAGGCCTTAACGCACAACAGGCATTCATTGCACCGTTCATTTACAATATGGAACTGACCGATGAAGTCTTCATATTTGTTGTTTGCTCGTATTTCCAGAGGTTTCACTATTCTCTCATCTATGCTCGTGTACCATTTCACTGGTGGAAATGTGAGGCTCCGCGCGGCTTCAAGACGGGCCACAAAATCCCCTATCTTGGACGCAATCTTTCGGGTGTGAATGGCCTTCAACATACGCTCAAGGTTTGAACCCTTTGCTGCAAAGAACAACAGAGCATCGGTTCCCGGCATTGTGAATTCGATCCCCCCCCGTGGAACAAAAGAGCGTTGCTCGGACAACGCCAGGATGTTGCGCATGGCGTTTCCCGAGTACAGCCCTTTGGTACAATAGAGGAAAATGCTCCTTTTTCGCCCGTCCAGCCGGCCCAGGAAATCATAAACAAGTTCGGGAGCGTCTCGGAAATGTATAGGAAAGCCCACCCCGGCAGCGTCGAATCCGTTATCCGCGTCATCCATGCTGTCGCGCGTGATCCTCTTCAAAGTAACATCATGTCCACCGGCGGCTATCGCTCTCTTCATCTGTCTGGAGATGTACTCCGTGTTTCCGGCCCCGGAGTAGTAGTACAACGTGTAATTCATTACATGCCTCGCTTTCGAGTTATTCTACAACTGCAATGCCTCAAATTGAGGCACTACCAACCGAAGAAGTCAGCGGCTGTTCCACTACAGTTCTCGAGAGTTCTTACGAATTGGCAGGCTGGAAAGCCTGCCCCACAGGAAGAAGTTTCGGATTCCTCCGAAACTAATTATGAGAACCACCATAGTATGAAAACTCCAGCCCCAAGCCGGCTCGGAGTCCCGAAGGGACGAAAGATAATAGCCCAGGGATTTATCCCTGGGTCCGAAATCCATTCCCCACCGTGAGTCCCGGAGGGACGACACATAGCGAACGCGTAATGGTTCTGTCGTCCCTTCGGGACTCACGGTTTTCGGTAATAGCCCTTACCCGGCGATGAATCGCCGGGCTATTTTCCGACGCCCTTTCAGGGCTACGGTCTTTCAAGAAAGAAGGGGCACGCCAATGGGTCAATCCGTGATTACTTTTGAGAACCTCTATACGCCCAGTAGCTCCCCCTCCAAACCTCCCCATACGTAATTCCGGGAGCTTGCACGGTTCGCGGAGAACGGTTACCAAGAACCACAATAGGCACGCCGTGGCAGAGTGTGGTTCCTCGAGTTGGCTGTGAGGATGACGAGAATTCATTTGGACCTCCTTGGGTTGACCGGTGTTCCGGTCTCGAACAGTGTTCAACCGGCGGCGAAAAAAAATCAGCGCACTCTAATTCCGTCAAACAGGATCATGAGTTGCCGCTCCACCAACTGATCGAGATCCAGACCGAACGTGTCGAGGTACCCTCTCTTGTGGTTGAAGATGATGCCCTCAATCATGGACCACAGTCCTATGGTCATTTCCCATGGGTTGTCGACTTTGGAAATAGATTTCTTCTCCATTCCCTTCAGGATCACATCATTTAGCATTGACACGGCTTGAAAGGAAAGACTATCAAGTCTTCGCGAGATTTCCTCGGGAAGCCCCACTCTCTTGAAGCCCATATCCCTAAAGGACAGAATCTCGAAAAGCTCCGGGTAGTCAGTATAGAATCTCACGTACGCCTTGGTCAAAGTGGTGAGGTCTTCCTCCACGCTCAGTCCGTCCAGGTCTGTCGATTTCATCACATCCAGGAGGACCCCGAAAGCCTCTTCACACACTTTTCCATAGACTGCGTCCTTTCCGGCAAAGTAATGATATATCAGACCGGTGGACAGCTCCGCCTCAAGGGCTATGTCTCGGACAGTAGCGCCCAAGTAGCCCCCTCGAAAAAAGACAATCTTGGCAGCCTCCAGGATGCGATCCTTTCTCTCTTGGCGCTCCTCTTGCCGACGTCTTGCCAGAACTGAGCTCAGCTTCTTCATTTCTTCACGACCCGTCACAGTTGCTCCCGGTTCATTCCAGCCTTGATCAGTGTTAGAATATCGAACGGCGTTCAACAATGTCAAGCAAAAAATGCCCGGGCCCGCAAATATTCAGTTTCCGGGGGGCGAAAGTGATGGCAGACACATAGAGCCTGCCCCGGACTCCGAACCGGGGTCTGCCCCTACGTCCGAGCCCAGACCAGTTGTGGGACAAAGTAAAGGGGCGCACCTGTGTGTGCGCCCTCTTACCATCCGTTGAACGCAGGAACGTGGTCGTTCCCGTCGGCCGCTCGTAAGCGAATGGTTACCTTTTCTGCCGATCTTTCGCTTGACTTTGCCGGCCAAATTAAGTTATTGTTCCAATATCTTATAGTGTGTTGCGCTGAAGATTGGTCCTAATGTTCCGCCTGAGCCGAGCAGATATGACTTGCCGGATCGTTACCTGCGAAGCGTCGCCGTGTCATGACGCATGGGTGGAATGAATCCTGGTGAATCGTTGTTAGGTTCCCTGAGCCGGTGACGGTTGGACATGAAGCAAGGCTGATGGATTGGGACCTGCCGAGTGTGAGAGAGCCGCGGACCATTGTCGCCCGCGACGGCGCAATTCGTGGGTTTGTTGAAAAGGATGTCGCTGAACTCGCTAACAAGTGTGGTTTTCCTCGTGGTTACCTGTCTGGCGCTTTCCTTTGCGTCCAGTGGCCGTTCGCCGGCCGTCAATCCTGACGATTCCGATTTGAGACAACCTGTCGGTGAAAATGTATCCCCCGAGGGCACGGACTTGGAAGACTCAACAAAGTCAAGCCGACCCGTGACAAGGGTCAAGGCCACCCTGATACATCCGTACCGATCCGCGGGTGTCGGCGCGGAAGTTGAGGGCATAGTCCAAACAGTCGGCTTCGCGGAAGGAGACCGGGTTGAGAAGGGGAGGGTGGTCGTCAAGATATCCCCTGAGCGTTACGCGTTCACGGCCAAGAAGGCAAGAGCAAAGGTCAAACGCCTGGAAATCGGTTTGGCAAAGGCCGAGGCCGAGTTGCAGATCCAGAAAGATCTCATGTCCCTGGACGCGACCGCTCGCCTGGACCTGATAAGAGCCCGTGCCGCTGTGGAAGTTGCCCAACAGAACATCGAGGAGGCCAGGCTGGACCTGGAGGTTGCGCTTCTGAATCTTCAGGACTGCACCGTCAAGGCCCCCTTCACAGGATACCTGATCGAAATTCACAAACAGCCCCATGAAACCGTGAAGAATCTGGAAAAGCTCTTCACGATCATGGATGTGGCAAAGGTCTATGCGGTGGCGAACATCCCGGAGAAGCTTTTGTCCGAGTTCCCCAAAGGAGCCCGGGTCACGTTCCGGAATTCGCTGGGGAAACGGTTCGTAGGTACGGTGGACAAGGTCGCGAAGAATATTGACCCAAAATCCGTTACCCGGAAGGTGTACGTTCTAATCGACAACTCGAGCGGGGAACTGCCGGTGGGATCGGCCGGCTCAGTTGAGCCGATGCGGTGAGGTCTACCGAGATGCCCCCTTCAAGCCAACTTACATGCCTAGAAACAAAGGCACAACGAAGTATGAAAGTGCTTTCCGTTGTTCAGTAGTCCGTGGCTTTGCCTCGGACATACGCATCCCCCATCGTAGGCCCCGAGATTTTACTTGTTTAATGGCGAAGCAATATCACAAGTGAGTCTGAGAACCTGCGCTCTGATCGCGCTGGCTGCGTGCGGTGTCGTGTTCCTGTCATCGTGCGCACGGCATTGGACAAGCTACCTGCGGTCCGCGACAAACGCCCCGGGAACCGTACGGTCGGCAGCTGTAGGCCCTTTTGCAGATCGTGACCATGTTCAGTTTGCTCGGGCCAATGCTGCCCGGGTCCTGATGGATTACCGAGCCAGGCCCGCCACGACCTGGCTCGGCAAGAGAGACCTTACGCTTGAGGATTGCAGGTCCATTGCCCTGAGAAACAGTCTCGATCTTCAGGCGGCTCTATTGGCAGAGGCCGCCAAGGGGCGTGATGAGTCCAGCAAACGCAAGGCACTGCTTCCCGACTTGACCCTGACAGGACAACTCAACGAGCGGGACAACCAGGCGTATACCTATTCCGAATCTATGGGACGGGAGGGACGAAACCCGGTGCCGGGCGGAGGGCCTACGGTGAACAACTGGGGCGGCGCGACGGAGCGTACAAAGTTGGAATACGAGATGGAAATGAGTTGGAGTCCTACTGACGCGGCCGGCGCCTTATACAAGGCTCGCAGCGCCAAGAACGACCGCATGAAGAGTCACTATCAGAGAGTCAGGAAGGTTCAGAAGCTGATCGAGAAGGTGGATGGCGCATTCTACCGGATGCTCAGCTTGCAGGAATCCGTGCGCCTGGCACGCAGGCTGACCCGGCTTCGCTCCGAAATCGCATCCAGAACGGAACAGGCTCGCCGCGAAAAACCGCTCACGACGTCCAGCGACTATGAGTTGACTCAGGAAGCGCTGATCACCGCGCGAAAGCAACGGTCCCGGCTTGTCCACAAACTGGAAAAACAGAGAAACATCCTTGCCACGGCTATGCAACTCTCCCCGGACTATTGCGTCGACGGAGGATTCCGCGTAGTGGGGAAGGTGGCGCCACCCTGCTACAGGGCAAAGCTGTCCGAAATGGAAATGACGGGGGTCAAGAGCAGGCCTGAGGCATATGAGGCCGGGCTCAACTATTTCAACTCCGTGAACGATCTGAAACGGACGATGGTCAAGCTCCTTCCTACGGTCAAAGGCTTCTGGAAATTCAACCGAATCAACAGCAAGTATTACCTCAACAAAGACTGGCGTGAAGTCGGCGTGCTCGTGGACTTCGACCTGCTGAGTTGGCTAAGCAAGCTGGATGACCACAAGGGCGCAAAATCGACTGCCGCTAAGACTTACAAGGAAATGGGATCCGTAGCACTGGCAATCGCATCGGAAGTACGTGTCGCCGCGTTGACGTACTTCGAAGCAGTGGGCGGTCTGAAAAACGCCGACGATTCTGTGGCTTGGCGGCGGAGGCATCTGCGAGAGAAGCAGAAGCGACATGACAACTCCATAGAAACCAAGCTGGCCGTCATGAAGGCGGAAGCAGCCCTGCTGCGGCAGCAAATAGAGAGAACCAACGCGGTCGGCGAGGCAAACGCCACTCTGGCCGAACTTCAAGCTGAGATGGGGACCAGCTACAACGAACCCCACCCCCCTGATTGATACCGGCCGCGGACCTCATGCCGGGAAGCTTAGGGATCGCGGTCCCACTCCCTCAAAAACGCAATGAGAACTGATTCCATCGTGTCATGAATCGTTGGACTACGACAGAATAGAGCTTTGTTTCCCCTGTTTCGATTTTTCCGATGCCCTTCATTCCAACTCTCGCATTTTCAGGCGCGGTCGAAAAGCGGACACTGACTCGATAGACACTTCCGAACCGTTGCTGGACTTCGGCTATGGGAGCTATCGCCTCTACCTTGAGATGGTACGGCTTTCTGGGCTCGCTGTTGAGGTAAACGAAGGCCGGTTGCCCTTTTTGTACCAGGCTTATCCTGTCCTCAGGCACATAGATGACGACCTTAAGATCGTCGGGGATTGTTATCTCGCAAAATGGCTCGCCGGCCTGAAATCTCTTCCCGACGAGACTGGCCACCTCCTTTGTTCCCACTATTCCCGACACAGGGGATTTGACAGACAGGAACCGAGACTTCCATTTCAGGTAATTCAGTTCCGCGAGTGCGCTCTGCCGCTTGAGTTCGACCAATTTGCTCTCAGCAAGTTTTGAAGGTTCCTCATCCGATTCTCTCATCAGGAGCGTTATCTCCTTGCTGAATATTCGCAATTGCCTACGAGTGGTCTGGATCTCGTGGTCAAGTTCCTTCCTGTCGAGTGTTGCCAGAACCTGACCTTTCTGAACTTTGGCGCCTTCCGTCACGTTGATCCGGTCCACGACGCCGTCGATCCTGACAAAGGCGAGATTTCTGTCCTTGGGGACTATCTCGGCCTCACCACCAACCGTGTAGTTGATCGGGTAGAGGAAGAACAGGAAAACGATTGCCAGGGACAAGACACCGGCGAGGCAGACCATGCGGATGATCTTCTTTGCCCGCTTTCCGGGGCCTGAGTCCGGGAAAAGCCGCGAAAAGGCATCCGGTTTGCGTCGGACCAGCCATTTTTCGGCGAGGGCCGATGCGAACGATGGGACCACGCTCAGGAGGGTCAGGATCTCGATGTTATTGGGAACACTCCCTTCGTGGAACTCCAGAAGGAGATGTCCGACGATTCCCTCATTGTGCTGCAACGGCACACACAGAAGAAATGAGCAGTTCCCGGAATCCATGTGCGCCAACAACCGATCTCTCGCTTCTCGGGGGAAATCTTCGTCCGACAACTGATCGGAATCACCCTTTGCCGACAGCAGGATCGCCCTGTCCACATTCTTCAGAAGACTTCCAAGCCTGGTCACTTCTTTGTAGAATTTGGATTTTGTTTTGAGACCAGGCTGATTGCCGGCCGCAACGAACTTGGATTCTCCACCCATGTGAGTGATCAGCAGCGCGCGATCAAACTCCACCAGCAGTCTGATATCGTTGGTAAGGATAAAGAAGAGTGTGTCCAGGGATTCCGCCTGGAGCGATTTCTTCGAGAACTCGAGTCCCATGGCCAGGGCGCTCTGTTTCGGGTCCTTCGGCTCTTCCGGCTGGGGCTCGGAAGCTTGCGCTTTCCCGATAGCTTGCGGTTCGACAATATCGTCCCGCGGCATAAAACCTCCACCGTCACAATAGGGATTCTCGGTTGAAAATCTTGACCACCTTGTCCACCAGCCTTGTGACAATGCTGCGTGGCGGGAACGACACTGCGAGGCGTCCGGTCATTCCCAGGGGTATCGCGTTGTTGTCGATGAGCATGTCAACGGAGCAATGGTATTGAGCTTCCAGGGGAGCGTCCTTTTGCCTCTCTCCTTTAACCTCCGTCGCAAGTTCTCCTCCCAACCGACTGGAAAACGGAGAATCTTGTAGATCGGTCTCACTGTAGGGTTTTATGGAATCGATCTTCATCTTGAACGATTTCCCGGTTCCCACGGGGAACCATATTTCCACCGCCTGCCCTTCATGAAGGCCGTGGATGTCGGCAGCAGGTACCAGGGCGTTAACCACGCAATGTCTCAGAGATTGCATCTCTCCTACCACAACTCCCTCTCCGGGCTGAAAACCTTCTTGCAAACGGTAGTCCAGGCTTGTCACTGCTCCATCAAAAGGAGCAGTCATGCTGCTCTCAGCCAACTCTAACCGGTCTTTCAGCAGCTTGATTTCTTCTTTCACTTGCTGAAGTTCGACCTCTTTACGTTCGGCTTTGGCCATCAATTCCGAATCTACCAGGAACATCCGGATTTCTCGCCTGATGATGTCGCGCTCGATCCTCTTCTGACGCAGCCTCAAAGCAAGCTCGGAAGTGTCGAGATCGAAAAGGATTTCCCCTTTTCGCACGATGGATCCGTCCCGGATCGAGACGGTTCTCACGAACGTGTGCATCGGCACAGCGAGTTTCCGGATTTTTTGTGAGCCGAGAAAGCACGGATATAGTGACCGGGCGGACCAGGGCACGAATAGCGGAATCAATATGGCGGCCGCAATTACGGAAAAAACCGCAAGGCCCGAGAGCCTGGGACGAAATTGCCCTCTGTTCTTGATCAAGGACCCGATTCCCAGCCAAATCGGCCTCACAATGAAGAGGCAGACGGCCAATAATGCCAGCACTATTCCCAGAAACTTGTCAAAACGGTAATAAACGCCCACAACAATCCCGGTGTACAGCACAATCCTATACGCGAACGCGCTGAATCCATAGGTCGTGAAAACGATCCTGTCCCTTCTGCTCCGGGCCGGACTTGGTACGAGTGAGTTGCCCATCACCCTGTTCAGGAAAAGATACTTGACCTGTTTTAATGAATTCGCGGCTAGATTCGGCATGCCCAGGAAATCAACCAGAATGAAGTATCCGTCGAATTTCAGAAGCGGGTTCGCATTGAAAAGAACGGTCGATATGAACGAAACCGCCATCAGGTAGAATGCCAACGAGTTGACAAGGCCCGGCTTTGAGAAATACCATATGTAGACCGCCAACACCGCCAGCACGGCCTCGGCGATGATCCCGGCCGCGCTGATAGTCGCCCGCTGCTTGCGGTCCGCCAGCTGCCAGGCCTCCGTCGTATTGCAGTAGAGGCACGGGAAGAATATCAGAAACGCCACGCCCATCTCGGGCACGATCAACCCGAATCGCTTGGCCACGTACGCATGGGAGAATTCGTGAACGAGTTTCGTCAGGGCTATGGTAACCCACAGGAAGACAAGGTTGTTCAAATTGAAGAAGAACAGATATTCCGTCTGAATCCTGGGCATCCCGGCAACGAGCAGGTACACGGCTCCCGGCGCGGCAACGGCCGCCAATATTCCGGTCCACTTATTGGCGATCAAGTTGAAGAGCCATAGTGTCCTATCGAGGAACCGGTCCGGGTTCAAGACCGGAATGAATAGAAAGTAGACACTGGAAAAGAACCGGGTTCGCTTGGCCTTGTCCATTTGCTCCTTGAGTTCCATCATGCGCGTGGCCGAACCGAATTTGGTCCCGAGCACGAGCCCCATCTGCCCCGACTTTGCGGTGATGTTGTGAGCGTCGGCCGCGGAATAGTAGGCGCCGGCATTTGCCAGCTTCTCCACCGCCTGCTCAACGGTCCTGGTTCCGTCAAGCGTCCTTAAAAACGTGAATTCGTATTCGGACAGGCGATAGTACTTCTCTGAAACAGGATCCCTCAGAACGACACGGGTTTTTCCGTCATTCTCTTTGTGAATGGTGGCTGTGAGATCGACCCGGAATTTCGGGAGGCGTGCCATGTCTTTGGTACCTTACATGCCTAAGAACAGAGGCACAACAAAGTATGAAAATGGCGGCAAGGCCCCGGGTCCCGCGCGTAGGGGCGACGCATGCGTCGCCCTCTTGGATAGTCGGTCTAACCCTGAAATCGGGGGACTTCCCAGCGAATCCATTTTCATAGGAACGGCCATGCCCGAAAAAAGGCACAATGAACCGTGAAAATAGCGGCAAGGCATGGTGGGTCACAGTCGTACGGGCGTAGCATGCTATGCCCTCGTAATTCCAATACGTTACTGACTGTCCACCGTGGAAGGCATCATCCGGGCAGCACGACCGGTGTGCGAAATTGACTCTTGAGGCAGCTGCACCGGTGAGCCCTTCACGGGTAATATATGTCGCAATCGAGTGAGGTTCAAGTAAAGATTTCCGTGAGCCGGACCGTGTCAAGGCTGAAGGTCAAAGACTCACCGGTCGTCAACTTGGCTGCCAGGCGCTCCGCTTCCGTTGTCTGCTGAGTTCCCGAGTCCAACGGCGTGGCCAAAGCCAACACGTGAGTCGCGCTGACATGCTCCAGGTCAAAGATCAGCGCGGTGGGGGTCTGCGGCTCGACAGGGTTGGAGGCGTCAGGCGCGGGGGGCTGATCCTGTTGGGATTGCTCCGGGTTCAACAATGCGGATAACAGATCCGGAGACTGTGCGGCCGGGGCGCTTCCGGTAGTGGTATCTTCCTGTGGCGCCGAACCTTGCCCGGTGTCCGTTGCACCATCGGGCGAAACAGCAGCTTGAACTCCGTCCGATGATTGGGGTTGGGAAGTCTCTGCAGAGGGCTGCACCGCTGTTTCCGGTGTTCCGGTATTGACCGCTGCGACCGCGTCTTCCAGGGCACTCATTACGGAAAGATCCATGGGAGCGACCGTGGAAGTCATCAGGGAATCACCGCCGGCCGAATCGGATGCGGTGTCACCTGTTATTCGGTCCATAGCACTGTCCGCGTCCACCGTAAACAAGGGGATCGGAACACCGCCTGCCCCGTGGGTATCGAGTAAACCGTCGTCCGGTCCATACTGAGACCGCAAATCCGGCGCATCCGGCTGCTCAGGGTCTGTTGCCGAGCCGGACCATGTTGGGACGATGCGGATGTCATCGACAGCTACCTCGAAGAAGTGCCGAAGCGAGGACACTTCCACGACAACTCGCACTTTCTCGCCGATCAGATCACTTGGTATGTCGGCCGAGAAATTCCGCATAGCGTCGAGCACAATCGACTTATCGTCGCCCGTTGTAGATATCCAGAGCGGCTGCGGTGTAGGATCATCGACCTGATAAACATATACGGCCACATGCTGAGTGCCGTGGTCAAACGCCCCAGCGCCTGTGTCCGGATCTATATAGTGGTTCCAGTAGGCCATATCCCAGGATAGTTCCACATCCACCAGACCACGGATGTCGGGAATGTAAATAACCTGGCTCAACCATGTGTGCATAGGGGCGTTGTTCGTATGAAGAGCTATGGTCGGGTCCGCTCCCGGTATGGTGTAAGGCAGCTCCCACGAATACTGATCCTGCATATTTCCATCGCGGTAATCGTAAAGCGCGTTGGCCCCGGGCGCGGTCCACTCTTCAACCGTCGTCCCACCCGACACAATAGCAAATGTGCCGGCTTGCACTTCCTGCTCCTGCTCCCCCTCCCAACCAGCCTCTTCCATGTCCCAGTTTTCATAATTATCTTTGAAGGTACCGTTCTTGAGCAGCCCAACCTGAATTGTGACTGTCGCGGGATCACTGACCACCTTGTTTGTTGTTCCAACGTCGAACCCGAGGTTTTCATACAAGACATTTTGCCCGTTCAGAAAACCTGCTATGTAGTCGATGTCGCCGTCACCATCCACGTCTCCCGCCACGCCGCCGTAGGTGTTGGTATCGGCTCCTCCGCCGAATTCAACTTCTGTTGAGTTGAATCTCCCGGTTGACGAATCATACAAGCGGTACGTGTCAGGCTCGCTATTGTTTGTTTCTATCAAGTCAAGGTACCCGTCTCCGTCTACGTCCCCGAGGCTGACGCTGCCGGTCCGCTCCCGAACACCACTGTCAATATAGATATTCGTAAAGGTACGGTCACCGTCGTTGCTGTACAACATGTTGCGGCCGTTCGGGTTTGACGTGCTGTAGCTACCCATAACAATGTCAAGGTCACCATCGAGATCTACATCTCCAACCGCGAAATCCACCGGATTTCTGTTCCACACGAGACGGGTATCGTTACTATATTCTCCATTTCCGTCATTCCAGTAAACGATGGGTCGGCTATTCCATTTTCCTGTCATCACGTCCAGCCATCCGTCATTGTCCAGATCGGCCAGGACAAGAGCGCTCGTGGAACCTAGTGAACCGTATTCCCCGAACTTGCTCACGGCCTCAAATGTCCCGTCCCCGTGATTGCCGAACACGTAGTGGATGTCAGCCCCGCCGATCACGATATCGATGTCGCCGTCATTATCCACATCGCCCACATCGATGGCCGCGGCATAATCTCCCGATGTGTCGGCAACTTCAACTCCGGCCTCGTACTGGCCCGTTGACTCATCCCAGAAATGGATGGTGGCGTTATCGCCCTGATTGCCAAAGATCAAGTCAACATACCCGTCACCGTTCATGTCGCCCGTGACGACCTTATAGGAATCGAGGCTGTGATCTCCCGAAGCATTGGTCAATCGAACGCCGTCTTCGAATGTCCCATCGGGATTGATTGCGTAGATCAGATTGGGGTCTCCGGAGAAGTCGTCAGAGTTGGCCGTTACCAGGAAATCATATGTGCCGTCCTGGTCTACGTCAACCAGCTCCAGGTCGCGAGTGTCATACGCGTCCGAAGCTGCGCCGATGGCCGTCCCCCCGTCGGTCACAAAGCCTCTCCAAGCGCCGGAAGGTGTGGTAAACGTAAACTCAAAACTGTCCGCGCCCCAGTAATCCGCGCCGGGCGTGTATATAAAGGTTCGAGAATAGTCACCGCCGCCAAGGTCCACCACGCCCCCGTCCGGTGTCAATACGCCGTGCTGGACGTCGTAACCGGACCTCACCTCAATGGCGACGAGGCCCACATCGGGCATGTCGGCATCGTGAGCGAAAACCTGGAAGGTCCTCGGGTCATTCACCACCACCCAGATCGTATCGGAATCAGCGATCGGCCAGTCGTGAACCGGATCCACCGTGATCGTTACCGTGGCCGGGTCCGAGGTCTCAGGCGTGGTCAGGTTCAGGTAGAGCCTCTCCACCGCGCCCCTGTTGCCGGCCATAATGTCAAGCCACCCATCGCCGTTGACGTCGCCCACTTCCACAGAGTAAGTCCGGTCCACGTCGGAACCGAGCGCTGTTCCCTGTCCGGTGGTAAAGCCCCCTACGCCGTCATTGAGGTAGATTCTGTTGATTTCGCCGCTGCTGCCTTGGTTGCCGGAGATCACGTCGGGCCGTCCGTCGTGGTTAATGTCCGCGAGCTTGATTCCGTACGTGTGGTCAGTGTCGGATCCGATTGCAGTACCCGGGGCCGAGGCGAATCCCCCTGCGCCGTCATTCAGATAGAGTTTGTTTGTCGCGTTGTCATTGCCTGCCACCACATCCAGCCATCCGTCGCCGTCCACGTCGCCCACTTCGATGGATCTCGTGTTGTCGTTGTCCGAACCGATGGCCGTCCCGGCTCCGGTTGTGAATCCCCCGGTGCCGTCATTGAGATAGAGACGGTTGACCTCGTCGTTCCCCGTGACCACATCGAGCCAACCGTTGTCATCAACGTCGGCAAGCTTCACTTCATATGTGGTTACTGTTTCAGAGCCGATGTCGGCAGCGCCCGAGAATCCCTGCCAGACGCCTCCGCTCTCTCCCTGATTGAGGTACAGCTTGGTTGTGGTGGATCTATTTCCTGTGACTACATCGAGCCACCCGTCATTGTTCACATCACCTACGGCAACCGAATACGCGTAATCCGTGGAGGTCCCGAAGCCCTGTCCGCTTGCGAAGCCCTGCCACACGCCAGCTGTCTCTCCGTCGTTCAGATAGTAACGGGCGCTGCTGCCGCTTGAGTCCGCCTCCACCGCGTCAAGCCAACCATCGCTGTTGATGTCGGCCAGTTGGACCGACCGCGATGCGTTGGACCCAAAATCCTCGAGCGCATCATCAAAGCCGCCGTCGCCGTCATTCAAGTAGACCCGGTTTATTCCCCCTTTAATTGAGGATACCATGTCCAGGTCTCCGTCATTGTCCACATCGCCGAACTCTATGAATCTGGTATAGCGCGAGCTGTTGGTGTCCGTACCCACAGCCTCGCCCTGACCGTCGGTGAATGTGCCGGGCGCTGGAGTGGTGAAAGTGAAATCAAAGCTGTCCGCCCCAAAATAGTCATCGTCGGGCTCGTACGTGAACTCCTGGTAATAGTCGCCGTTCCCGTCGTGATGAACGACGCCGTCAGTCGTCAACGTGCCGTTCGTGGTGGCCGTCCAGTCGAAGCTCACATCAGCCTCGTCGGGCTGATCCGGGTCATGTCCCCAGACCCTGAATGTGATGGAATCGTCCTCATCCACGGTAATCGACTGGTCGTCCGCGATGGGCGAATCATTGACCGGAGTCACGGTAAACGCGAGCGTGCTGAAATCGGAATAGAAAGCTCCGTCATAGGCCCGTACCGGGATATCCACTGAACCGTACGAGTCCTGGTGACTGGTGAATGTGACCACTCCCGTGTTCGCGTCAATGGTCAGACCGTCCAGTTGGAGACCGTCGTGGTACGTTGGGGCGCCCAGTTCATACGTCAGCGTATCTCCCGCGGCATCGGTAAAGCTCCCACTAACGTCATAATCGGTCGTCCCGAAGTCTTCGGTCTCGGCCGGGGGATCGGCTATGGGGTTGGCATCCGGAGCATAGTTAAAGTAAATCGCGTATTTATAATCTCCCACATCTCCTGCTGAATAGCTGGTGTTTTCCACCGAGTAATCCCCGGGCCCCAGGGTGTACGACTGAATATAGGCGTCAAGCGTATCGGCAGGCCATGCATCTCCGCCTCCCCAGTCATCGTTATAGGTTATAAGATTACCGGCCACAGGAACCAACCCGGAAAACAGGTGCAGATAGCTGTCCACGTAGTCCGGATTACCCGAATCCTGAGGATGTAGAGTCTGCATTCCGATGCTGACCCGGGCCGATTCAGTCAGGGTGAACGACCAGTCATCGGCATAACGCCCGGACCTGACTACTGAGGAATTGTCGGTTATTTCAAGGGCGCCGGTCAGGCTGACGTAATTGTCAGGATTGTTCAACGGAGGCGTGCCGGGAAACAATACCTTAAGAGGGTCGGGCGGCGTATCAAAGGCCATGAGCAGATCGTAAGGTCCCGCATCGGCGTTCCCGTACGTAGTTGTCTCTATTGAGTACGCGCCGGCGCCGAGAGTTACCTGTATGATGGAGTCGTACGCATCTGCTTCCGGCAGTTGCGTGCCCCCACCCCAGTCGTCGTTGTGGGTTATCTCGTTACTCGCGTCGGGAGTCAAGCCGGAGTATAGGAACAGGTAGCAGTCCACGTAATTCGGGTCGCCGCTATCTCCGGGGTAATGCGTCTGCATCCCGAGACTTACGGCAGTCTCTTCAGTCAAGGTGAAGGTCCACACATCCGCGTAACTTCCGGTTCGCACCACTGAAAAACCGTCGCTTGAGTCAAGCTGGCCCGTATAGGTGTCGTAGGTGGCCGGGTCGTCCAGCGGGGACCTGCCGGGAAAGCTGAACTCCGACCCCACGTCGGAAAGAAGGGCCGCGTCAAGAAGGGGCTCCGAGACGGATCCTGATCGAGTGGAATATTCAAGGTCCCAGTTTCCGGTCTTCCCGCCGGTGTCGTCGGAACTCGCGAACACATCCGCGCCCGTGTAAACGGCTATCTGATCGATCAGCGCCTCCCCGGATGAATCACCTGCCACCGAGCATCCGTACAACTGGATCTGCCCGTCTTCGGAGAGATTGGCGCCCAACGCTTCCCACTCGGCCGTGAACTTGGCAATATTGTCCTGGCCGATCTGATCCGCGCCGATCTGCACTAGTCCTTCATCGCCGTGTCCCACGATTGCCAGTGTCCCGATCTCGCGGCCCGCGGACTCCACAAGCTCATCGAGCATGGCGTTGATCGTCTTAAGGCTGTCCAGTCGCGAATCGTAGATGATGATTTCAGTGTTATCCACCACCGCGCCGGACACGCCCTCTATCTCGTCGATTGCGTTGGAAACCAGAACCACCCTGAGGTCCTGCTCCAAAATCGACTCATCGGCGTCCCCCCCGTCTGAGGTCGCGTCGTCCCCGCTGCCGGCATCGGTCTGGATTCCGGGATCCGCGCCAACATCGTCCTGGTTCTCCTGGACCGACGGATCAATCGACGCGTCGAGCACGATCCGATCTTCCAGGGCTTCCAGGATTAGTTCGGGTCCATAAAGTCTGAATTTCTCTCGGAATCGGAACCCCATATCAATCTCCTTTGGGAACTCGCTGCCAAACTCGGGTACAATATCTGTGCGCTTTCAATATTATTAGCAAGTTTCGTGCCAACATCGCGCCTCCGGGACCCGCAAGCCTATCGTGCTATTCTTACCAGGGTTTTTGGCAAGAAGTCCACCCGAGAAAATCATAGACACAGGACATGCAACCCGGAAAAATGCGTCGAAACCGCTCACCACTTTCAGAATTCATTGAAAAACACGTAATCTTCGGGCCTTACCGCGTGTGGTTTCCACACGTGCAACAGAGAAGTGTGTGTGGTTTTCACACATGAGGCCGTGCCTCATCGTCCCAGGTCAAAATAACTTTCGGTTATGGTAGTTCTCGAAAGTTGTCACGGAAACTGAGATTGCTTCGTCGTTTCACTCCTCGCAATGACGGCAAGGTCAAGTGTCATTGCGAGGGCGTAAGACCGAAGCAATCTCCATCGAAATGAGAGGACTTCGTTTCAACTGTGCGCCTGGGAATCCGACATTACTTTTGAGAAGCGCTATATGTGGAAAACAACGGGGTTCGCCGGCGTGACGGATTCGGATCGCGTGGACTCATGGCAAACTATTCCGAGAGCGCGTGCGGGCCAGGGCCGCGCCATTGCCCAGATCCGCCTCATCAACGAACAGCCTGTAAGGATATCTTATTTGCCAGCGATCCCTGTCCGGCGGCAGGCGGCCTATTGAGCGTTTGCCCAGACACAACTGAAGCTCTGTCGCGCCTTGTCGATCGAAACGGACAACCTTGGGCCTCAGCAGACCCGGTGAGCATTTCCTTAGAACACCGGATTGAGCCAGCCAATGGTAGACAGGCGAGCCAAGTGCCCTAAAACGGCTGTGGCATGCCTTGCGCAGCCTCATGGCGGCCCCAGTGAAGCGTCCAAGCCGCCCACCGTAGATCCGCCGGAGTTTGCGCCCCCTTTGAGCATACTCCACTTGCCCTTTCACGTCACGGGCGGTCACGAAACAGGTATCCGCTGCATCGTTGTTGTCGCCCATGGTTCCAAGTCCACGGGGGTCCAGGGTGACGACTCGGTGTGCAACCGCCGCTGAACTCCCCGGACACGCGAACACAATCACATCTCCGCGTCGAATTTCTCGGCCCTCGTAGGCTCTGACGTGGAGGACATCAGTGGGTTGAAGTGTCGGGTACATACTGGGTCCGCGATAGAACACTCGTTCCAGGCCGTCAAGACGGGCAGGTTTGGATTCTGAATCGTGATCGTGCGACCATGTGTTCATGGGACGAACTCCGGCACGGCGGCGAATGGTTTTCTAAGAACCGGGAACAGTAGAACTCGGCAGAGCCCTTTCCATTTCTTCCCAGAAACATCCGGTCAGGGTTGCCCGGAGGACAAAGGCCGGGAGCGCTCGGGCCAACCGGCAGGCATTGTCAAACAGCTTTTCCATGAGCGGGATGTCAAGAACGGGACCCCGTTTTTTCCATCCCAGCCGACACAAGTAGGAGGCCGACTCATTGATCATGACCGCGGCCGTGCCTTGGCCCACGGGAATGACCTCGTCTTGATCCGCTTGTTCGAGAAAGAATATTGCGCCGAGGGGGACCCCGTTCTGAACGTTCCAGGTTTGGTCGGAACTCCCCGAAATGACTTGGCTCCATGTTGGGAAAGGGTGAGTCATATAAGCTTCTGTTTTGACCGGCACAACCACTGCGCCGTCGTCGGATCGAGCCACCCAGGGATGAGGTATGCGGCGACAACAGGTTGATTTGCCGGTGCCTTCCCCCGCGACCAACAATACCCCTATTCCGTCCCGTTCCACCAGTGCAGCGTGCAGAGGGATCCCTCCGAGATAGGCCAGTCTGCAATGTACAGCGTATATGGAATGCCACATTGCCAACATCTCCCGGCTGCCGCGCTTCGTATTCTTGATCTCACAGACTACGTCACCCATCCCGCGTTGGTACCAAAGTTTCAGTGAACCAGAGTTCCAATATCCCCACTCACCCCGCGGAACCCCCTCAACCGGGAATGCGTCGAGCAACGCGACCGTGTTCTTCCGCCGGAATGTCCAGCCCTTCCGACTCAAGCCACGCACGAACGTCATCCTCGCGTCGGCATCCTCGGCCCCGGGCTCGAGCATCATCGTCGTCGCCATCTTCCGCAGCCAAGCCTCGGTCCCCGGGGTTCCGGTCAGGCGCCAGGAAAAGCCGGGGCCCAGCGTCATCATGTACGACTCATTTCCAAGATCTGTGGATCTCAAAGCTGTTCTCGCTATGTCGCTCAGCCGCGGAGCGTGGGCGCCATCATCCAAAGAAGCCGCCCGAGCATGCTCCAGTGAAGCCCCATGCACAATTACCGCTCTGGGGTTGTCCTCCGGGGCGACAATCAGGACCTGAGCCGTACCAGACCCCTCTGTCGCAGACAGCCGAATTCAGGGGTCCGGGCTGACATCCTGTGCTGTAATTGGTGGGTCCAGTCGTGCACGCCTGTCCTCCGGCCATGCCGGTGTCGATTTCAATGATTTCAGGTTTGATGTATTCCATCGCATCACCTTTGGGAAACCAGTTTTTGAGCCGGTTCAAGCGCGGGTCAGCCGACTGCCTTTCCAACTACTCTCGTTCGTGGTATTTTCCGACTCTCCGGAAACAGACCTTCCTTGTCCGCCTCATCGCAGTACCAGTAAGGGGCCCACAGACTCTTGCTGCGATAGTAGTTCTGCGCTACGCAGCTTCCAAGGCATATTCCCCGCATCAGGCATTCCCCGCAGATCCCTTGAAGAGCGCTTGGCAACCCTTCCCTGAGCTGATTCAGGACCGGAGAATTGTTCCATACATCCTCAAGGCTGTCCTCGGCCGCGTGACCGAACACCATATCCGGAAGAGCCTGACCTATTCCACACAGCGCATAGGAACCGTCCGCCAGAATACCGAGGATGCCGAAGATGGCGCAAACGTGACACCCGTCGCCCGTCTCCGGGTGGAACATCCGGCTCAGGGGGCGAAACGCCAGGGGATGACTGTAAGCGATTCTCAGACCGGTTGATCTTGACAGGTCAGTCTCCACCCATTGTCCCAACTCAACAAGTTCCTTGATTGAGAGCGTCTCCCCGGCCTCGTGCATTCTCTCACCTCTGGATGTTGGCTGGACCACGTTAAACTTGACCGAACCGGCCCCGAGCGTCTCCGCGAGTCGAACCAACCTCTCCATCTGATCCTTGTTCTTGCGGACTACGGACATTATAACCTGAGGCCTCAATCCTGCCCCGACGAGATTACGGATGCCCTGAACAGCCCCACGGAAAGCGCCTCCAACTCCTCGCATCCAGTCGTGGATGTCCGGCTCAGCTCCGTCCAGGCTCACCGCAACAAAGGGCCGCTCGCAAGCCATAATTCTTCGAGTGAATTCGGGAGTGCAGTACATCCCGTTGGTTTCCATTGCCAGACTGAGACCGGCTTTCGCGACACACTCCAGGATATCGCCGATCCCGGGATGGATAAGAGGTTCACCTCCAGTCAGCTTTATGGCGGCGACGCCCAGAGAGCCGGCCTGATCCACGATCGACCGAAAAAGATCCACGTCCAGCACAGGAGGCGAACCGCCCTTGACTTGATACCTCGGTTCCATCCAGCAGTGACGGCAACGAAGGTTGCACCCGTCGGTCAGGTAAAAGTAGAGGTGTCTCAAGGGAAACCTGATCTCTTCGGTTGCAGTTGGGGTGATGGTGTTCATGACGCTTTCCGGTATAAACTATCATCGCAAAAAAGCGACAACGAAGTATGAAAGTCCTTTCCGTTGTTCACTGGTCCGTGGCTTCGCCTCGGACAGGGTGCTCCAAGAAACGCGCACGATGCGCATGGACTTGGAGGAGAGGCCCTAGCCGGGCAGGCATTTCAACGTCATGCTACCGACAGCCGTCATGTCACGTAAGCTGTCCGGGGCCGGCTCAATCGCCCCACGCGCAGTGGCTCCCACCAAACCACCCCATACGTAGATCCGCAAAGGGTTGGCTTTTTCCACGGGACTTTCATGCTATCTTCAAGATAACGCAACGGACGGGGGAGCGCAACAGAAGGTAGTGGGTCAGTTTGAATATTTCTTTTTCTAGACATGCGACCGCGTTCATGGCAGAATGGAGGCATGAGTAACCAAGGCTCCAAAAAGAAGAAACGGCCATGCTTTTCATGAAGGACTTGGCCTCCCGGCTTAAAGGCCGCGTACAGCTCACGACAGATGGCCACAAAGCCTATCTGGAGGCCGTTGAGGGTGCTTTTGGTTGTGAAATCGACTACGCTATGCTAGTGAAGCTATATGGGCAGGAACCTGAAGGTCAAAAGAGATATAGTCCAGCCAGGATCAGAGGAACCAAACGAGAAGGAATCGCGGGAAATCCAGACCCTAGTCATGTCTCTACCAGCTACGCTGAGAGGCAGAATTTGACGATGAGGATGAGCATGAGGCGGTTTACCAGACTAACGAATGCCTTTTCTAAGAAGGTTGAGAATTTGGGTCACGCCGTTTCCCTCCACTTCATGTATTACAACTTTGCTAGGATTCACCGGTCATTAAGAGTAACCCCGGCGATGGAGGCTGGAGTCAGTACTCATGTATGGTCGTTGGAAGAGATTTTGGAGCTTATTGATTAAAGTCCATATCTTCCATTGACTAACAAGCATCAAAGGCAACAACGGACAAGGGACATACCCGTTACTTGGCTTTCTTTTTGTCTTTCTTGCCTCGCGCAGGCCGCGGATTTACGACAGCGGCATCGACGCTCATAGAACTTGGCTGGTCGTATTTTTGAAGACCAATTTCTAAAATTGGTACCATGGCTGTCGGAAGAAGATCTTGACCTCCTATGCTAACATTAGCGGCGTTAATACCAAATTTCACGCCAATCCCCCACAACCCCTCATGTAATCCCTGTTCCTTGATGAGTATTTCCGCTAATTCTCTAAAACCGAATGTATACCGTACAGCTTCCGCCATAACAAGTCTCCTTAATGTAAGATATGTAAATTAGGATTAATATCACTAGTCAAGGCCTCGCCTGAAACTCCGATTGGAGGAAAGTCCTTACCAAGGGCACACTCGGTTGAAGTACTGCTTGAGGTCTTTTGCCAGACGTAATTATCTTGCAACAGGTTCGATATGACACCATCATTTACTGCCACCGCTCTTGGTTTCGGTAATGACCAGAAATCTATAGGTTTACCAGAGTTTTCCCAACACACACGAAAAATCTCCGAATTGACCGGTCCTCGCTCGTTAAGATGATCATTATCATCGTACGCCACAATTGCTACTTTCATACCGAACGCGCGTGCGCATTTTATGATCATCTTGAGAGTTAAATTGCCAGGATTGTTAAGCAGTTGTGACACACGCCCCTTGGATACCCCGAGCTTTTCAGCCAACTGTGCTTGATTCAAGGACTTCGCCTGAATCGTGTTTTCAAGTTGCGTAACGAAGTCCGTTGCTATTCGATAGAGAAAGTCGTCAATGCTTCCCTCTGTCCAATGTGCCATTTGATTCACTCCCTCTCGGTTTCATGGCGAATAAGGATTTATGTCTCTTGTTGCTATCAATATTACCTTCTTTACGGCATCTTTTTCCCTCAGTGCGTTCGCTCCATCGAGTTCTCTAGGATCTGTTTCCCAAGAGTTTTTTCTGGCATGTGAGACTAAAACGCAAAGCTGAAAGGCTCGATCATGACGCAAGGGGTGGCACAAAAATCCGTAGAGTCGGTGATTTTGCCTGTTTCCCTTCCATTTAAACACGAAGCACTTTCGGTAACCCGGCTTGTCCCAACCGTGGAAATATTGGTTATGTATATTCCCTTCAAGCCAATGGTCAAACCTGGTGCGAACGAGCATCTGTTGCTTTCGTTCCAATCCGTAAAAAACAGTCTTTGCGTCGATAGTCGGATCATTCTCGCAAACAAGAAACGCCAGACCTCGACGCGTTATGCGGTGACCATCAATGAACTCGATTACATAGGATTTTGCACCGGCCATCCTGGAGCTACTTTTTCGTCTGGGGCCGACATCCGTCTGGCCCCAGCCTAGAATAGTTTAGTTATAACTAAACGTGCTGTCAAGCAAAATAACGTAGAACACGTGACTAGAAGCCTATTCCTTTTTCAATCCCGAGGCAAGAGCTTTCTGTCAAGGGATTTGTGTTGTCTTCTGGCCACCCCACCTCCCATGCCGACGCGATCACCCCTTGACCAGCAAAAAAAAATCAAACTGACCCACTACCCAACAGAAAGGTAACCATTCACTTACGGGGGGGCAATGGCAGGATGTCATTGCGAGCGCAGCGAAGCAATCTCCTGCGCGCCGGGTATGGGGATTGCTTCGTCGTTTCACTCCTCGCAATGACACACGCGATGAGAGGATCTGCCCCGCGACTGAATGGTTACACAGAAAGAGTTTGAAGCGAATTCGATCAAACTCGCACATCCTATTGTGCATCACTGCGGTCCGAGACGAGCCGGTTAAGCCCCTGAGTGCATCAACAGGTCCTCATCAGGGAGCTCGCCGCCCGCTTCCAGGAATCGCTTGTAACATGAATCAGGACATGGATGATACAGGTCGTTCAGCCCGGAATGGATCAGAGCGGGACAGCTGCCCGTACAGTAATCAATGTATTCACAATTCCGGCAATAGTCAAAATCGGTTAGAGCAATGCTCGACCGCCGTCGGAACCGGTTGAGTTCGGGATGATTCAGCCAGATTTCATCGACGCGGTCCCTATTGATTCTGCCGAGTTCCATGCCGGGGACTTGAACACACGGGACCAGCGTGCCATCCGCTCTCACTCCCAGCCTGGCCATCGGTCCGCTACAACCTGTCAGGTACCCGCCGACTCTGCCGCCATTCTCCTTTTTCTTGCGAGCAAGTTCCATGTTGAACCACCCGCGGGCTTCGGCCAATGGTCCTGCATTGGCGGTTATTCGTCCCGGGTATTTCGTGGCCAGCTTGCAGAGGCGTCGCATGGCGAGGCTCCGTTCGTCAACAGTGAGCTGAACCTGGTCCGCGTTATTGCGGCACAGGCCCAAATTCACGGCCGAGTTGGTAGAAAAACCCGGTAGTCCCAGGTCTTCCAGGAGCAGTTCGGCAATCCCATCGAGGTCCGTGACGTTCCGCCTGTGAACAGTTACCCGTACCTTGGCGGCAATCCCGTGTTTCAGAAGGAGATTCAGGCCCGCGACGGCTCTGTGAAAGGTACCCTCTCCCCTGAACGAATCATGGGATCCGGGCATGGAGCCATCGATTGAGACCTGGACCGAGTCGCACCGACCGGTAGAGGCGAGGAAGGCCGCGGTCTCGTCCGTGATCAGCGTGCCGTTGCTCAGGATGGAAAACCGCATGCGGTTGAGGACAATACCCTCGACAATATCCTTGAAGTCCTCACGGATGAAGGGCTCTCCCCCCTGCAGGCACACATCGAGCACCGCGTGACGGCCTAATTCCTCGAAGAATGTCAGCCACTCGTCAGTGGTCAGGTCTCTATCCACGTCGCCGTCGCTGCCAAAATGGCTGCAATAGCTGCATCGTAGATTGCATTGACCGGTTATTTCCAGGTCCATTCCCCGAGGGGTCTTCATCAATTTCATGGAAGCCTCAGGCTTTCTCGATCTCATACCCCACGAAGCCACGATCAACCAGATCGCGGATGAATTGCTTGAGATGTTCTCCCGCTTCTTCCGGGACGTTTTCCGCGTTGTCTCTCAATTCCCGCAGGATATCCAACTCGCTGTGGGTACCGTCCAACCGCTTCCAAATAAAGGCGCTCACCGGATTGAGACCGAAGCCTTTGCCGGTCTCGGGATCAAAGAGTATGGCCCAGTCATCAAATTCCTCTCGAAATACCAGGAGGGGATTTGCGACGGGCTTGTCGGTACTTGTCATTGGCTTCACCCCGCAGGCGAAACAGTCTCGTAAACACGGGAAAATTCAGCATAACACAGAACCGGACCGGCCGCAACCAGCCATCTTTCCAGGAGTTTTCTTGGAAATCTAGGCGACAAAGAGCGAGAGTTGTACGAATAGATCGAAATTCGCCGAGGATGACACACCTGGTTGCGATTCGTAGACCGGGCGAGCAGGCAGAGGTCTCGGCAGGGTTACGGCACGGCCATAGATACTCAAGGACGAGGAGCGCAAACGGGCATGGGGGGCGCACAGACCGGCATCGGCCCCGTGCAGGCCACCTTGTCCAACAAGTGATCAAATAAGCACAGAGGCCCCTCAAACGCGCAAATGCTGAGGTCAACAACTCCCATGGCCAAGTTGCCCAGACCGTTGACGGCATACCCGGGAGCGCGGAGCAAGCGAGATCCCCAAGAGGGTCCGCACGCTCGCGGATTCATTGGCGTCACGTGGGGCAACGGCGGACCACAGGCCACTAAAGGAGGCGGCGACGCCACGGAATTGGAAGGCACGTACGTGAGCGCGGGACCTCCGGCCAAGACCTCTACAGGCCCCACTGCGATCAGCAGGCCGGCAAGAACATATAGAACAAACAAGACCTTCTTGTTCATGGCTTCCTTCCCTCGAGAAGACATCAGATAACGAACTTTCCAGATCGCGGCCACCTTGCCAAAAGCCGTACATGAATACCGTGTTTCGTACCCTACTACATAACTGTCCGATTTGTCAATATTTATAGATATCACCCCGAGCAACCATTCACTAACGGGGGGCAACGGGGAGGGCAGACACATAGGTCTGCCCCTACGAAGACCAGCCCCTGAAACTGAATGGTTGCCTCTTCCCAAAGAATGTGCTTGATCTGGCAACAAGCGCACATTAGAATCCGGATGAATTCCATCACGGTTCCTATGCTGCGGCTCAGGCGAGGAGAAGACTTGGGTGACGAGAGATGTGGTGTGGCCATAGCTGGAGCGGGGCCACAGACTGGAGGCCATAATGCCTGACGATGAACAACCGACACTTGACGAGCAAGATCTGTCTGAGGATATTCCCAGGCTCCTTGACCTGGGAGATCTGACCACTCAGACGATCTATCTGGACAGCCTGTTCACGAAAGATGTTACCCAGTCAGGCAGCTTTGATGTGAAAGCGGTCCGACTCACATCCTTTGCTCGCTTGCTGAATGCCATGCCGGTGCCGGTCTTGCTCGTGGACCGATCATACGGCGTATCGTTTGCAAATGAGTGCTGGAAAAAGGTCAATCCCAATTATCGCAAGGTCATTTCCGGTTCTTTTGGCGATCTCTTTTCCGATTCAGTTGCGGGCAAGAAGGCGCACACTCTTATTGAAAGTGTGTTCGCCGACAGAAAGGCGCAAATGGCGCAGGGATTGCTTCAAATTGGAGACAGAGAAATATGGGCTCGTATGCACTTCCGCTCACTTCGGATAGGCACGGAGAGGTATGTGCTGGTCCCGGTCGAAGACTTGACGCTTGAGAGAGAAAAGGCGGTCCTCCAGGAGACGCACCGCCTACGACTCCAGGAAGCTCACGACGGCTTGGAACTCCGGGTGAAGGAGAGAACAGCGGAATTGGAGAAGAAGAACGAGCAACTGCGCCTGGAAATCAACGAACGAGAGCAGGCGGAACATGCTCTACGGGCCAGCGAAGAACGCTTTCGAGCGGTCTTTGAGAGCGCCGAAGACTGGGTCTTCATTAAGGACAGATCCCTGAGATATAGTCATGTCAATCCTGCCCTGCTGAACGCGCTTCGAGTCCCTCTCGAGGAAGTTTTGGGCAGGACGGACAAGAATTTGGTCGGCTCTTTCGAGGCGAGAATCTCGAGTGAGGTGGAGCGCCGAGTTCTTTCAGGGCAGACCGTGGAAATGGAGCAGACCGTGAAGTTCGCAGGCCCCGCGGTGACGTGCAACTTCATCCGTGTGCCTCTTCGTGATGGGCTCGGCAGAATCAACGGTCTGTGCGGCATTGGGCGTGACATTACGCAGCGGAGGAAGAGAGAGAATCAGTTGCAGTCGGGGGTTCCCGCGGATCTACACGACTCGTACACATCCGCAGCCATGCAAAATGCTCTGGAAGAGGTCCGCCGTGCCGCCGCAACAGACAGCATGTGTCTATTCCTGGGGGAAACCGGGGCCGGGAAAGACTACCTGGCCCGATACCTGCACGATCGTTCGCCCCGATCGGGCGGCCCGTTCTTCAGTATAAACTGCGCAGCAGTGGCCCGGGATCTGGCCGAGTCCGAACTGTTCGGCCATGAGTCAGGGGCCTTCACCGGCGCGATCGGCCGCAAACGAGGGCTGCTGGAACTGGCGGAGGGTGGTACACTGCTGCTCAACGAAATTGGGGAGCTATCTTTGGTGCTTCAAGCCAAGCTCCTCAACTTCCTTGACACCCAAACATTCACCCGAGTTGGAGGAGAGAAGCAGATCACGGTGAATGCCCGGCTCGTCGCGGCGACCAATCGCGATCTTGCGGCCGCGGCGGCTGCCGGAACGTTCCGTCAAGACCTGTTCTATCGTTTGAATGTGGTTACTATTTCCGTCCCCCCGCTACGTGAAAGGATTAAGGACATTCCCGTTCTTGTGGAGGGACTGCTCGAATCGATCGCCAAGAGGATCGGGATTCGTGGGGTCCCTGACTGCGAGACTGAGGTTGTTGGGATGCTGGAACGTTCCGACTGGCCGGGAAACGTCAGAGAACTGCGGAATGTCCTGGAGCGTGCCCTGATTCTCAGTGAAGGAAAACGCATAACCGTCCGCGAAATCGGACTGAAGCCGTTAACAGGTCGGATTGACCCCACCGATTCAGGCGACTCGCTCACGGTCAATCTTTCCGAGGAAGGCTCTATGGCTGAAACCCTGAAGAGCGTCAAGATCTGGATGCTGACCGAGGCGCTCAGTCGTAGAGACGGCCGTATAACGGAAGCCGCGGATCTTCTGGGCATCTCCCGAGATTCTTTCAATCATCATATGAAGAATCTCGGCATCCGGCGACAATAGGTCCACGCGTCTCCGGGCGCGGCTTTGCAGCACATACTGAAAAAGAGCAATGAAACAGGAAATTCGATTTCGACATTCAATCTCGGCCCGCTTGTTGGCAGCAATATTGTTTCCGGTGATTGTTCTCATCGTTGGTGGGTTTGTTTCTTTCTGGGTCATCGCAAATAAGCGAATTTCCGATCCCGCGGTAACAGATCTCCGTCAGCTTGTGAAGACGACCAGGGAACTCCTGGATATCAAGCGATCCAGTTTTTCCGAAACAGCGCTCCGGCTGGCCTCGGACAATCGGATGATCATATCGAATGAGACAATAGGACTGCACGATCTGGATACTTCGATTCAATTGCGGGGTACCCTGTCCACCATGTTGAAACGGAACCGGTTGACAGGGATAGCGCTTATCAGGCCGGGCGGAAGTATTGCCGCGAGCGCGGGAAAGCCGCCGGAAGAGGATCGGTTCCACTTTTTCACGGAAATGGGGAGACTCAAGGGTCGGGGAATCCGTGTCCTTTTTATGAAAGATTCGGAGGATCGCGTTTTATTGGTGGCCTCGGCGCCGGTTCTATCTGACGACAAAGTAGTCGGTGTGCTCTTCATCTCAAGGGAACCGGCCTTGGATGAAACATTCTCCAATGCGCTTCTGATAAGTAACGGCAGAGTCCAGTCAAAGACCTCCAATGCATCATTTCTTCTCCCGTTTGTTGACGAAATTGACAAGAGCCCTCAATCCAAAACCAATGCTGTGTTTGACAAGGCGCTTTTCATTTCCAAGGTACCGATTCCGGGAATGAAAGCCGGCCTGGCTCACATCATTGTGGGGATAGATCGACGCAAGGTGCATGCGCGGACTTGGCGGTTGATACTCCACGGAGCGGCAATAGCTTCCTTTGCACTGCTTCTGCTCGCGGTGTACGCTGTCTTCCTTTCAAGAGCGCTTGCGAAACCGCTGCTCCACCTTGTGCGAGTTGCCAAGAAGATCCCATCGAAGAGGAAAGACATTGAATGGCTGCCGAAACGAAACGATGAAATCGGCGTCCTGAACGCATCCTTGAGGAGCATGGTGGACGAGCTGAATAACACCATCGAACAGCTTGGCATCGCCCGGGAGCGTGCAGAAGCTGCCAACAGCGCAAAGAGCGACTTCCTGGCAAACATGAGCCACGAGATACGCACTCCGATGAACGGCGTCATCGGGATGACTGAGATCCTTCTGAATACGGAACTCACTCCTGAACAGCGTGAGTACCTGCGCGACGTTGAGACCTCCGCGGAATCATTGTTGGCGATAATCAATGACATCCTTGATTTTTCCAGGATGGAAGCCGGCAAATTGGAGCTTGCCGCCGTCGAGTTCAGCCTGCGGGAGTGCGTGGCAAACCCCATGACCATGCTCGGTGTGGCGGCTCACGTAAAAGGTCTTGAACTGGCATGTCAAATCCTTCCCGAGGTCCCGGACGCAGTCGTCGGCGATCCGGGTCGCATTCGTCAAGTACTGGTAAATCTGGTCGGAAACGGGATCAAGTTCACAAGAACCGGGGAGGTGGTCCTGCGTGTCGAACTTGAATCGCAAACTCAGCAACACGTTCGGTTGCGGTTTGCCATTACCGACACCGGCATCGGCGTTCCTTCCTACAAGCAAGGGGGTCTGTTTCGCCCGTTTGAACAGGCCGATCCGTCTACCGGCACGAGATACGGCGGTACAGGACTTGGGCTGACTGTCTCCTCTCAACTGGTCCACATGATGGGCGGACAAATCCGGATGGAAAGCGAAGTAGGTCGAGGAAGCACTTTCCATTTCATTGTTCGCCTCGGCCTGGGAAGTGAACCGGCCCTCCTCCCTGCGTTTGTGGACACCGCGAACCTGAAGGACAGGTCCGTGCTGGTAGTGGACGACAACGACACCAACCGGCGCATCCTGGAGGAGACGCTGAGCAACCGGGGGATGAGGACCACCGGAGCAAATGATGGACCGTCGGCATTGGATGCTTTGCAGCGGGCCCATGGTGACGGCCGGCCCTTTGCCCTGGTGTTGATCGATTGCTCGATGCCGGAAATGGACGGTTTTGAGCTGGCCGAAACGATTGGACGCCAAGGGGATCTGACAGCGCCGGCCCTGGTAATGCTCACTTCCCCGGGCAACCGTGACGAGGCCGCCGGATGTCCGTATCCGGGTATTCCGATCTACGTTTCCAAGCCTGTCAAGGAATCGGAGTTGTCGGCCGCGGTCGCTAGAGCGCTGAAGGAACCATCCACCGGTGACTATAAAGCCTTGCCCGAGGCCCGGCCTGCTGTGCGGAAATCCAAAAGGCCGATCCAAATTCTTGTTGCTGAAGATAATGCAGTCAATCGAAAATTCGCTGAGAGGATACTCGATACAATGGGGCACACCGTGACCGTGGTGGAGAACGGTAAGGAGGCCCTGGACTCTATGAATAGGAATGCCTATGATCTCATTCTCATGGACATAAGGATGCCCGAAATGGACGGTTTTGAAGCCACGGCGGTCATCCGGGAGCGCGAGAAGACCACCCGCGAACATATTCCAATTGTCGCCATGACGGCCTATGCCATGAGCGGGGATCGGGAACGATGTTTGGAAGCCGGCATGGACGATTACCTGTCGAAGCCGATAAAGGTTCAGGATCTCTTCGACACCATCGAAGATCTGGCGAAAAACATGGCGCCGGCTGATACCAAGTTGCGTTCAAAGCAGTACAGTGTACAGGCGCCGGACCGGGTCTCAAAATCCCCCCTAACCCCCCTTTTTCAAAGGGGGGGACCTGAACCTCCCCCCTTCAGCAAAGGGGGGCAGGGGGGGGTTCTCCCTTCCGGACTTGAGCCATATGTTCCCTCTTTGAAAGCGCATTGGTATGACAAATCACCGTCCGAGTCGGTGAGCCACGGGCCGGTGATAGACACGAAAGCGCTTCTTGAGGGAGTCGACAATGACACTGTTTTTTTGGCTGAGCTGGTCTCCCTTTTCCTTCGCGAGAATCCAAGACTCCTCGATGAAATACGTAACGCGGTCCAGGACGGGGATACCGATCTGTTGCAAGGCGCGGCCCACACTCTCAAGAGCATGGTGGGCAACTTTGCAGCGGACAGGGCTTTTCAAGCCGCGTCAAAGCTCGAAACCATCGGCATGAGCGGAAACATGACCGGAGCAGGGGACGCGCTGGAAAACCTGGAAAAGGAAATGGATCGTCTGCGCAAAGCGCTTGCGCCGTTCGGCCGGGAGACTGAGACATGAGGTTGTTGCTCGCTGAAGATGACCATGTGACCCGGAAGAGGCTGGAAGTACACCTGAAGAAATGGGGACACGAGGTCGTGGTTTGTAAGGATGGGGCTGAAACGTGGGCAAGGCTCCAAGAGGAAGATTCTCCGAGCATGGTGGTTCTTGACTGGATGCTGCCGCAAATGAGCGGCACGGAGATCTGTCGCAAATTGCGAGATCCGGGAAAGCCCTCTTACGTCTACATAATCATGCTCACCGCCAAGGACCGAAAAGAGGACATTGTAGAGGGGCTGGAAGCCGGGGCAGATGACTACATTGTTAAGCCCTTTGATCCCCGGGAGTTGCGGCTTCGCGTCAACGCGGGTCGGCGGATTGTGGAACTGCAGTCCGGGATGGCTGCCGCCAGGGCCCACCAGCAAATGATCAACGAGGTGCTCCAGCAGGAGATAGCGGAACGCAGACTGGCTCAGGAAGCCCTGGAGAACGCCGGAGCGGAACTCGAACGCCGGGTTGAAGAACGCACTGCTGAACTGAAGGCATCAAACGAGAATTTGATCCGTGAAGTGGAACGGAGCACGCGCGCTCGTGAAGCAGCCCATGAAAGCGAGCAACGTTTCAGGGCTATTTTCGATACGGCCCGAGATTGCATCTTCCTCAAAGACGGATCCTTGAGATACGTTCTCGTCAATCCGGCCATGGAAGAGGTCGTGGGGTTGCCGGCAGCGGACATGGTGGGACGGACTGAAGGCGAGGTGTTCGGCGCGGAAGTGGGAGACTACATCGCAGAGGTGGACTCCCGGGTGCTCAATGGGGAATCGGTGGAACAGGAGCTTGGTCGCCTCCTGAAGGGCCAATCAGCCACCTTCCTGGACATCAGGGCGCCCATGAGCGACAGCTCGGGAAAAACAGTGGGAATATGTGGGATTTGTCATGACATTACGGATCGTGCAAGGACCCGCGAAAAGCCCCGAACGATCCACGCGGAATACCCGTCTCCGGTTATGCGTTCCACCCTGGAAACCGCTCGACTCGCTGCGAAGAGTGACAGTTTGATCCTGCTCACCGGGGAGAGCGGCAGCGGAAAAGACTACCTCGCCGCCTATATTCACAAACATTCAAAGCGCGCGCATGGCCCGTTCTTTGCCATAAACTGCGCGGCGGTAGCCCCCGACCTGGCCGAGTCGGAACTGTTCGGGCACGAGCGAGGCGCGTTCACCGGCGCGCACGGACGCCGAAGGGGCCTGCTGGAACTGGCCGAAGGCGGAACCCTGCTCCTCAACGAAATAGGCGAACTCCGGCCGGACTTGCAGGCCAAGTTGCTCACGTTTCTCGATACCATGCAGTTCACACGAGTCGGCGGGCGCAAGACCGTGTCGGTACGCGCCAGGATCATGGCAGCCACAAACCGGGACCTTGACAAGGAAGTCTCGGAAGGCAGGTTCCGTTCAGATCTGTTTTACAGGCTGAACGTCATGTCCATACGGATTCCCCCGCTGAGGGAAAGGATGCCGGACCTCCCCGTGCTCGTGCTGGAAATCCTTTCCGAACTCGCCGCGGACTTGCACCTGGCGCACGTTCCCGAAGTGGAGGCTGAGATTACGGCCAAAATGGCTGCCTATGACTGGCCCGGAAATGTGAGAGAACTGCGCAATGTACTTGAACGCGCCTTGATAGTCTCCCGTGGCCGACGGATAGAGCTTCCCGCTACTTTCTCCGAGATCGATGCCGAAGACTGGAAGCTTGAACTGCGTTTTCCCGAGGATCGGTCGCTCACGGATGTCACACGCCACATGAAGAGGTCGCTGATAGAAGAAGCCCTGCGCCGCTCCCGAGGAAACCGCAGTGAGGCTTCAAAACTGCTGGGGATTTCCCGCCACGCGTTGCGTCGTCAGATGGAGTCGCTGGACGTGGGTGTGTGAAAAACACACACACCAGGCCCAAAGTGCTCGGTTTTGACGCACGCATGTGCCCATAAGCGCCTGATATTCCAAACCCTCAACATTGTGCTCGGTTTTGACGCACTGTCTTGCGTGGGATCTGGTTCTCTCGCAAGAGCGCTCCTCGGGGGATTCACGGGGAAACTCCGTTGATTCCGTATTGTTAGCGAAGGTAGACTTCCCGCAAGAGCTTGGCACAATAATTGCTATATCCCAGAATCGGATTACCAGGACAAGAAATTCCGGGACACCAGCCAACGCGGCTTCCCCGGAATTGGCGTCATGTGGAGGATCTGAAATGGGAAACTTCTTGAAAAACCGGTCCGTAGCATTTATCGAGCCCACCAATCTCTTCGAACAATTGGAAGAGCGGATCGTGCTCGACGCGTCCATCGATCCCATCCCTGATCAGGTGATTACCGAGGACGCCGCGCCCAACCCGGACCCCAATACCGGGGGCCTCCAGGTAGACGCGCACTCCCCCGCGGAGGACACGGGAGACGCGACGTACGGACTGAATATTGATGGCGTTGATGTCGGTGTCTACAACGCTAACAATGACCCACTGGCCGCGGACATCGTTTTCAACTCCGGTACTGGGGAGATCTCCTGGACGCCCAACAACCTCGATGTGGGCAGCTATAGCTTCGAGGTCACAGCAACGGATAACGACCCCGGGAATCCGGCGCCATGGTTTGACACGGAGATCTTTGCCGTAACAGTTGAGAACACAAACGACGCGCCTCTGCTGGACAATGGCGGCGACCCGGAGCTGGCAGCGGTTGATGAGGATGACGCGGATCCTGCGGGTACCCTGATTTCTAATTTTCTCAGCGACTTGGGCGGCAGTTCCATAACAGATGTAGATGCCGGCGCTTTGCAGGGCATAGCAGTCATCGGAGTGGACGATACAAACGGTTCCTGGCAGTTCGATGCCGGGGCGGGCTGGCAGGCCCTCAATCCGGCCGCGGACGGCCACAGGTTGCTGGATCTCACGTCGAGCGTGCGGTTCATTCCTGATGCGGGCTTCTACGGGACAGTCGCTGCGGCAATGGAATTCAGGGCCTGGGACCAAACCCAGGGAGTTGACGGCGGTACCTGGGATACCAGCGTCAACGGCGGCACGACCGCGTTCAGCACGGACACTGACACGGCAAGCATCGTTGTCAACAACACTTTGGATTTCACCTCAGTGGACCATGACGGCGACACCGGGCAGGGCGACGATCCGGTAATGGAGGACGACGCCTGGCTCTTCGACGTTCAGACCGACAGCGAGACCCTCGGCGATAACATGACCTATTCACTGACCAGTGGGCCGCCCCCTGGATGGATATCCATTGATCCCGACACTGGTGTGATGACAGGCAATCCCGACAACACCCATGTGCCCGGTTCGCCTTATTCCTTCACCATACACGCTCACAACAACACCACCGGCGAGGACTACGACCAGACCTTCACTCTCACGGTGACCAATGATCCCCCCGAGTTCCTCAACGTGCAGACCGACATCTACATGACCGAGTCAAGTGGACCCCAGAACTTCGACGTGCAGACCGACGACGAAGGGATCTCCGGTGCAGCGATCCCGTACACACTGATTAACAACGGCGCCGGCGACCCCGCCCCTGGCTGGCTCTCGATCGATCCCACAACCGGAACTATTACGGGAGATCCCGCCAATGTCGATGTGGGCGACTACACGATTCGGGTGCAGTTCGACGACGGCAATAGTCCGAACGGTGTTAAGACGCTCGATTTCGATCTTCACGTGGCCGATATTCCCAACTATTTCAAATCCGCGGACGCGACCACCTGGACCGAAGATCAGGGCGGCCAGATCTTTAACGCCCAGACCAACGAAGAAGGGGACGGCGTGACATACACCCTTGTGGATGGTCCCGAGGTGGTCCCGGGCTGGATCAACATAAATTCTACCAATGGTGAGATAGCGGCTACCATTCCCACCGCGCCGGACAATTCCCACGTGGGTTCCTATACTTTCACGATCCGGGCCGACGGAGGGCACGGTGATGTAGTCACGCAGCAGTTCACCCTCACCGTGGTGAACACGCCTCCCGCCATTGACACCACAACACCGAATCCCAACGGTTATCTCCCGAATGAGTTCCAGGTTCAGGAGGACTCGGGCGGCGACACATTCCAGGTTGAACTCATGCTGGCTGAACCCGGCGCGATCTATTCGCTTATCGGCGCGCCCTCTTTCGGCGGTGTTCCTGTCAGCATAGACGGGAGCGGGTTGATAACTATTTCCGGCGCGGACAATTCGGAGGTGGGCCTCTATGTGTTCGACATCCAGGTGGATGACGACAACGGCGGTGTAGTGACCCAGCCGTTCCTGTTGAACATTACTAATAGGGATCCCGTGTGGACCGATCTGCCGGACGATGACGCCAATCCCGGCAACGGATACGTGTGGGAAGTCGCGGAGGACACGACCGGCAATTTCGATGTTGGAACCGATGACGAACCAGCGCCTGTGGCCGCAACCAACTACTCGGTAAGCGGCCCCTCGTGGGTGTCCATTGATTCGGACACCGGTGAACTGACCGCCAAACCCAACAACAGTCACGTGGGCGACACGGTGGTCACGGTTCAATTCGACGACGGCAACGGCGGGGTCATTACACAGGACATCACAATCCAGGTGGCAAATGACCCCCCGCTGATCACCTCCCCTGATGAGACAACCTGGATCGAGGACGCGGGCGCTCAGGTCTTTGACATTCAGGGTGCGGATGAGGATCAGCTGGCTACCTATAGTCTTTCTAACGCCCCTAGCTGGGTCAATATCAATACCACATCGGGGACCCTGTGGGGTGTCCCCGAAAACCAGCAAGTGGGTGATTGGACTTTCCAGATAGAGATGCGTGACGGAAACGGCGGCATAGACACTCAGGACTTCACGTTGCACGTGACAAATGTGGCCCCCGATTTCAACACGGAGGATCACACCTATTTCAACGGCGCGGGCGGAATCCAGACGTTTGATGTGCATACCACCGATGAGAACTCGGATCATGCGGACAACGTCGCCCCCGATCCCTTGCCGAATCCCAATAACGATAATCTGTACTCTCTGAGCGATTACGTCAATGATCCTGACTATCTCGGATACGTTATTTCCGACCATGTCTCCATCGATCCGGACTCGGGCCGGATCACCTGGGACGGGGTCAGCCCCTTCAATGACCCCTCAGACCCCAACGAGCACGCTGAATTCACATTCGACATCACCTTCTACGACGGGACTGTCTGGATAACACAGCCCTTCGATCTTCATCTTATAGAGGACCCGGCTGACAATCCGGACAATCCTGATCCGAACTTCTTCAGTGACGACGAAACCCGTTTCCTGGAAGACGAAGGGGACCAGGTCTTTGACGTGGAATACCTGAACGAAGGGGCGGGAGTGACCTACAGTCTGGACGGGACCGAGCCCCCGGGCCTTTACATCGACTCCGATGACGGCGAAATACATTGGGACCCCACCAACAAGGACGTGACCGCGCCGGTTTTCGGTATCAATCCCGACGGGTACTCCTTTGACATCGAGGTGGACGACAACGGGACTACTGTGACCCAGACCTTCAGCCTCCACGTGGACAACGTTGATCCCTGGTACACGACACTCCCAAGGGCCTCATGGGCAGAGGACTCCGCGGGCAACGTGTTCGATGTGGGAAACACCGATGAAAGGGACGGCGCCGATCCGGACGGCTGGGCCCAGTATTCCTTTGACCAGACCTACGACACAGCCACTTACAACTCAGACGCTGACTATTGGTACAGGGACGGCTGGCTCCGCATGGACAAGGACACCGGCGAGCTGAGCATGAACCCTGCTGATTTGAGTGTGGACGATACTACCCCGATGCCTACGAACTACCACGTGGGGTCCCATAGCTTCAAGATCCTTGTGGATGATCAGCACAACAACAATGCGCCGGTAGAGCAGGTTTTCACCCTGTCCATCGGCAACCGTATTAACTTCACCAGCGCAGACAACGACATATGGCAGGAGGACACCGGGGACTGGACCTTTGACGTGGGGACCGATGATGAAGGGTATGTCGTGACGAACGGCGGCGTGCCCACGACCCACGACGACGTGACCTATTCGCTTAGAGCGGACGCGCCTACGTGGCTCCGTATCGACGCGGATGACGGCGAGATGTGGATAGACCAGGACAACAACGGGAACCGCGATTCGCCGGACAACCTTCTTCCCGGGACGTATAAATTCACAATACACGCGGATGATGGACACCCGGGGTCCGGGGATTCGTACGGCGATCAAACATTTACTCTTACAATACCTAACCGGGACCCTGATTTTGACCCGACTGTCAACAACCCTGCCGACCCACTAAACCCTGTCGGGTACGACAATATCCACATGGTGGAGGATGCCGGCCTTGTCGCGAACAGGGTGGACTTCCACACCGATGACGAGGCAGTAGGGGACACCTTCTACACCCTGATCGGCGCGCCCCAGTGGCTCACCATTGATCCTTATACCGGTGAGATGACCGGAGATCCTACCAACGTGGAAACCCGGGACGCCGTCCATGGGGATACACCCTACACGTTCACTGTCCGATGCTATGATCTCAACAGCCTGTATGCCTTCGGTTACGACAACCCGGTTCAACCGGACAGCCTTCCGGTCGATGGGTACACGGACCAGGCAGTGACCCTGTACGTGGACAACAACCCGCCGGTCTTCACTTCGAACGACCACGACGGCAACACCGTGCTGGGCGACGCTCTGGTGAACGAGGATGCGCCCTGGACGTTCGATGTCCAGACAACCGATGAGAGCGTGGGCGGAACCCAATACTATATCGACCCAGCGGACCAGGCCCTATTCCCGTGGATCACCATCGATGCCGATACCGGCCTGATGACGGCCAATCCCACCAACGCGCACGTGGGTGACCACACCTTCACCATCTATGTTGACGACCAGCACGGGGGAGTGGTCGCACAGAGTTTCGAGCTGACGGTGACCAATGTGGCTCCGGTCTGGCAAACGCCTCCGGGCGCTTACACCATGACCGTGACGGAAGACACCACCGGCAACTTCTTTGATCTGATGGCCGATGACGAGCTTCAGCACAATCCCTACGCGGGAACCCAGGTGACCTACTCTCTCAGCGGCGCTCCTCCGGGGGTGAGCATCGACCAGTACACGGGGTACATGATCCTGGACGTTACCAATGAGGACGTCGGGATCACTGATATCACGATCACCGTGGACGACGGGAACGGCGGCGAATCCTCCATTGTTTTCACACTGGACGTGAGGAACACCGAGCCGGACTTCACCACGGCCAATAAGGTGATCTGGGTGGAAGACGATCCGACCTTCTCTCCCTTTGACGTGGACAACACGGACGAGATTCACGATCACTGGCAGGGCCCCCCGGATCATGATGAGAATCTCTACACCCTGACCGGAGCGCCCTCGTGGTTGGAGATCCACGACAAGGACGGAGTCATCAGCATCACTCCCGGTGATACGCAGAATGCCAACGGCTCTCCCGACAACCATCTGGTTGGGGTCTACCATTTCGAGGTCGATTTCTATGACGGTGATGAGTGGATTCACCAGCCCTTCACCCTCACCATAAACAATGATCCCACGGACATCAGCCACGTGGACGACCAGGAGATCGACGAAGACACGCCCCTCACGGGTGTAACCGACTCGGACATCGAGGCTCGTGATGAATATGACCTTCCCGGGTATACCCAGGACTATTACCGTTTGTGGATACGATTGGACAACCAGGGCGATTGGATACGCGTGGACGGGACCGGGGCGAACAGGTACAATACCGTCAATGACGCATGGAACGGAGCGGACATCTCCTTTGACAGGACCACTGGCCAAATAGATTGGACCCCCAACAACGCGGATATCCCCGATCAAGAGGATCCGGCTTATCCGGGAGTCTATCACCACCAATTCCGAGTCTTCCATTACGACGGGCATACCAGCGGCTGGCCTCCGGCTGAGCGCCGGGACTACTTCTTTGTTGAGATCAACAATATCGCTCCGCAATGGAACGCTGATCTCCCGGACTGGCACTTGTGGGAGGACACTGATGATAGCGATGTCGGCGGTGACGGGACCATTGATAATTCCGTAGGGCTCTATCCGGACGATGTGGTTCAGACCGACGAGGAAGGCCAGGGTCTCACATACGACCTTCAAATCTGGGACGAAAGCACATCAGTTTGGGTGGACTGGACCGACGGATACGAGCCCAACGGAACCGCTGGAGGCGAGATAGTCTTCGACGAGGACACCGGGGAGATCGAATGGGAGACCACCAACGCGGATGTCACGGTCATGGACGATGGAATAACTCCTCAACGAGATCCCTATCGTTTCCAAATTCGGGCCGATGACGGCAATGCCGGGCTTCCCGGAGAAAGCAATTTCTCCGACTGGGAAGAGTTCCTGGTCACGGTTTACAACGATCCAACCGACATCACCCCTGAAGCCGGCCAGACAGCGCTTGACCCGATTGGAGACAGGTCCATCGACGAAGACGATCCCTTCAGCATAGATTTCGGTTCCAGGGATGAACAGGTCGAGGCCGGGGCCCAGGGGGATCCCCATTGGCAGGATTCCTTCTATGAACTGTGGATAGATGACGACGGTTCCGGTCCCGGCGTCCCCGTCCGGATAGATCCTGCGACCGGTTACCAACCGAACGGCGCCCTGGGAGGATTGATCGACTTTGACAAGGACTCCGGTGAAATGGATTGGACTCCCAACAATCTGGACGTGGGAGACTACACGTTCACCGTTATCCACAACGACGGCCACGGGAACACGTTCCAGGATGACTTCGAGGTGACCGTCAACAACACACCGCCGGTGTTCACGGCTCTGCCGGTCACGTGGACCCTGATCGAAGATCAGACGGGTCCGGTGGACTACACTCTCCTCGCCTCGTCAATCCAAACTGACGATGAAGGAATTGGGGTAACCTATTCTCTTGAGATTGACGGCTCTGACGTCACCCAAACCGACCCGACAGTGTTTACTCCGCCTACCGGCATTACACTGCCCCCAGCGGGCGGCGACTGGGTCTATGGAGAACCCAACGGTCCAGACGGCGGTGTGGTGGCTTTCAATACCGCGACAGGAGAAATCCAGTGGGCGACTACCAACGCGGATGTCACCCTCGACACCGGTGGAGGGCCAGCGCGACCGTCCTACGATTTCCGGATCGTCGCGAATGATGGAAACGGAGGCATTGCTGACCCGACATTCCATGTGGATGTGACCAACGACCCGACCAATATCACCGTTCCGGGTCCTCAAGTCATCTTCGAGGACGGGCCTGCCCTTCAACTGGTGGACGGGGACGTAACAGCCAGGGATGAGCAGGTGGAGAGCGCCAATTTGCCCGGGAACGCAGGTCCCGGGGATCCCGGGTACACCTTCTACACCCTGGAGATTGACAGGCACGACCCCTTGGGCAACCCGACCGGTTTTGTCGATGCCGATTGGTACAACGATAACAATAACGGTGGCGCGGACATCGTGTTCGATTCCTCCACCGGGGCCGTCACTTGGTCGGGAGCGACAAATCGTGATGTGGGCGATTACGAGTTCCGGGTCACCCATTATGACGGGCACAACACCTCCGCGGACGCCACCTTCGACGTCACGGTGAACAACGTGCCTGTCGATTTCGACGCGCCGAGTTCCCTGGACGGCCAGACTGTGGTTATTCCCGCGCTCAAATACTTCAACCATGATTTCGGCAGCACGGACGAAGGCCAGCATGATTGGCGGATGGTGGCCGGCCAACCCCAGGATCGTGTCACCTATTCCGTGAGTGCCGTGAATTCCGGGACTGGGGCGCCTTCGCTGCCCACGCTGACGATCGATCAGGACACGGGCGCTATCAATTGGCGTGCCCCCGCTATTATGGCAGGTACCCACACGGTCACCGTACATGTATACGACGGCAACGGTGGCGTGGACGTCCAAGTGTTCACCCTGATCGTGGATGATCCAGTGGACGATCAGACCATCGAGGTCAGGCCTGAAACGCCGCGGACAGAACCCGAACCGGGATCGGAATCACCGGGATGGGTACCGGAACCCGAGGACGAAGACGAGAGCCCGAACAAGACAGTGTCCAAAGATAGTCCGCTTTCCACCAAGATAAGGGACTACGTGGAAGAAGTCTTCAAGAAGCAACGTGAACGTCTCGATGAGATCCTGCCCCTGTTCGATACCCGACCATTGGAACAGCCGGACCTTGAAATAGGAGGAACCATTGCCCCCATAGTCGGGCTGCCCGGATTTGGTCCCAACGTGGAAGCGGGCAAACGGCTGGATTTCGACGCTGATGAAGTCTGGTTGATGGAACGCCTGAATGGGCAAGATCTCGATCAACCCTCGCCCGACCTGGGCGGCAGCATAGCCCCTGACACACCGCTGAACGGATTTCCACCGAACGTGGAAGCGGGCAAACGGCTGGATTTCGACTATTTCCCCATCAAAGACACAGTTCAAATGAACCTGGACGATCTGAAGACTTGCGACTTGCTGGGGCTGTAGACAGCCTTGCGCCAAGCGCCCCCGAATGGCTGAAGGATTGCCGTTGCGCGGCAACCATTCGGTCATTCGGGGCGGGGGGACGTTTCCGGTGAACATGTCATTGCGAGCACAGCGAAGCAATCCCCAAATTGCCTGGTTAGGAGATTGCTTCGTCGTTTCACTCCTCGCAATGACATGATCGATGAAAATATCTGGCCCGTGAAACTGAATGGTCACGTTGCGCGCAGGAAAACTCTTTAGTACACGACCCGTTTATGATAAGGTTCAGTAAAATTTGGCGGGCTTATGCGCGAGCGCTCGTCCCTCGAAAAGATCTCTGTAAACTATTCTGGAGTCGGATATGAAAAAACAATGGAAGATAGGAGTCTGTTTCGCGTTTGCCGCTCTATTGCTCATTGCGCAATCCGCTATCAGTGAAGACTATTCTCCGCGTCAATCGACCGTCCACGGGACCACGGTAGTCGCGCAGGCCACCAAATCGGGCGCTGACTTCACGTCCCCCGGTCCAAGAAGAATCAACGCGGTCATCTATCCGTCCCAGTCCGCTACCATGGGTTCGCCCGTCAGGGGCATAGTGGATCTGATCAATTACAAGGAAGGTCAGAGCGTAAAACAAGGCGCCGTGGTGGCGGAGGTCTCAAAGGCCCGTTATGCCGCGATTGTTGGTGAGTTCAAAGGCAACCAACAGGCCGTGGAACGCACACTCAAGGAAGCCCGTGAGGAGCTGGAGGTCCAGGAAGACCTGTATGAAAAGCGAGCCACAACTTACCACGACCTCTTGAAAGCCAGATCCCAGGTGAAGATCCTCGAGTCGCGAAAATTCGAGGCTGAACACAAACTGAAACAGGCTGAGATCGACCTCGATGCCTGCGTGCTCACAGCCCCGTTTTCCGGGATTATCGGGGTATTCTATCGTGACGCCTACGAAACAGTTGACTACCTTGAAAAGGTGTTCGAACTGGTAGACACCAGCAAGGTATATGCCCGTGTCAACTGGCCTGAAGCCCGGTTGTCCGAGATCGCGATTGGAAAGAAGGCGGTATTTCGGTACAAAGGCGGGGCCTATCACGGAGTGATCGACAAGATCTCCAGCCTTATCGATCCCGCGTCAAAGAGCAAACGCATACATATTCTGATAGATAATCCGCAGGGAAAGCTGCAGGTCGGCATGTCCGGAACATTCGATTTGCTGAACTCAACAAAGGTCTCCGCGGTGACCGAAAAACAGTAGCCTTCCTGTGCCGGAACTTGTTACCGTCATTCCTGCGAAAGAACGTCATCCCAGCGCCTGCCCCGATCCGGGGAAAACCGGGACCTGATACCAAGTAGGGGCGTATTGCAATACGCCGGGTCGGTCCCATCACGTCGTAAGGGCGTATTGCAATACGCCCCTACACCCCGGGGATATCAACGGATACCAAATCATTGAATCTCTCGCCAACCCCCCCCTCATCGCCGCTAGATATGCGGATTCCATGAGAATACCTGTTGACTTTTGACGTAGCAGTATGATACGTTTGGAACATCTCGATTTTAGTTTTGCGGCGTTCACGAAACCCTTGCACTTTTGGGCGTGACTTCGCGTCAATGATCGCAGGGCAAATGCCGCTAGTTTTCGGTTAAGGAGAATAAGGTATGGGAGGAGTGGCCTCTGCCAGGTCTTCATGTGGCCCGACATCCAGCGCGGTCGGTGATTCCTCCAAGTGTCGCGCCGGGACAGGGCTGGTCTCCGTATCAGTCATATTCCTTTTGCTGGTCGGTGTTTTTTTCAGTTTTACACTGACTTCCTGCCGGACAACCGTAGTAAACCTCCGTCAACAGAATGCCGCAATCGTTCTGAGAAATTTTCGTGTCAGGCCGCTGGCTGTTGCAAACAACGGCAACACAGAGCTTGCGCTGCACGATTGTATCCGTCTCGCCCTGGCCAACAGCCTCGATTTGCAGACAGCTCTCTGGGATGAGCGGGTCAAATGGGGAAAGGCCAAGAGCAGTCGGGTCCACATGCTCCCCAGTCTCAAAGGCGAATATGAGCTCGGCATGCGTGATCGCCCCGCGTGGAGCCGCAGCGACGCAATCAATCAGGAAGGTAGGTTTGAGGTTATCGGCCCTGGTCCCGGAACCGGTGTCACCAACTGGTCGACTTCTCGTGCAAGGGTCGCCAGGAAGTGGCAGGTCGAAATGAAGTGGTCGCCGATGGATGCGGCAATAGCTCGTTACAATTCCCGCGTCAAGGCGTATGAAGCCGGTTACTCGAGGTACCAACGGACCAGAGTGGCCCAAGAACTGCTGGGTGCGGTAGACGCGGCGTTCCATCGGCTATTGGCCCTGATGAGGTCGTTGCCCAAGGCGCGGGCCCTGGTGCAGAACCGCCGACAAATAGTGGCGGACTTGAAGAGCCTTGCTGAACGCGCGTTGGTTGAGAACAAGGAATACCTGGCCGAAAAAGACCTGCTGGCTGAGAACGAACAGGAACTTGCCGACATATACGCCGACATAGGAAGACAGCGCGAGATCCTGGCAGCCACCATGAACGTCAGTCCGGATACAACTATGCGGATTGCCGGCCGCTTGTTGCCCCTTCCTCCTCACAACCTTGACACGCGCGTGCTGGAGCCAATGGCCCTGGTCAACAGGCCCGAGGCGTACCAGGCCGACGTGGTCCACTTGAAATCCATCGATGAACACAAGCGGCAGCTGGTCAAGTTGCTCCCCAAGGCGGACGGCTTCATCGGATATTACCGTGATGAAAACAAGTTTCTGCTCAACAAGAATTGGATAGACGGAGGTCTGAAGGTAACCTGGGATCTCATCCAATTTACGGCAGACCTGTTGGAAAGTGCGGCAACCAGGGATAAGGTTGTACTGACCGACAGGGAAAGATCGCTGATCTCCATAGGTATTATTTCTGAGGTGAGGCTCAATACTCTCAAGGCGATTAAGGCCATGCACGAGTTCAGGAAAGCCTCGAAGCTGCGAGATCAGGCTCGAGAAAGGGTCCGGATCGCTCGCGATGTGGAAGATGTCAAACAGAGGAAAGCGTTGCGGGCGAGGATCGTCCAAATAGAACGACAGAAGGCGCAATGCCAATTGCTGGAGACTGAACTCGATCGTCTGACGGCCCTTGGAGAGGTTCGTGCAGCGCTTGCGGACCTGGATTCTACTGTCGGGTCCAACTACCCCATCGAAATGGCGAACGTGATTCCACCGAACCGCTCTCTCGTGTCAGCCTTGAGGAGGCCGATCGGCCTACTGAGGGGCGCGGGCCGGTTTGCCAGATCCTTCATACCGTGGTAGACTGAAGAGACTGACAGACCACACCTTCAGGGGGCTGACGCAATCGGTTGCGTCACGGCTGAACCAATTGAAGGGAATCCGAACACAGATCCAACATAATGAGGGAGACCAAACCCAGATTCAGACCGGACATCATGAGGCACTCGTACGACGAGAAACGGGGCGCCTATTCTATTGTCCTTGAGGACCCGGTCGCGAGCAAATTCTTCCGCATTTCCCCCTACGAATTTGAGCTCTTAAACATTCTCGACGGCACGTTGTCCGTCTCCGAAGCGGTGGAGAGACTTAAACTGCACGGACGCCACTTCACCGGGGACCATGCAACCAAGCTTGTGGAGCAATTCTCCAGGTCCGGCCTACTGCTTTCAACAGGATACGGCACTTCCAAGACCCAAACCGAATTGCGGAAAAACTTGGACACTGCCGCAAAGCACAGGTCCCTTTTCAAATTGTATTTCCTGTACATCCCTCTGATCAACCCGGACACCTTCCTTGATAAGACCGTGTGGCTCTGGCGGCTGGTGGTGAATCGTTTCACCGCGGCCTTTTTTCTTCTTTTCGTTCCCGGGGCCGGCTACCTTTTGTTCACGGGTATCGACCGTCTGGCGAGCCAATTCCTCTTCTTCTTCAATTTTGAGAATCTGCTGGTTCTGTGGATCGCTATTGCGTCGGCGAGACTGGTTCACGAGTTTTCCCACGCGTACACGGCCAAGAACTTGGGACTGCGTGTTCCCGAGATGGGAATAGCGCTTCTGCTCTTTTTCCCTTGCCTTTACTGCAATACAACTACAGCGTGGCAGCTGGCGGATCGTCGCAGCCGGATTTCAATTTCCGCTGCGGGAGTTCTGTCCGAACTGGTGGTTGCAGTCTTCTTTACTTATGTGTGGTACTTTTCCATGCCCGGATTGCTCAACTCGGTGGCCTTTTACCTTGTGGCAATCTCCGTTTTGTCGTCCATCTTGTTCAACGGCAATCCGCTGATGAAGTTCGACGGTTACTTCATTCTGATCGATTGGTTGAGGATGCCGAACCTCCAAACTAACGCGTTCAACCATTTGCGGTACCTGTTTTTCAATAGAGTCCTGGGAATTGAATCCGTGCAATCAAAGGCTGCGGCGGCCGGAAATCGTTCGCTTCTTGTGTCCTACGGGGTGTCGGCTTTCATTTACAGGTTTTTCTTGTACAGCGGTATCGTGATCGGGGTATATTTGAGATTCGACAAGACAGTGGGAGTGCTCTTGGGCCTGTTGGCGTTTTCACTGTTCGTTGTCAGACCAATTGCAAAGGGAGCGATCACGTTGATAAAACGGAGATCCGACATGCGCTGCCGACCCTACGGTCTGTTGGTGTTTGGGTTGATAGCCGCCGCGGCGGTCTTTTTGTTGGTAACTCCGTGGTCGAACAACTCGATCTACCCTTGCTATCTGGAATCCGCTCTAGTCAGGCAGATAGTTGTGCCGGCCGAGGCGCTGGTCAGCGAAGTGTTTGTGAGAAAGGGCGACAGGGTACACGCCGGCGAAACCGTTTTGAGACTCGACCCTGAGCGCTTGAACCATGATCTTGCCGACAAGGAGATGGAGCTGTCTCTGATCAAGAGACAGATCTCGATCATCGAAAACACCGGTGAAGACCTATCGAAATTGCATCTCCGGTATATCGAGCTTTCGCAAGCAACGGACGATATCAAACATACCAGAGATGACATCGCCAATCTGGAATGGAAGGCGCCGTTCGCGGGGGCGGTCACCGACCTTGTTCAGGACCTTCAGCCCGGGTTCAGTCCCGGAAAAGGGGCCGTAGTGGGCAAGCTGGCCTGCGAGACCAGGTGCGAGATCCTGGGTTTGGTCCCTGAGAACGATATCTCGCGCGTTTCACCAGGTGTACGGGTGGAAGTGTGGTTTCCCATCGGGAGCGGAAAATCCATTGGCCTCGCAGTCAGGGAAGTCAGCCCTTTCAACCGGACGGACCTTGAAGGATCGCCCTTTTCGAGCCGATTCGGGGGAGAAATCGCTACTGAGATTAAAGATCACGATCGCAAGGACTCGCCATTGGAAGCCTATTACCTTTGCAAGATGGATTTCCGCAACGTTGAACGCATACCATTGGGCATGACCGGGAGACTGGTAGTGAGTCAACCTCCCAGAAGCGCTCTTGAAAGAATCATTCAAGCGGTATACCGCACATTCCACAGGGAGATAATCTTCTAGGATACGACCCTGCGGCCGCCGGGATGAAAAAGTCATTGTGATTGAACGGCAACGGGACTGCACGCAATGGATACATTTGACCGACAAGTGAAGAGTATTGCCTCGCCGGAGGAAGCGACCCTGCCCGACAGATCCGACCCTGCCGGCGATCATGGCCGACAAGCGTTGGCCACCAGTCTGGAATTGGCAAAGAATGCGGTGCGAGCGAGGACTCTTGAAGAGTTGCAGTTCATTCTGGTCAATGACACCAGGGCCCTACTTCCATTCGACAGGTCAATATTGATTGTCCACCTGGACGGGGAATCCGCTCCGGCGGCCACCAACAATCAACCCAAACTTGAGCAAAAGGCGGATTTCGTGAAGAGGGTCAACACCCTTTCGCCCTTTCTCAAGCCACTTTATCGGGCATTGGTTTTGTTCGCCGGCAACCCGAAGACAGACGACATTCCGGAAGAATCAGCCGACAAATTGAGAGATTATCTGGCCTATTCCGGCTGCTCGTGTCTCATGATCATTCCACTATCAGTGTACGACCACACCGTCGGTCATTTGGTGCTCGAGTTCTTTGGCGACGTGGCTCCGGGCCAGGTGGAGACACTCGCCCTCATGAACACTGTTCCCTTTCTCTCTTCAGCGCTCGCCGAGAAGTGGGGGCTGGCAAAGAGCAGGCGGGCCCGTGAGGCATTTCTTAGATCCATAGCCGGTCGAAGCCCACAGGAAAAGCGCTTTGCCTTGTGGATGAAGATAGGAATGGCGGCGATCATACTGGCCGCAATTGTCTTGGTCCTATGGCTGCCGACTAATCTGAAATTGGGAGGAAACGCTGAAGTTGCTCCGGAATATGAGTATTTCGCGTTCGTGGAAACGGAAGGAATCATTGAGAAGGTATTTGCCAAGACCGGCGAGGTTGTGACAAAGGGCCGACTCGTTGCCGCGCTGGACCCCAAAGAAATCGACTATCGGATCAGGGAAGCCGAGCGATTGCGCGAAAGCTATGCAGCGGAAATGGAAATCCTTCGCAACATGGGGGCTGAGGATCCCGGCAAGCTGGCGGAGAGCCAACTCGTTGCAATCAAGGGCCAAAGAGCCAAGGTGAAGCTGGATTATCTCAAATGGCAGAGGCAATTTCTGGAAATCCGAGCCCCAGTGGACGGTACAATACTGACCGACAGGGTTGAAAGCCTGGTCGGAAAGAAGTTCAAGCCCGGGGAACCCTTTTGCAGCATCGCTCCGCATGATGTCCTGCTCACGGAGATATTGGTCAAGGAGAGCGACATCGGATTTGTGAACATAGGACAGGAGGCCCAGGTCTACTTCAATTTCGAGCCCAACAAGGGCCACCGGTTGACTGTGAAAGCAATCTCTCCCAAATCCGAAGCACTGGAGAGAGTGGGCTCTGTGTTCAGAGTGAAGGCCGAGTTCCTCGAACAACCCCCTCACCTCAAACCCGGCATGAAAGGCGTAGCGCACATCACCGCCCAGAAGGCCCGCTTGTGGTTCGTCCTCACGAGAAGGATCAGCACCAAGATCAATGAAATCCTACTTTACTTCTAGGAGCCCGGTTCATCCGCTGATTCTGAATTCCCGTTTCCCAAACAGAACAGGAACGCGCCAGGGTGGAATTGGTCAGGTGTGACACCAATAAATGCCGACGCCCTTGTCGGTCCCGGCCGTAAGGGCGCCGCATGCTGCGCCCTCTTGGATAGTCGGTTTGAGGCGAAACTCGCGGGATTCCCACCGCATCCATTTTCAGGTAAAACTGCCATGTCCAAGAAGGGCACGAACTCGTACCCGGAATACCGGGTAAATTTCCTGCCGTCCGCGCGACTTCCGCGACTTTTGGTCAAATCGTGCATCATTATTGGCAAGGGAGCTTCTGTCTCCGGAACACATAGATGCTTTGACAAACGGTCAATTGATATGGAGCCGTGCATTGAGCGAGTAGAGTTTGAGTTATTCAGAAAGTGAGGTCTCAAGCCATGACAATATTGCTGACTAAGGTCTTCTTTGCAGTCCTTGGCATCATGGCATGCCTGGCGGTGATCGTGAACGGGCAGCCCAGATACGAGAAATCTACGTTTGCCGGCGGGTGTTTCTGGTGCATGGAACCACCTTTTGAAAAGCTCGAAGGAGTCATAGACGTGGCAACGGGTTACACGGGCGGGAGCGGTGAGAATCCAACATACCAGAATTACGGCCAAAAAGGTCACATTGAAGCCATTGAGATAACGTATGATCCTTCAAGAATATCCTATCCCAAGCTTCTGGAAGTCTTTTGGCGGCAAATAGATCCCACGGATCCAGGAGGCCAGTTCGTTGATAGAGGACCGTACTATCGGACAGCCATCTTCCACCACAACGAAGAACAGAAGCGACTTGCGGAGAGATCAAAACAAGAACTGGGAAAATCCGGGAAATATCAAAAGCCTATTGTGACCGAGATCATCCCGGCCTCGACCTTCTATAGAGCCGAGGAGTACCACCAGGACTACCACAGCAAGAATCCCGTGCAGTACAAGTTATACCGATGGAAATCCGGCCGTGATCGGTATTTGGATAGGATATGGGGTGGAGACGCTAATGGGCCGGATCGGGCTGAAAGAGCAGGCCGTTACACTAAACTGAGCCGTGAAGGGATCAGGAAGAGACTGACGCGGCTACAATATGAGGTGACGCAAGAAAACGGGACCGAACCCGCGTTCAAGAATGAATACTGGAACAATAAGAGACCAGGCATCTATGTGGACATAGTCTCTGGAGAACCTCTTTTCAGTTCACTGGACAAGTTTGATTCCGGCACAGGGTGGCCGAGCTTCTCCGGACTGCTGGAACAGGGAAGCATAGTGGAAAAGCCCGATAGAGGCCTTTTGGTGACACGCACTGAAGTGAGGAGCAGAAACGCCGGCTCTCATCTTGGACACGTATTCAGCGACGGCCCCAAGCCGACCGGCCTGCGCTACTGCATTAATTCCGCAGCACTCCGTTTCGTGCCGAAGGAGGACCTGGAAAAGGAGGGCTACGGGCGGTACAAGAAGCTCTTCCAAGAATAGCGTTGAATCCCCGGTCAATTCTCTTGCCGAGCCAATGTCAGGCGGTCATACCAACTATCATCGCAAGAGAGCGACAACGAAGCATGGGAGTTGGTATGAGCATGTCCCACAAGTCTTGCCGCATGCCGGAGCTTGCGTCATTAGACTTTACTTCAAGCGCATGGTCCGTTAGAATTGAGTAAAGTGAAAAAGGTCGGGCGACTTGATGCATGCTAGACGCCCCCACGCCCCTACAAGGGCCTGCCGGGGTACCTTGGTTGTTTGCGAGAGGCTGTTGAAACTGAGAAAACAAATCTGGCGGAGAATAGGTATCTCCATGACAGGGGCTCTTTTGGTCCTTGGCGGGTGTGTTCTGCCATTCCCCGGACCCCATGAAGGGCGGGTGACCGACTCCCAAACCGGCAAACCCATTAGCGGGGCCAAAGTAGAGGCAGAGTGGTGGTGCCATGACAACCCTCTCCCGGACGGCCCCGGGAGTTTCTTTGTTCGGTCTTCCACCGTCACCGACGACCAGGGCCTGTTTCGGCTGGAAAAGGAGACTCGCCGCGGGGGTTTGTTCGGCGCTTCGTTCGCCTTGAAAATAAGCGCCGACGCATACATCCCCGCGGTTCTCATGGGTGACCGGTCGGGCAACCCTCTGCCCCCCTCCACGGCGGGTTACCCATTTCGTGAAACCGCCTCGTACGTGGAGTTTCCCACCAACTTGCACATCCAACTTGCTCCGGCCGCGCCCGTGTTGCTCAAGGCTATGAAATCCGGAAAACCCATGTATCAGAAGACGGCGAGAGAAAAGCTGACCAAACTCCTGGGTGTCGACTACAAATATAATGCCGACAAATGGGAGGCCGCAATTCTTTCGGGGGTGAAACAACCTGTAGGAGTAGTGAAGGATGACAAGTCTTCTGAGGACGCTGGTTGTCCTTGTCCGGACGCGGCTGATAGGTCCGGTCAGCCCAGAGAGATCCGCAGAAAGGTGCGTAGTCTGGTAAAGGCGGCAGCCCTGGGAGAGATGAATAAGGTCAAAGGGTTCTTGGATGATGGAATGGACCCTGGCTCCCAGAACTACGCTTGCCGAACAGCATTGATGAAAGCCGTTTCCAGTGGTCATCTGCAGATCGCTAAGCTCCTCTTGTCCAAAGGAGCGGATGTAAATGCCAGGGATGATAACTGTCGTACAGCACTATTCCGGGCTGCCTCACGGTACGATTCCTCTCTGATGCTGGAAACCCTCTTGTCCCACGGAGCCGAGGCTAATGCCAGGGATAAGGACGGCAAGACGCCTCTGATGTGCGCGGCGACATTTGGCCGAGCGGCCGCGGTGCAGATTCTGCTCTCCAACGGCGCCGAGGCAAGCTTGAAAGACAAAGACGATGAAACCGCATGGTTCAAGGCTGCCGTGGTAGACCGCAAGGACGTGATGGAACTTCTGGAATCGCACCGAACGAACCGGTGAAGGAGATGGTACCGGCGAGCTACCGGGCGTAGGTCCAATTTGCGAGCCGGTTGGTGTGGGCGCTTCGAGCAAGGTTTTGGGTTTATGCCTTGCACGGGGATGTCGAGGCATGGGAGGTCATATGATCCGAGAACACAAGCACCTGGGGCTGATGATACTTCTCTTCGGGCTTTTGCTCTTGCGTCCGGTGGTTCCGGATAGTCTGATGGACTTCATCTTCCTGGTGGCGCTGGTGGCCTGCGCGTGGCTGGTGAGCGCGGATCGCCCCGGAATTCAGCGAGTTTTGATGATTCTTGCAGTGCCGGTCATTGTGGGAATGACCGCGATAGCCTTTCTTGCCCCTGGCCTTGCGGGGATACTGACCCGTCCGATCGGGGTCTACCTCTCCTTGTCCATAGTAGCTCTCCTGGTTTTTTCCGGCTGCATAATTCTGTGGTCGCTGGTGAAAACGACGGAGATTACGGAAAACGAGATCTTCGGTTCCGTGAACCTCTATGTGATTGTGGGATTCATATGGGCATACATTTACGCTCTGGTGGAATTCTATCGCCCACTCTCATTCAACATAAACGCGGCGGAAGGTCAGACGGTGTCCAAACTGATCTACTTCAGTTTTGTCACACTCACCACCATGGGTTATGGCGACATAACGCCCCAAAGCGAGGCCGCGCAGATGTTGACTATCGTAGAGGCTATTGTGGGCCAGTGTTATGTTGCAGTTGTGGTGACTTATTTGTTGAGTGTCCACATTAGCCAAAAGATCAATGCCGACAGAGAAGAGGAATGATACCAAGTTGCGTTCAAAGCAGTACAGTGTAGAGGTGAGGGACCGAGTCTCAAAATCCCCCCTAACCCCCCTTTTTCAAAGGGGGGCAGGGGGGATTTTTCCCTTCCGGACTTGAGCCATATGTTCCCTCTTTGAAAGCGCATTCGCATGAAAGTCCCGTGGAAAAACCACCGCTTTGCGGGTCTACGTATGGGGTGGTTTGGAGGGCAATGCTGTTGACTTAAGAAAATGCCAACCAGTCCCCGTCGTCACCCCGGCGAAAGCCAGGGTCCAGTAGGTATTGAAAGACCTGGATTCCGGCTTTCGCCGGAATGACGGATAATGGTATCCGGATCAACAGTATACGGCTTAAGTCAACAGCATTGGGTTTGGAGGGGAGATGAGTCTCCCCTCCAAGGTCGTGCGCATCATGCGCTCTTGGAGTACCCTGTCCGAGGCGAAGCCCCGGACCAGTGAACAACGGAAAGGACTTTCATGTTTCGTTGCGCCTCTGTTTCTAGGCATGTATGTTGGTATGACAGGGACTATCATGCCGATACCCAATCGGTAATTACTGTTGGCAACGATTATATGCGGAACAATTCCCGTTGATTCGAGTCAAAGACAGCCCGGCCCATCAGCCTTCATCCAACACCTTCCGAACCATCCGGAGAATCTCCTTGGCGTCATACGGCTTACTGATGAATCCGACTGCTCCTGATCCAACCGCTTCCTTGGTTGGTCCATTAGCAGAGTGCCCGCTGGCGACAAGAACTTTTACCTTTGGATCAATCTTCAGGAGCCGCTCCAGGCACTCCCTGCCTCCCATCTTCGGCATAATCAGGTCCAGAATGACCAAAGAGATGTTCCCCTTTTCCTTGCGATAGACCTCCAAAGCCTTTTGTCCGTCCTCCACCGCCAAAACCTTATACCCGGCCGCTCCGAGCATCTCCCCTGTCAGGTCAAGTATCTGCTCTTCATCGTCCGCCAGCAGGATCGTCTCGGTTCCGAACGCGGGCATTTCCCTGGTCATCGTCATATCAGGTTCCGTCACGGCCCCCATCACCGGTAGGTACATCTTGAACGTACTCCCTGTCCCTGGTTCGCTGTAGCAAGCAATGTAACCACCGTGCGCCCGAACGATGCCGAAGACCATGGCAAGCCCCAGGCCGGTTCCTTCACCAACCCCCTTCGTCGTGTAGAATGGCTCGAAGATGCGATCCACTACTTCCTTTTCCATCCCGTGACCCGTGTCTGAGACCATCAAGAGAGCGTATTCACCGGGTTCGGCCTCCAAGTGAGTCCTAATGTATTGGTCATCAAGGGTTACGTTCCTGGTTTCAATGGTGAGGCGCCCACCTTCAGGCATGGCATGTTGAGCGTTGACGGCCAGATTCAGCAGAACATGTTCTATCTGTTGCGGATCTGCGTTGACGGTTCTTAGATCATCAGCAAGGAGGATCTCGATCTCGATCATTCTCGGAATGGTTCGTTGCAGCAGCCTGAGGACCCGCCGCACTTCACGATTAAGGTCAATGGGGCGAAGCTCCGGCTCCACCTTTGTGCCGAACATCAGAAGTCGCCTGACTAAATCCGCTCCGTCGTGGGCTGCCCGGCGTATTGACAGAAGTCCATTACGATAGGAGTCTTCCTTGTCTTTGTCCATAAGGAGCATGTCAGTATGACCCAACACAATCTGGAGCAGATTGTTGAAGTCATGGGCAACACCGCCGGCAAGAGTCCCGATGGCCTCCATCTTCTGAGCTTGTCGGAGCTGCTTCTCCAGGCCTTTCTTCTCGGTGACGTCCTCTATTACTCCCAGGCACCCGTGAACATCTTTTGCAAGGTCGTGCATCGGCGTCAGGATTACTCTGAAATACGAGGTCTTGCCCCATTTACTGGTGTAAGGTGTTTCGATCTCGACATTCCGCCCTTCTTCCATGCAACGCTTGAAGGCATCTGAGATTCCGGACTCCACAAGGGGTGGGAAAGTATACATGTTAATGGATTTCGTGGCTTCAGCGGATGGAGAGCCGAGAATTTCCAACAGACTTGGATTGACTTCAATAATCCGACCTTCCCTGTCAACGAAGATAATCCCTATCGGAGCATGCACAACGAGTGAGTGGTACTTCTTCTCACTCTCCTGCAGCGCCTCCTGCGCTCGTTTGCGCTTGGTGATGTCACGAAAAGTCCCGTGAAAACCGCAGACCCGGCCGTCAGCATCTCTTTCCAGGAATATGGAGACCACGGCCGCTCTTTTGGTCCGGTCCTTTCTAGTAATCTCGTAATCGAACCCCGGGTCGGCCTCGCCTGTGAGGTACACGTTGTTGAATGCCTCATAAGCCCGTTCCGCGTTATGTTCGTCTACGAGGGCTCGGTAGTCCATGCCCACCAATTCTTTTCTGGAATAGCCCATAATCTCGCATATAGATTCATTGATGAAACTTATCTTCCCGAGAAGATCAAGCTCATAATACCCGTCTGTGATGGTCTCCAAGATGGTCCGGTGTTTCTCTTCTGATCTGCGAAGCTCTTCCTTGGCCTGTTTGAGTTCCCTGATTTCCCCTCTTAGTTGCTCGGTTGTCTTGAGTGTCTCTTCCTGATGTTTTTGCTTTACGAGAAGCTGTTTCCTTTCAGCGGTCAGATCTTCAACGAGAACTAGAATGAACCTCTCTTTACCCATTCTGATGGATCGAAAGGTCATGCGACCCCAAATTCGGCCCTGCCCAATCGCCAATGTGCCTTCAATAGAGCGCGTCTTTCCGGTTGAAAAAACCTCTTTCATTAGTGACTTGACTTCCTTGGCAGTGTTGGGATGGGGGAAGAGGTTGGAGAAACGAGTATCTTGAATTCGCTGGTACTCCGGACTGATCTTTCCACAGGCCTCGTTCACAACGATTACGCGATCGGATCGGTCAATCAATAGCGCAGGCATTGGTAGTGCCTGAACCAGTTTGCCGAACGTTGTCGCCCATATGTCTCCTCTGATGTCGAAGCTGCCTGAGGAGGTAACATCATTGCTGAACTGGCTGCCCGGGTCTATTGCTTCGGTGGGGTCGTTTCCCGGCTGCAGCGTCTCCGGCAAGTTTTCTTGCTCGTTAGGAAGAGGAGGGCCCGGTGTCTCCTTCTCAGTCATGACAATTCCTTTTGAGAAACTACGGGAAATCTCGCTCCGGGCGATAAGGGTGTCAGATACTGCAAGGAGTGCGTTGCTGACCTCAATGCGGCAACGAACGCTTCTCCACAACTTGCCTGATCACTTCCAGCAGCCTCTCCACATCAACCGGCTTCTCAACGACGGCATCCACGCCGCCCTTGGCCATCTTCTCTTCTTCACCCGATTGATCCCCCCACCCGGTGAGCATTATGAACGGAACCTTTGAGACACCCCTCTCCTCACAGAAATGCTTCATCGCCTTCCCAACCTGCCATCCGTTCATCTCAGGCATCCCGAGGTCACAGATCACGAGATCAACGGGATTCTCCTTGAGAATTCTGAGCCCTTCTTCCCCGGACAGGGCCCCAAAGACCACATGCTGATACATCTCAAGTCCGGTGCGGAGCATCTCAACCGTGGCCTCCATGTTATCTATCGCAAGAATCGTGAGTGGCTTCACGGCAGCCGGTTCCTCGCGAACCTCCACCGGCCCCGGCAACTCTTGTGCGAGGGGCAGCCTGACGGTGAAAGTGGATCCTTCGTCTTCAGCGCTTTCCACGGCGATTTCTCCACCATGAGCATCGACGATCTGCTGACTGGTGGCGAGTCCCAGCCCTGTCCCAATGTCAAGTTTGGTCGTAAAGAAAGGTGTGAACAATCGGTTGAGGTCCTTTTCAGGAATTCCGACGCCGGTATCCCGAATCGTCAGAATCACCCGATCGTCTTCAACGGAGGTGGCGACTGTTATTATTCCTCCCCCACTTACAGCCTCTGCCGCGTTCTTGATGAGGTTGACCAATACCTGGAAAAGCTGATTCCTGTCACCTCTGACCAAGCAGTCGTCCTCCAGGTCCTTGTTCAAGTTTACGCTGACTCCTCTTTTCTCCGGGTTGGTCTTCCACCACGCGGTTGTCATTTCCACAGACTGCCCGACAACATCAGACAGATCGAAGACTTCCGGTTCCCCGACCTTTGTGTCGGTATCGCCTCCAGCAAAACTATTGAGACGTCGTACGACCTCAGCTCCGAACCGGGAACTCTCGATGATCTCTTCCAGTTGATGCCCCATATTGGAGAAGTCACCCGATTGGAGTTGTAGCTGGGCTAAACTCGCGTTTCCAAGCACTATCTGAAGAAGGTTGTTGAAGTTGTGGGCCACACCGGAAGCGAGGTCGGCAACCGCCTTGTATCTCTCCGTTTGAACGAGGAGGGTCTCCGCCTTCTTTCGGTCGGTGACGTCATGGTGTATAACAATATTATGAGAAATGTTGCCGCCTTCGTCCAGCAAGATGGCTCCCCTGAGTTGGACGTCCAGGAGATCGCCACTCTTGGTGAATCTCTTTGACTCCATCAGGCGGCTTTCTCCACGAAAGAGCCGCTCCAAACCCTCACGGGTCTTTTGGGTTTCCTCGGCAGGCACGAAATCTATTTTCCGGCCGAGAATTTCCTCCGGGTTCCAGCCGTAAGTCTTCGTGAAGGCATCATTGATATAAGTGGCTTTGCCATCTCGGTCGTACACGACCACAGGATCAGGGATGGCTCCCAGCAAAGCGCGATACCATTTGCGGCTCTCCTTGAGCGCCTCCTCCGTCCTGGCATTGTGAAGTGCTATGGCGGCGAATTCCGAAAAAGCCTCGGCTAGTTGAGCGTCTCTCTCGTTGACCCCCCCCGGTTTGTTGGCCAAACCCATTAATCCTACTGTCTTGCCCCCTATCTTCAGCGGAGCAAACAGGACGTTATTGAGTCTTGAGTGACCTGCCGGCATGAATTTCATCCACTTGCTGTTCGAGAAGTCATTGTCATAGACGGGTCGGCCGGTACGGTAGGCCACACCACGTATGCCGCGGATGGGCATGGGTAGTGAAGGATCGACAGTGCAATCGAGTCCCCCTGACTCAAGAAAGACTATTTCATTCTCAGTCTTGTCCTCGCTGAGAAGGCCGACGTACCCGCCGGTTGCTCCTATCGCCTTCCTGCACAGGTCGAATGTCTCCCGGCAAGCCGTTTCAAAGTCCTTACGCTTCAGAACAGCCTTGGAGCCTTCCAGCAAAGCCTGAGTCTCCACGTTGGTCTGTTGTAACCGGGCAAGTGTGTTCTTGAGGGCCTCGTCAGCCCGCTTCCGCTCAGTAATCTCGGAGGCGATTTGGAGTCGTACGAGGCGACCATCAGTCCACCGAATGGCTCGGTCACGGAGTTCCCACCAACCACCGGCTGTACGGTTCTCAGTCTCCCATACATGAAGTCCGGTCGGCTCGCCTCTGTCGTCAATGAGTCTGTCATTGGAGCAGAACTCACACGGGCTGGATTGACCATGATAAACGCTCTTCCAGCAGGTCCTCCCCTCCACGTCCCCGAAGAGGTCTCTCATGCGCTGATTGATGAAGAGAATCTCATAGGTGTCCATGTCCGCTACGTATACGGCTGCATCCAGGCTGTCCATCACTGTCTTGAATCTCTCATGAGATTCCTGCTGTGCCTCCTCTGCCTTCTTACGGTCGGTGATGTCTCTCGCAATCGACTGGAACCCGACAACTCTTTCGCCCTCCATCAACATCAGCGAATTCTGCCCGATCCAGATGGTTTCTCCCCTCTTCGTTACAATAGGGAACTCATAATAGGCCTCCGGTATTCTGTCGGCGAATTGAGATGCGAAAGATTTCCCGGCTTCTTCTCGGTATTCAGGATGAATCAATTCAAGAAAATGTTTTCCTATGAGTTCTTCCTCCGAATACCCGGTTCTCAGTACGGTAACCGGATTGACCAAGACAAAGAAACCTTGTACGTCTGTCTTGTGTACGGAGTCGTTGGCATTGTCCACTATCTGACGGTATCGTGTTTCGCTTTCCCTCAGTCGTTTCTCCATCTGGTGCTTGTACAGAGCCGTCTCTATGGTTCCCCGCATTTCAAACGGGGAGACGGGCTTGCCCAAATACCCATAAGGCTCGGTCTTCTTGGCTCTTTCCAGGATCCCCTTCTCCCCGTACCCGGTCAAATACACTACCGGAATATCAAACCGAGAACGTATCCGGTCGGCAGCCTCTATCCCATCCGTCTTGCCTGCCAGATTGATGTCCATGATTACCAGATCAGGCTTTGACTCCTCGGCCATTCGGACGCAGGCCTCCCCGGAGGTCACGGTTCCGACCACCTCATATTCTAGATTCTTGAGCGACCGACTCAGTGTCATCGCGCTAACCGGTTCATCTTCGACAATCAGAATTCGTGCTTCCGTCATCTCTCACCAGCCTCTCAGTCCGGCTTCACTTCCCTGAACTTGACCTGAATTTCCGTGAGATCGTCTCTCCGAATCCAATCTAGCCATTTATTTCATTCGCATAGACATTTACCAAATCCCGGCCCTCAGAAGGTCTATTCGACTCCGAACTGCTAACGACTCGTCCCGCATGACGACCCGACGGTGGCAATTGGCGCGATTGAGCCTGTTTGTCGGCTCTGTTGCGCTCTTTGAGCATACCTCGTCCCGTTCACTTCGGTCAAGTTCAATTGTGATAGGCGTGGAAGCGTTCACTTGCGAGGGGAAGATACACTGCCCTGGATCCGCGGTTCGCCGGAGTGTCCGAGATCTGGTGGAATGTCTTGCGTCTTTTTACCTGAAAATAGATGAGTCGGGATGACCCTGACGCTTCGCCCTGCACCGACTATCCAAGAGGGCGCCGCACCCTGCGTCATATCGCTTTGTACAGCGCTTGATCAGGCTCGACTGCAGGTCATGTAGTTTCAGTACGATCTGCCGGATGGGACTTGGTTCGATCCACTTCGGGCGGTCCGCGGAAGATCACATGGACTGCCCCTGCCACAACGAGCCCCATCAGTGCGAAGTTCAGCGACTGCAAAATACGTCCCATAATCAGCAAGACCAGAAACGCCCCAAAACCGGACAGAACCAGCGCATAGAACGATGCGGGGCCATCACCTTCCGACTTCATGAGAAGCTTGCCGAACTCCATCATCAGAGCGCCGACCACAGCTCCGATCAGAAGTTGTCCCAGCCAATTGAGCTTTCCTATCCACGGTCGCAGGGAATCGACTGCGTTGGGGTCCACTGTGAACAAGAAAACCAGTATCACCCACGGCAGTACCGCGCCGGTAACCCTTCGGATTTTGCCCAGCCTGTCAGAAGCAGCCGACACGAGCATTCGGAGCATGTCACCTATGACCACAAAAATCCCCACGACCACCAGGGGATACAACAAGTAAGGGAAAGCCCAGTTCAGTATGCCTCTCAATGTCTCCATTCGATCGCACCTTTCTTTGCTTCTTTCACGTGAATTGATACCGCTTCGCCATTTAACGAGCAAAATCTCGGGGCCTACGATGGGGGATGCTCGAAGGGGGAGATGGTCTCACCCTTCGAGCATCCATGTCCGAGGCGAACCCCGGACCACTGAACAACGGAAAGCACTTTCATAAATCGTTGTCGCTCTTGCCATGATAGTTCGTATGAGAAGCCCGCTGAGGTCACTGTCTTGCCTTTGTGTCATTGCCGGACGTTGCCGTTTGCAGGAAGCGTTCTCCAGCGTGGCGTCCATTGCTCATCATTTCTTCTAACAGGTCCTTTGGCCAAGTGCAATATGCGCAGCAGGTAACCATCAGTTTCGGGGGGGCGTCGAAGGCAAGGGCAGACACATAGAGCCTGCCCCGGACTCCGATCCGGGGTCTGCCCCTACGTCTCGGCCCAGTCCCGTCATGGGGCACAGTGTGCGGCGCGCACCTGTGTGTGCGCCCTCTTACCATCCGCTAGACTCGAGAAAGTGGTCGTTGCCGTCTGCCCCCGAATGGCTGAAGGATTGCCGTTGCGCGGTAACCATTCAGTTTTGACGTGTGTGATACTGCATCGCCATTTAACGAGCAAAATCTCGGGGCCTACGATGGGGGATGCTCGAAGGGGGAGCTACTGGGCGTAGGGCGAATTTTCGAGCCGGTTGGTGTGGGACTTCATTTGTGGTCCGTAGCGGCCCGCGGGGCGTGGGTGCTTCGAGAAGGGTTTTGGGTTTATGCTTTGCACGGGGACACGGGGATATCGAGGCATGGACTTCTTAAGCTATAGTCTTCCGCATCGAACTGCGCGCCGAAGATGTCACCCTCCTCCAGCCCCTCCCGTCAAGGGAGGGGAGTCCTTTTCCCTCTCCCCTGGCGGGAGAGGGTTAGGGTGAGGGGGAACTCCCAATGAAGTTGCATTCGCGCAGAACTGAGTGCGGAAGACTATAACGCCTATGCCCGACATACCCCGGTGCGGAAGGCTCCCGTGAATCAAGGATGTTCATGTGGTTTGGGCCTTGACGTTGCCTGGACATGTCCAGGCCTGTGGTCGGAGGCGGGCCACCGGAAACTTTTCGCTTGACCGGCGGGAGTGCAGTGAGGTAGGCTCAACAACAGCGCAGGACGGGCTTTCTGCGCAACGGCAGGACGGCCTTGCCTCTGTCTGGTCTCCCGCCAGGAGCGCCAGGGCAACCTCTTCGGGTTCGGGGTAACCATCCTGCGTTGCGTTATCGTCCGAAGACCCCCAAACGACAAGACCGCGGCATAATTCCGGTCTAAATAGGTTGTCTGACATGCCCAGTGGCGAAGGAAATCCTATGGCAGGAAACGACAACATAGAAGATCAGTCCGACGCGCTTCAAGAGCAAACAGTCTCCCCGAGCGAAGAGTTCAAGCAGGAATTCGTGGAAGAAGCGGTCAGGGACTCCATCCGATGGATTGTCTGGTACCTGCGTCGTCTCGTGCAAGCGGACGAGATGTTTAATAAGGAGCTGTACAAAAAGTATTCCGTCAGCCAGCCGCAGCTTACCTGTCTTCTGGCCCTCCACGAGTACGGTCCGCTCCCAACCTCCAAACTGGCCAAGTACATGATGGTTAAACCGAGCACCGCGACAGGTATCGTGGACAGGCTCGAGGAAAAGGGCCTGGTCATCCGCCAGAGGAGCGTGCTCGACAGACGGGTGGTCAGCGTCGATCTGACCGATGCGGGAAAGGCTCTGGCTGAGGAGGCCCCGCTTCCCATACCGGGTCGCATGGTCGACGGCCTCAACAGGCTTGCGGTGGAAGAAACCAAGAACATCGTGAAGAGTCTGGCCACTCTCGTTGCAATGCTGGATGACCAGCCTACCTAAGTATCCGGTTTTCAGAACAATCCCTCCTGATTAATCATCCCTCGAAAAAAAAGACGGAGCTCCGGGGTTGACACGCCGGATCATTCTGCTAAAATAGTTTGAGGTCAATTCTTTTCACGCGGGATCATTCTAATAGAAAACGCACGGAAGGCTCAGGGAGGCGCAATTGCTTAAACTACCGCTTGTTTCAAAACAGACTTACTTGTCTGTTCGGACGAGAGTGCTCAACTTCAGGCCGGAATTCCCTCTGGACGACGTTCTAAGGTTGATGGGGGGGGGGCCTGAGAGGAAAGGCACAAGAGTGACGAACAGAAAGGTCGAGAAATGGATTCGGCGGTTGAGTTCGTTCGTCAGCCCTCGAATCGTCTTTTCCGTGCGCTCGGTTCGGTCGGTCGACCGAAAGGGGATTCAGCTCTCCGACGGAATGTACCTGCGAAGCGGGAAGCTGGGCCGGGCCTTGTGCTCGTCTGAGCAACTGGTGTGCTTTGTAGGCACCCTGGGCGGAGAAATCGATGACCATGTCTCTCGCTTGACTGAGAGAGGCCGATTGTCGGAAGCTTACGTCGTGGATGCGCTGGGATCCGCGTGCGTCGAGAATACGGTGGAGCGTTTTCAAGCGGCCATGGATGAGCAAGTCCGTGAACTCGGCCTTGCCACGACAGTGCGCTTTTCCCCGGGCTACTGTGATTGGTCGCTTCGTGAACAGATGACGCTCTTTAGAATGGTGGATAACAAGGCAATCGGGGTCTCGCTCTCTCCTTCCGCGTTGATGAATCCCCGGAAATCCGTCTCCGGTGTTTTCGGGCTTGGCGCGGATGTGTCTGCATCACGTGTCCGTTCAAATCCCTGTCTCATCTGCGAAAAACGCGACTGTTTTTCCCGCAGAGTCGCGATCCCGCGGCAATCCCACTGAGATCATATCTTTAGCGAGGACTGGACCTATGGATGACAGGACAAGTCATGACCGCGCGCGTTACAAGCCGTTGAGCACAGAGGATGTACACGCGATTCACGACACGGTATTGCGAGTCTTCTCCGAAGTCGGCTTTCAGGCCAACCTTTCGGAGGCCCGAGATCTTTTCAAGGCCGCGGGTGCGGACGTTGACGAGTCGACGGCCACGGTGAAACTCTCACCGGATCTGGTCATGGAATTGACTCAAAGGGCGCCGGATACGGTCACGCTGTGCGGTCGAGACCCGGACGGAAGATTCGATTGCGAAATTTCGGGGACTAAGGTTTTCACCGGTACGGGGGGCACAGCCCTGAAAGTCCAGGAGCCGGGTGAGACGGAACCGAGACCTTCAAGGCTTGCCGACGTGATGAACATGGCCCGTCTTGTCGACCGTCTGGACAACATCCATGTCTATATGCTCAACGTCTACCCCCACGAGCTGCCGGAGTCCCGGGTTGATGTGAATCGTTTCGCGGCGGGGCTCAACCACACTTCGAAGCATGTCATGGGAGGGGTCTATACGGTCGAGGGAGTTCGGAACGTCGTCAAGATGGCCGAGATCATTGCCGGTTCACCGGAGAAGCTGCGCGAACGTCCGATCGTCTCCATGGTTACCTGCGTGATCAGCCCGTTCAAGCTCGATGAGAAGTACAGTAGACTCGCGGTGGAGGCCGCGCTAAGCGGAGTGCCCGTGGTAGTCCCTTCCGAGCCCTTGTGCGGGGCAACCTCACCGGTGACCCTCGCTGCGAACCTGGTAGTCTGGGCCGTTGACACCCTTGCCGGAGTCATGCTCACCCAGCTCGTGCGCCCCGGCACTCCGGTGATGACCGGCTGTGTCGCGTCCATAACGGACATGAGAGATCTGAAGTATCTTTCCGGAGCCGTGGAAATGGGGCTGTTGAATGCGAGCGCGGCTCAGCTTGCTCAATTCTACCGGCTCCCCATTTACACCACAGCGGGCATGTCCGATTCCAAGGTGAACGACGCGCAGGCAGGATACGAGTCGGCAATGACAAGCGTGATGGTGGCCCTGGCCGGGGGCAATTTCATTCACGACGCGGCGGGCTTCCTGGAATTCTGCACGACCGCGTCCTACGACAAACTCATTATCGACAACGACATCCTGGGGATGGCCATGCGAGCGGTGGAGGGCATTCGTGTGAATGAGAAGACGCTCGCATTCGATGTGCTCAAGGAGGCCGGGCCCGGCGGGCATTTTGTTTCCCACAGGCACACACGCAGGTTTATGCGATCCGAGCTTTGGACTCCCACTCTCAGCGACCGGGAGAACCGAGACCGGTGGACGGAGGACGGATCTGCAGATGCCTGGACCAGGGCTACTCAAAAGGCCAAAGAGATACTGGACGTTCCCGCGAAATCGGTCATCCCGGCCGACGCCATCGCGCGGATCACGGCCGAAATTCCGGGAATAGATCCCTCCATCCTTCACCTGTCATGAGGGTACACGTGATATGCTGATTATCGGAGAAAAGATCAACGCCACGCTGCGGTGCGTGAAGCCGATCATTGAAAACCGGGACCGGCCCGGGATGCTTGAATTTGCACGCCAACAGGCGAAAGCGGGCGCGGACTACATTGACGTGAACGTGGCCACGGGCCTGGGATCACAGCAGGATGAAGTGGAAGCCATGGCCTGGGCGGTGGAGACGATCGTCAAGGAGCTTGATGCGCCCATTTGCATAGACAGCGCGGATTCGGCTGTTTTGGAAGCGGGTCTCAAGGCCAAGGGAGACCGAAGGGCCCTGGTCAACTCGGCCAAGGCGGAACAGGGATCGCTGGAAGATGTGGTGGGTCTGGCAAAACGTTTCGAGACCCCGCTCATCGGGCTTGCCATGGATGAAAAGGGCATCCCGCCGACTACGGAAGGGCGTCTGAGCGCGTGCGCACAGATAGCGGCCGCGTGTGAGGCTGCTTCACTTCCCATGGAGATGATCTACTTCGATCCGCTGGCCTTACCGATCAGCACCGATATTACCCAGGGGCTCGTGACGCTTGAGACGATTCGTCAAATCAAGGAGCAATTCCCCGGGGCAAGGACAGTACTTGGATTGTCCAACATCTCATTCGGCCTACCCAAACGGGGCCGCGTCAATTGCGCTTTCCTCCAGATGGCCGCGCTTGCGGGACTCGACGCGGCAATTGCCGATCCCCTGGACCACGACCTGATGCTTGCCTTGAAGACGGCAAACGTGCTCCTGGGGCGAGACCGCCATTGCAGAAAATACATGAGGGCCTTCAGGACGTGAGAGGGTGAGGGCGGATCCGACCCGTTCGGATGCGCACCGGTATCAGGAGTTATACGTGAGCGATATATTTCGAGAGAGTATCGTCGTAAAACCTTACGAGAGATTGGATGAACCGCAGATACGGGCTCTGGATCGAGCATCGATGGAGATCCTCGCAGATCCGGGTATCTGGTGTTTCAATGAGCGGGCGGCAAAGCTCTATGGGCAACACGGAGCCGACGTCTCGGAAGAAGCCGAATCCACCGTGGCCTGCTGGCGAATCCGCCTTCCCCGGGGGCTCGTGAGAGAGGCTATTGCGAAAGCTCCGTCGAGGATAATTCTCGGGGCACGAAATCCCGAGAACCGACTGGTTTTGGATGCGGACATTCCGAGGATCTACTTCGGAACCGGATCGGAAACCAATATATGGCTCGAGACGGATATCGAGGAATACCAAAGTGTCTCCTCTCCGGATAAGAAGGCCATGATCCCGGTCCACCATGAACGTCGGGGGGATTCCGAGCTGCTGGCCAGGGCCGCGCACATCTGCGACAGGCTGGAGCACCTCGATTTTTTTATCCGCCCCGTCAATGTCCAGGATGATGAAATCACCCCTGAGACGCACGATGTGAACAAGTTCTTCGCAAGCCTCAACAATATCACCAAGCACGTCCAGGCCGGTCTGACGCATATCGACAGCCTCGAGCACGTGGTGCGCATGGCTGAGATCATTGCAGGCGGGGCTGAGGAGCTGATCGCCAACCCGATCATTTCCTTTATCGCGTGTGTCTTCAAGTCACCCTTGCAGTTGGTCGATGACACCACGGAAAAGGTCTTTTCCATCGTAGAGGCCGGACTCCCCCTGGTGATATCATCTTCTCCTCAGGGCGGTTCCACCGCTCCCATCGAGGAAGCGGGAATGGTGGCCCAGATCAACGCGGAGGTTATCGCGGGGATTGCTCTGACCCAGTTGATCCGGGAAGGGGCCCCTGTACTCTACGGCAGTGTGCCGGTTCGCGCACGCATGGACGATCTCCACGATCTGTACGGGTGCCCGGAGTTCAACCAGTACAACATCGACTGCGTGCAGATGGCCCGTCATTACCGACTGCCCTGCTATTCGACCGCCGGCGCGGGAGACGCAAAGGTCCCCGGAATGCAGGCCGCGTTTGAGAAGCTCCTAACCCACCTGTACGTGGCCATGAGCGGCGCGCAGTACATCCACTACGCATTCGGGCTCCTGGACCGGACCAATATCTTTTCTCCGTTGCAGGCCGTGCTCGACGACGAACAAATCGGAAAGATCAAGCACTGCCTGAGAGAGCCCAAGGTGCGCCGGGATTCCCTCGATGATTCCCTCAAGACGATACGCAAGGTGATGGCATCCAAGCACCGGCTTTTCGCCCGGCACGCGCGCAAGGCCATCCATGCCGGTGATGTGTCCGATCCATATCGGTTCGAGAGTAAGGACGGTCAGGACCGGGTGGTGGAAAAGGCTCTGCAAAGGCTTCAGGAAATCGAGGCTGAACCCCGCTGCCATCTTGACGCCGAGACCGTGGACCGGATCTTCGAAGAGATTCCGGGCATTTTGACTCGCCTGCGGCAGTCCGCTCCATGAGAGCGGTAAACCGCAGAGCACGAGAATACAAGAACAGGGACATGAGACATGAATGAGAATGAATTCACGGAGAAGATAGCGTTCAACGTCATCCAAGGGCGTGTGGAGGCTGAAGACGAAGGCATAGAGGAAGCTCTGGAAGGACAGCCCGGGGTAACCGAACTTGTGGAACAGGCCATAGAGCAAGGAATCGACCCGAAGAAGATCGTGCTGGAAGCCCTCAGCGGTCCTATGGAGATCGTCGGGCAGAAATACGAGTCGGGAGAGTATCTCATCCCGGATATGCTTGCGTCCGCGGAGTGTGTGGGTGCGGCAATGGACCTTTTGGCGCCCTATCTGATCGGCGCGGGAGTTGAATCCAAAGGCACATTTGTTGTCGCGACGGTTTTAGGAGACCTTCACGACATCGGCAAGAATATCGTCACTATTATGCTCAAGGGCGCGGGGTATGAAGTGATCGATCTGGGCAACAACGTGCCCACGGAGAAGATCGTACAAGCGGTGAAAGAATCCGGAGCCCCCTTTCTCGGATTGTCCGCGTTGCTTACAACGACCATGCGCGTTATGGGAGAGGTTGTTGACGCCCTGGACAATGCCGGAATAAGGGATCAGGTGAAGGTCCTCATCGGAGGCGCTCCCACTTCTGGGAAGTTCGCGGAAGAGATCGGAGCGGACGCACACTGCACGGACGCGTTTTCAGCAATCGACATTCTGAAACAGTTGCGGACCGCCTGATGTGTTGGAATTAGACAATGGCTGAAAAAGAAGCATATTTCCAGGCCGCTCGCACGGGAATGTACGAAAAGCCCAAGGGGTTCCTGGGGAAGTACGACAATGTGCGGCGGTTCTGGGAAGACCAGGTGACGGTACGGTTCCTGGCAACCGCGTTCCGCGATCCGGTCACAATCGGAAGAGGCCCCAAAGAACGGGTGCGTATTCTTGACCTTGGCTGCGGCAGCGGAGACGGACTGGAACTGCTGACCCGCGTACCCCTGGCCCAGGATGCGATGTCACGAGTTTGCGGGACCGCGTTGCCCCTGGATCTGATCGAGGACTATGTTGGGCTGGACCTCAATGAAGACCTCATCCGTCAGGCCGAAGCATGTCATGGCGCCAATTCCGCGGCCCGGTTCATTCAAGGGGATCTGTCCCGTGGTCTGCCTGCGACGGTGAAGAGCATGTCCCCCTTCGACATCTACTTCGCGGGGTATGGCACGCTGTCGCACTTCCATGACGATCAAGCGAGTAGGATCATTGCGGATATCGCAGAACACGTACCGGACCGAGCGATCTTTGTCGGCGACTGGCTTGGGCGGCATTCGTACGAGTGGCAGGAATTGTGGCCCAACCCGCTCGATAAAGAGTACTTCATGGATTACCGTATCTCGTACATCTATCCGGAAGAAGAGCGTGACCGCGTTGAAATATCATCCTTCCCCCTGCGTCTGATGACTCGGGACGAGATCTTGGCGGTAGTCGCTGCCGCGGCCTCTTTGTCAGGAGCCGAAATCGTGCCTTTGGCCTTCTTTGATCGCTCGATCTTCGTGGGACGCCACATGGATACGGGTGATTACAACCGGCACTGCCCCAAGCTCAGGCAGGCGGTGAACTCTCTCTTCGAATACAACCGTCGCACTCATCTGGATTCGTTGATTGTGGATTACGTGCCGCTTGAGGGATTCGACGAACTCAACAGCTTCTTCAAATCCTTTTTCGGGGCGACCAACAGCCTGGTTGATCACACGAAATCTCTTCTGGAGTCCATGGACGGCCGCGGGGTTCCGGACAGGGCCTCGTCCGGATCGTCACAGGACTCCTCGGATGCGCTCGAAGAGGCGAAGCTCGCGATGGATCGACTCGCGGACAGCGTTCGATCTGTTCAATGGTGCGACGTTCGAGCCAACTTCATTGAGCCCATGCTCTGTTACTGCCTGCGTAAACTCGAGATGGAACTTCAACCGGGTTCAGGCGTGGGGCACGGGTTGGTGGGGGTGTTCGAAATTCGCAGGTAACAGCTCTCGCCTCAATATTCCGTGATGGAGAGAGTCCCTCGGCAAGGTTGAATACAGGGAGGTTGATATGGGCGGTTTTGCCTTTGGATTCGGATCACCTGACGATCAGATCGTCCAGCGTATGCTCGATAAGATTGCCCACCGAGGCCCCGATGCGCGAGGCACGTTCAAGTCGGGACGGGCATGCATGGCTCAGAACTATATGAAAGCCGATGTGGGCTCCGACAGGATCGACATGAGCATTCCCGTGGTCGGCTCATCGTCGGAGGGCCTGAGGATCTGCTACGACGGCCAAATAGGGAACCTGGATGGTTTGGCCACTGGAAGTGGGGTCGAGGCCGGCCCGCACCGTGAGGAGAGATTTCTCCTGAAACTCCATGAGACCCAAGGTGCAGACTTTCTTTCCCGGATTACCGACGCGATTTTCGCCCTGGTCATCTCCAATGGAAACGACTTCTTTGCAGCACGGGACCTGCTCGGCATCAAGACACTCTTCTACGGCCGACGCAACGGGACCCTGTACCTGGCCTCGGAACTGAAGAGCCTCGTCGCGGCAACCGACGACGTACACGAGTTTCCTCCCGGGCACTTCATGGATGGCAGCGGCAAGCTCACTCGCTTCGCGTCTCTGCCGGCAGAGGCGCCGGAAGCGTCCGATCGATCCGTTGGCGAAACGATCGGCGATATCAGAGGTATCATAGAGCGTAGCCTGGCGAGCCGCGTCGATTTTTCCCGTCCCACCGGCAGTCTGCTCAGCGGAGGGATCGACAGCAGCGTTATCGCCACGCTCGCCACAAGGGCTTACAGGGAGGAGTTCGGGGAGAGTTCACGACTCCGAACATTTGCTCTGGGTACGGGCGAGTGCATGGATCTGGAAAATGCTCGTCTCGTCTCGTCGCACCTGAATACCGATCATTGCGAAGTCGTCGTGGGACCCGAGGAACTCGTCGAGGTATTACCGGAAGTCATCTACTATCTGGAATCCTTCGACCCGTCCCTGGTACGCAGTTCCGCGTCCAACTTCATCATTTCGCGGAAGGCCCGACAGGAGGGAATCGAAGTCCTCCTCTCAGGGGAGGGTGGTGACGAGATATTCTGCGGATACACCTACCTCAAGGATTGTCCGCCGGAGGATCTTCATCGCCGGCAAATGGAGTGCATGGGCTTTCTTCACAATAACGCATCTCTCAGATTGGATCGCATGAATCAATGTAATGGTGTGAAGGTGGTAGCTCCGCTCATTTCCGGGGAGTTGCTGGAATACTCGCTGACCATCCCGCCGGAATACAAGATCTATCCGGATGGAGATCGGAAGATCGAGAAGTGGATCTTCAGAAAGACCTTCGAGAACGACATCCCCGCGGCGGTGGTATGGCGGCCCAAGCAGGAATTTTCTCAGGGTTCCGGCTCCGCGGATGTCCTCCCGGCCTATTTCGAGGAGAAGATTTCCTCCGCCGACTTTGCCCGGGCACAACGGAAATACCCGATAATTCGCAGCAAAGAGGAACTTCACTATTTCAACTTGTTTACTGAGCACTTCGGCACGGGCAAAGCAATTGAGACCGTCGGGCAATGGCTCACGCTCTAGCCGATGGGTGAACATCACAACCGGTGGATGAGGAAACATGTGCGGAATTCTAGGTGTATGGGGCGCTGACAGGAACCCCGACCTGAACAATATGTTGATGACACTGCATCATCGGGGACCCGATGCGCAAGGCGTGTTTGAAGGTTCAACGGGCAGCCTCGGTCACCGCCGTCTCTCCATCATGGATCCCGAGGGAGGAGATCAACCGATCTACAATGAATCCGGTTGCATGGCGGTGATTGCAAATGGGGAGATCTACAATTTTCGGGAATTGAAGAGGAATTTGGTTCAGCGTCACACGTTCCTGACCGATTCGGATACAGAGGCCCTGATTCATGGGTACGAGGAACAAGGTGCGTCGCTGGTCAACGAGCTTGACGGCATGTTCGCGTTCGCTGTCGCCAACGGATCCGATCTCTTTGCAGCACGGGACCCGATCGGCATAAAGCCGCTCTATTTCGCGGAACGAGAGGGCGCGTTCTGGTTTGCATCCGAACTGAAAACCCTTGCTCCGTACTGCGAACAGGTGCGGGAGTTTCCTCCCGGCACGTCGTTTCATTCCGAGCGCGGATTCTCTACCTTCTATACTGTGCCTGCCGTGGAAGTGGAGGAGAAGCCCCTTGAGCACTGCATTCGCGAACTGAGGTCAACCGTTGAACGTGCGGTCGGCAAGCGCCTTATGAGCGACGTGCCTCTCGGTGCCTTTCTCTCCGGTGGAGTCGACAGCAGCATCATAGCCGCTGTGGCCCGTCGGAATATGGATTCGCTCCATACCTTCACCGTGGGCGTGGAAGGGAGCCGAGATCTGGAAGCTGCACGCACCGTGGCCCGACATCTGGATACCATCCATCATGAATATGTGCTCACCGCCGACGCGTTGAGAGAGAAGCTCCCTGAAATCATCTACTATCTGGAGTCCTTTGACCGGGATCTCGTGAGAAGCGCGATCCCCTGCTACTTCACTTCGAGACTTGCCGCGGATCACGTGAAAGTCATCTTGACCGGAGAGGGCGCGGACGAGCTTTTCGCGGGGTACGCCTATTACAAGGGCATCGACGATCCTGATCTGCTTGGGCTGGAGCTGCGTCGTTCGGTACAGAGTCTTCACAATATCAATCTCCAACGGGTCGATCGGATGACCATGGCGCACTCCATTGAAGGTCGGGTGCCCTTTCTGGACCTGGAAATGATACACCTCGCCCAACGCATACCCCCGAGACTCAAGCTCCCGGGGGACGGGGGACCGGAAAAATGGATCCTGAGAAAGGCCTTTGAGGATCTGCTTCCCCATGAAATCCTCTGGCGTGAAAAGGAGCAGTTCGACGAAGGAAGCGGAACCGTGGATCTCCTTGAAAGAGTGGTCGAAGGAATGATCGACCAGCACGAGGCATGGGATTATCAACACACAAACGCTCAGAGCAGACTGCGATCTACGGAGGAGAGTCTCTATCACAAGCTCTTCATGGAGGTGTTCGAGCATCCGGAGCCGATTGGGAATAATGTGGCACGATGGGCCGAGCGGCCCGAAGGGATCGCCTGATCCCACCCATCACCTCCAATAAGAGACAACCAAACATGAAAGTCCTTTCCACTGTTCGGTAGTCCGTGGCTTTGGTTCGGACAGGCGCGTGAAGAGCGCGCACGCTGCGCATGGACTTGGAGGGGAGGCCCTACCCGGGCAGCCATTTCAATGTCATGTTACCGACATCTGTCATGTCACGTAAGCTGAACAGGGCTGGCCCAATCGCGCTGCGCGAACTGCGCGACCCTCCAAACTACCCCATACGTTGACCCGGAAATGGGGTGGTTTTTCCACGGGACTTTCAGGTAAACTATCATGGTAAGAAAGTGACAGCCTTGGGGCGAGCATCGAAACTTCTTCAACTTGTCAATCGTTTGCCGGCTTATTGGTACTGTAAGGACTGCCGGAATTTCCCAGGATGAGTCTCAGGAATGATTCAGCTCAACCAGGTGAGCAAATCCTTTGATAACCGCGCCACGTACGCGGTACGGGATCTCTCTCTCAACGTTGCCGAAGGTGAAACGCTGGTTCTCCTGGGATACTCGGGATGCGGGAAAACAACTACGCTGAAGATGGTCAATCGGCTGATCGAGTGTACGAGCGGCGAGATCATTGTTGATGGCAGAAATGTAAAAGATGTCTCCCTGCCTCAACTTCGGAGATCGATAGGATACGTATTCCAGGGGATAGGTCTTTTCCCCCACTTCTCAGTCCGCCAGAACGTTGAAATCGTCCCGAAACTGTTGAAATGGAAGCCTGAGAAAAGGCGAGAGAGATCTGATTCTCTACTGAGCATGATGGGTCTTCCGCCGGACGAGTACGGCCCCAGATATCCGAATGAGCTTTCCGGAGGACAGCAACAGAGGGTGGGAGTGGCCCGAGCGTTGGCTGCAGATCCGAAGTACCTGCTCATGGACGAGCCCTTCGGAGCCCTGGACCCGGTAACACGGGACATTCTCCAGCAGGAGCTGCTTGATATCAAGGAGCGTCTGGGAAAGACCATCGTCTTTGTCACCCACGATATTGTCGAAGCATTCCGGCTCGGGGACAGAATCGCTGTACTGCACGAGGGAAGACTCGAACAGGTCGGAACTCAAGCCGAGTTGCTGCAGGACTCCGCCACGAACGCGGTGAAAGAGCTGATCCATAAACCGGCCAGACAGCTGGCCTCCTTTGCAAAGGCGTTTTGATCTCGTGGAATGGATACCATTTGTTATGGCTCGTCTCGTGGAGTTGCAGATCAGGACGGGCGAGCATATCCTCTTGACGCTTGCTTCGACCACGCTGGCAATCGTGGTCGGAATACCGCTCGGCATCATTGCGTTTCGCTACCGTCGTATGCAGGCTCCCATGCTCGGGGCCGTAGGGATGCTGCAGACCATACCGAGTCTCGCCATGCTGGCGATCCTGCTCGCCCTGCTGAATAAGATCGGGGTCCTCCCGGCAATGGTGGCATTGACGCTGTACGCCTTGCTGCCGATCGTCCGCAACACGGTCACCGGGCTTGACGGGGTGCCCAAGGACGTGGTCGAGGCGGCTCGGGGAGTGGGGATGACCGGGCTGCAGCAGCTTCGGATGATCAGGCTTCCTCTCGCGATGCCGTACATCGTTGCAGGCATACGTACCGCGGCAGTGGTAGGTGTCGGAATCGCGACGCTCGTCGCGTTCATCGGCGCCGGCGGGCTCGGTGAATTTATCAACAGAGGTCTTGCCCTTTCAAACACCCGAATGATTCTCCTTGGAGCCATACCCGCGGCTCTGTTGGCGCTCCTCATCGATCTCTCCATTGCAGGTGTTCAGTGGGGAATGACACCCACCGTCTCTTCCGGTCCCAGGGTTTGGGTGAAGGTCTTTAAGCTTTCGGCAGTGTTGCAACCGTTGATCCTCGTGTTGGCGGGGCTTCTCGCGTTGAGTGCCGGGAATGATGGGGCGAGTCATGGCCGAACCGACACCGGAACATCCGAACGGGTCATCCGTATCGGATCAAAGAACTTCACGGAACAGCTCATCCTCGGCGAGATCATGGCGCAATGGATCGAGTACCGGACCGAACTTCGGGTCAAGCGCCGATTCAACCTCGGCGGTACCATGATCAATCATGAGGCTCTTGTTCGAGGTGAGATAGATGTCTATCCCGAATACACAGGGACGGCTCTGGCTGCGATTCTCAAAGTGAAGCCCATCCACGACCCGACTGAAGTCCTACGAATCGTCAACAAAATCTACAGGGAACGATTCAATGCGCAATGGCTCAAACCCTTCGGATTCAGCAATTCATACGCTTTGACGGTCCGGGAAGCAGACGCAGAGAAGAACCAATGGACGAAGATCTCTGATCTGAAAAATGCCGCGTCCGGTTTGCGCGCAGGATGGACCGCCGAGTTCTCGGCACGGCCGGACGGTTATCCGGGACTCACAAAGGCCTACGGGTTCCGATTTGGTGAGGTCAGGGACCTGGATCCAGCCATTATGTATCAAGCCATAGCCAGGAATGAGGTGGACGTTGTCTGCGCATTCACCACAGACGGACGAATCCCTGCGTACAGATTGAAGCCTCTGGTCGACGACCGACGCTTCTTTCCATCCTACTATGCCGCTCCGGTCGCGAGAACGGAGATTCTGGAGAAATACCCCAAGCTACGCAAAGCCCTCAATGAACTGGGCGGAAGACTGAACGATTCCACCATGCAGAAGCTGAACTATGAAGTTGACGAAAAACAACGCCCGGTTGCCGAGGTAGCCCGGGAGTTCCTTGTCGCCGGCGGTATGGTCAAATGATGGAGCAGCCCCGGGAGTATGGTCTTCTTGACCCAATGACTCATCTTGTTCTTATACCAATGCGCGTTCAAACAAGTGATAAAGACCACTGCTGGGCAAGCCAGCAGTGGCACCCAAGAAACCGATCTCACTCTCTCGATTGCGCATTGGTATTACTTGTCGCGTTATCTAACCGGTTGACAAAGCATGTCCGAATTGGGGGCCCGTCACGAAATAGACCTTGCAACAGGTTGCTGTGGCAATTGTAGGGGCAGACCCCGGATCGGAGTCCGGGGAGGCTATGCGTGCCTGTCGCAATGCAGCGGTGCATACGCGCGTAGGGGCGGACACATAGGTCCGCCCCTACGGGAGAATGCCGGCGTTATTTCGTGGCAGGCCCTTAGTTTTCAACATCAGGGACGCAAATGCCGGATGAACCATTATGTGGAACATTGCCCCTTTGGTAACCGTTCACCGTGAACCGTACAAGCTCCCGGGATTACGTCTGGGGGAGGTTTGGAGGGGGAGCTACTGGGCGTAGGGCCAATTTGCGAGCCGGTTGGTGTGGGAGCTTCGAGAAAGGTTTTGGGCTTATGCATTGCACGGGGACACGGGAATACCGAGGGATGGGCCCACTTTCTCGAAGAACGGATATATCGTGGAGAACCTATTGACACCACGTCGAGTGGACCCTCCATTCTCACCGGGCGCAGAACCGCTTCAAGCCCGGTGAACGATTACCCCCTTTGTTTCTTTACCCGAGAATCCTGTCGATCTCTTCTCTGTCGGAATCCATGACATAGGGAATGCCGGAAATATCTGCGGCTTCCCGCGTCAATGCGACCAGATCCGAGCGATCGATGTGTTCCAATCCGAACTTCCGAGCGCCGGCCATGAGTTGTTGCATACCCTGGCGGAGACGCGCGATGTACGAGTACATCCCGATCGCCCCGGGCGGGATTTCCTTGAAACTGTCCCCGAAACGCTCTTTGAGCGCGGCACCGACAGCGAAGAGGCCTATGTACCCTTCCTCAGCAGTCTTTCCTTCGAGTTCCATAGTCTCCGCGGTTTTCTTGCCGTTGGTCTTGCCTACCATGGCCGCGGCCATAATAGCGCGACCAAGACAGATAGCCTTGACATAGGGAGCTCCGAGCGCAATGGCCTTGAACAAGTGGTCTTCCAGCGACAACCCGCCTGCTATGGCGATCGGAGGAATGAACGCGCCTTTCGCCTTGAGGCGTTCGCACATTTGGTACATCAGGCACTCAAGGTGCAAAGTGGGGATACCCCATTCGTTCATCATCCGCCAGGGGCTCATGCCTGTGCCGCCTCCGGCGCCGTCTATGGTGAGGAGATCCAGCTTGGCATTGGAAGCGAACTTGATGGCCCGTGCCAGGTCCACCGGGCGGTACGCTCCGGTCTTGAGGGTGACATACTTGGCCCCGATGCCCCGCAGGCGCTCCACCTCTTTGTAGAAGGACTCTTCTTCCACCATGCCGAGCCGGGAATGACGCTCGAACTCCTTGAGCGCTCCGCTCTCGAAGGCCCTCTTGCTTGCATCGGTTGTGGGATCGGGCAACACGATGTAGTTGCGCTCCTTGAGCTGTTGGGCCCGTTCCAGGGTGTTGAGCTGGACTTCGCCGCCGATGTCTTTGGCGCCCTGTCCCCACTTCAACTCGAATATCTCGACACCCAGCTTCTCGATGACGTACTCGGGAACCCCGAGCCTTGTGTCTTCCACATTGGCCTGTACTATCATCCCGCCTGTGCCGTCATACCACTTCTGGTAGGCGTTGATGCGCCGTTCCATCTCGGGAGACTTTACTATTCTTCCATTCTTGATTTCCGCGCTATTGTCCATCCCGCAGATATTCTCACCTGCGACAATCATCACGCCGGAAATGGCCGCGCCTACAGCCATATCATCCCAGTTGATTCGCGCTATGTAGGTGGATCCCACAGCGCCGGTGAACACGGGGAAGTCGAGCTTGATACCGCCTTCAGCCCCCACTTTCGTGGTGCAGTCCACCGCGGGGAAAGTTGCTACGTCAGGGTCTTCGGCAACACCAACGGCTCCCACGCACGTGCCCTGGATGTTGAAGTGGGAGAAATCCACGGGGTAGTCCTTGTCGGCGCCGGCTGTAATCTTGCCGTAGGGCTGGGGGTAGATGGTCTCGTTCCCTCTGATGGCGGACCGTCCTATTTCACAAGGGCCGGGGCAGCCGTCCAGACAGGTTACGCACATTCCGGAAAAGGGAGCGGGTTCCACTCGGGTCCTGGTCTTGGTAGCCGTGCTCCTATTGGGTCTGCTGAAAGACATTCCATTCACTCCTTTCTAGATAGTCCAGCAAAAGCGTTGTCCACCCGTGGCCGGACAATGGGTGTGGTTCTGAAGTGGTCTGCGCCGGTGTCAAGGCCCGGCTCGTCCGCCGGACGCATCTGCCCGGTCATCTCTGGGCGGGTTTCGGACCCCGATCCATTCCAGGAAATGAGAATTCTTAGGACGTCCGGATCATGTTCGCCTTGGTCGTCACATGGGGGGCGGCTTGGCGAGACGCAATTCAGTCGTGTTAAACGAAGCCCTTAATCATCACATAGGAAGTATGCTTTGTCAAGCGCGGAATCGGCTCTTGAGTTTTTCGACGATATAGCTATACTGAGAAAACTGGGAATAGCAAAGCATCGAGGTGGTCTAATGGAATACTTTGTAGGCGGGAGCGGACGTGAATGTCTGTGCGTGTAGATGCAGGGATACGGATTTTGAAAGGGGCAGCCATGTCAGAGGATATCGTTGAGAAAAAACTGCAAAGCCTGCTGGAAGCCGTGGAAAGTCAGGTGAGAACCTACCTTCAATGGTGTGAATCGCCTGCTGAGAGGTTGCTCTTGCTCGAATTCATGAGCCTCCCCGGGGTTCAGCCCGCCGGGTGTAGTGGAGAGGCAAGACCGGAGCGAATAAGGATGTTCTCGGGGGGAATACTGGATTCCGCAAACGGATTGCCGGTCGCGGAGAGTGAACATGGAGAGTGGGTGCCGACCGGCCTGGTCTGGCTTGACGAAAGGACACAACATCGTGTCTTCTATCATGAGAAGAAAAGTGAATGCTGCCGTCTGCTGCCCAAATTCCGTGTGAAGGACAATGAAACCGGAGAAGTTGTCTGCTGTGTGGACTTCGCCCTTTTCTGGCCGCGAGGCGATGGCAAGGGGCACATAAAGGTAGCCATTGAGTGTAACGGCGACGACAATCAGGAAAAGACAGGCGATCAAGCGGGACTTGGAGAAGAGGAGCGCCGATTCTTGCAGAACCGGGGATGGATAATTGCCCGATTGACCGCATCCGAAATCCAGGGAGATCCCGGGGCCATTGTCTTAAAAATGGAAGACCTTGTTTTGGCCGCAAAGAGGGAGATTTGGAAAGAACGACGAACTCCCTGAGTAACCGTTCACCGTGAACCGTACAAGCTCCCGGGATTACGTCTGGGGGAGGTTTGGAGGGGGAGCTACTGGGCGTAGGGCCAATTTGCGAGCCGGTTGGTGTGGGAGCTTCAAGAAAGGTTTTGGGTTTATAGCAGTTCTCGAAAGTTCTCACGGATTCGCAGGCTGGAAAGCCTGCGTCATCAGGAAGAAGTTTCGGATTCCTCCGAAACTAATTACGAGAACCACCATAGTATGAAAACTCCAGCCCCAAGCCGGCTCGGAGTCCCGAAGGGACGACACATAGCGAGCGCGTAATGGTTCTGTCGTCCCTTCGGGACTCAGGAGTTCTGCAATGGCCCTTACCCGGCGATGAATCGCCGGGCTACTTTCTGACGCCCCTTCAGGGCTACGGTCTTTCGAGAAAGAAGCGAGAAAGAAGGGGGACGCCAATGACTCAATCCGTGATTACTTTTGAGAACCGTTAAATCAGTCGTCCGTCTGCGGACTACGACCGAATATCCGCATGGCAGCTCTGAAGGGACCTCACATTCCCACGCCCGGCACGAACCGCTTTGATACCCCTGGCAGCAGCGGTGGCGGCGGCCAATGTTGTGATATAGGGAACTTGATACCTAATGGCGGACTTTCGGATATAGGAATCATCTTCTTTGCTCAGCTTACCGGCCGGTGTGTTGAGGACAAGCTGGATTTCTCCGTTCTTGATGCTGTCGGCTATGTTTGGACGACCCTCGTTCAACTTCAGAATGTGCTCTGATTGGATACCGTTTTCCGAGAAGTAATGATGCGTGCCCTCGGTAGCCTTGATCATAAATCCCAGTTCGGCAAACTGCCGTGCCACCTCGAGCACGGCAGGCCTTTCGTTTTCGGTCACTGTTATGAGAACCGATCCCTCTGACGGCAAGGTCTGTTTTGCAGCTTCCTGGGCCTTGTAAAACGCTTGGCCGAACGAGCCGGCAAGACCCAGCACCTCACCGGTGGATCGCATTTCCGGCCCGAGCACCGGGTCAACCTCCGGGAACATGTTGAAGGGGAAGACAGCCTCCTTGACCCCATAATGAGGGACTGTAATCGGCTTGATGTCCAAATCCGCGAGCTTCTTGCCGAGCATCAGCTGTGTGGCGATGCGAGCCATGGGAATACCGCATACTTTGGACACAATCGGAACAGTGCGAGAGGCTCTTGGGTTCGCTTCCAGTATGTACACCGTATCATTAGCGATTGCGTACTGGATGTTCATCAAGCCCACCACGTGAAGTTCGGTTCCGATCTTTCGCGTGTATTCATAGATGGTATCCAGGTGTTTTGGGGGAATACTGATCGGAGGGATGACGCACGCGGAGTCTCCCGAATGCACGCCGGCCAGCTCAATGTGTTCCATTACCGCGGGGACAAAGGCATCCGTGCCGTCTGCGATGGCGTCGGCTTCGGCTTCAATGGCGTTTTCGAGGAATCTGTCGATGAGAATGGGACGTTCCGGGCTCACTTCTACTGCCGCGGCCATGTAATGCCTGAGCATTGCTTCGTCGTGGACCACCTCCATGCCACGGCCGCCAAGGACATAGGATGGTCTCACCATTAGCGGATAACCGATTCTGTCGGCCACCTGGATCGCCTGATCCAGGTTCGAGGCCATACCCGATTCCGGTTGAGGGATTCCCAGATCTCGCATCACCTTCCGGAATCGGTCTCGGTCCTCGGCCAAGTCTATGGTGTCAGGTGAGGTCCCCAGGATGTTAACGCCGGCCTCAGCCAGCTCGTTGGCAATGTTCAATGGGGTCTGGCCGCCGAACTGAACGATGACTCCTTCGGGCTTCTCCTTTTCGTAGATGCTCAACACATCCTCAACCGTCAGAGGCTCAAAATACAGTTTGTCCGAGGTATCGTAATCCGTGGACACAGTCTCGGGATTGCAGTTGACCATGATGGATTCAAAGCCCTGGTCCCTTATCGCCAACGCGGCATGAACGCAGCAATAATCGAATTCGATCCCTTGCCCGATTCTATTGGGTCCGCCGCCCAGTACCATGATCTTGCGCCTCTGGCTCGATTCCACCTGGTTAGGAGCATTGTACGTGGAGAAGTAATACGCAGCGTTCTCGACGCCGCTCACCGGAACCGGCTCCCACGCCTGTACCATCCCCATGGATATCCGTTGATTTCTGATGTCCGCCTCAGGAATCTCCAACAGCTTCGAGAGATGCCGGTCCGAAAATCCATCCTTCTTGGCCTGTTCCAGTAATCCATCAGGAAATTGCCCGCCTCTGCACGCGATGATCTTCTCTTCCAGATCGACCAGTTCTTTCATCTGCTCAATGAACCAGAGCTTGATATAGGTCTTTTCGTGTAAAGCGTTGACGTCCGCGCCCTTTCTCAGGGCCTCGTACATTATGAATTGACGTTCGCTTGTAGGCTCGGTAAGTAGGTCCAACAATTCTTCCAGGGTCTTTTCATGGAAGTCCTTGGCAAACCCGAGCCCGTACCTGCCGTTCTCAAGCGATCTGATAGCTTTCTGAAAGGCCTCCTTGTAGTTCTTTCCGATGCTCATGACTTCACCCACCGCGCGCATCTGAGTTCCCAGCTTATCTTCCGCTCCCTCAAACTTTTCAAAGGCCCACCGCGCGAACTTCACAACCACGTAATCGCCCCACGGGGTGTACTTGTCCAAGGTTCCTTCCCGCCAGTACGGGATCTCGTCCAGGGTCATCCCGCCGGCCAGCGTGGCGGAGATGAGCGCGATAGGAAAGCCCGTGGCCTTGGAAGCCAGAGCAGAGGACCTTGAAGTCCGGGGGTTGATCTCGATGACCACTACGCGGCCTGTCTTGGGATCGTGAGCAAACTGAACATTTGTGCCGCCGATGACCTGTATGGCCTCCACAATGTCATAAGAGTATTTCTGAAGTCTCTCCTGCAATTCAGGATCAATAGTGAGCATGGGCGCGGTGCAATAAGAGTCGCCGGTGTGTACTCCCATCGCGTCCACATTCTCGATGAAGCAAACCGTGATCATCTGGTTCTTTGCGTCTCTGACTACCTCCAGTTCCAGTTCCTCCCACCCGAGGACCGATTCCTCAACCAGGATCTGCCCCACCAGGCTTGCCGCTATTCCCCTGGCCGCAATGGTTCGCAGTTCCTCTATGTTGTAGACGAGGCCCCCGCCCGTGCCGCCCATCGTGTATGCGGGTCGAATGACCACAGGGTACCCCAGCTCATCTGCAATCCGTTCAGCCTCTTCCACGCTGAACGTGGCCTCGCTGCGGCACATTTCAATACCGAGACTGTCCATGGTGTTCTTGAAGGCGATCCGATCTTCGCCCCGTTCTATTGCATCGGGCGCGACACCGATCATCTTTACGCCGTACTTCTCGAGCACTCCGGCCTTGTAGAGCTCGGAAGACAAGTTCAGGGCAGATTGTCCCCCAAGATTGGGCAACAGGGCATCCGGCCTTTCTACCTCGATGATTTCGGTTATGGTGTGCAGATTGAGGGGTTCCACATAGGTATAATCCGCCATCTCCGGATCCGTCATGATGGTTGCGGGATTGGAATTGACGAGGACAATTTCGTAACCTAGTTTTCGAAGAGCCTTGCAGGCCTGAGTGCCCGAATAGTCAAATTCACAGGCTTGACCGATGATGATGGGGCCGGAGCCAATGATCATGACCTTATTGATGTCATCACGTCGCGGCATATTCCACTCCTTTGAACTGAGACAACAGATAATCGGAAAGCGTAAGTTATACTAATAACCGGATTCCAGGACAAGTGAAAATTGGACCAAGGGGTAATCGTTCAGTCATTCGGGGGACTCCCGGTATGTCATTGCGAGCGCGGCGAAGCAATCTCCTGCGGCTCAATATGGGGATTGTTTCGTCGTTTCTCTCCTCGCGATGACATACGCCGGGAGACGATCAGCCCTGCGAAACCGGAGCATTACACCAAGCCCTTACGCCCAGTGTCGGCCGGCGCTCCGGATCCTCCGGGATCGGGGTAGCAGACAGGGGATACGCTACCCGCTTCTGCATTCCCAACAGGAATGAGGACATTTGTCTCGAATTTCTTGGACACCAAGGCGCGGGGTGGTCTATGATCCTCATGCTGTGCGATCAGGAATATACGGATTCCTGAACTCCGGAATTAGTGTCACCAGAGTATCAGGCACAGGACTGCGAAAACCATACAGGAGAGAACCACATGACCGACAAGAAAGCGGATTTGGCCGGCCCGGGTATCGGTGATTACGCGGAACTGGAAAAGATACTGCCTCAGGACTACAACTCGCTACTATCCCCAAAGGAAACTCAGAATGCCCTCTTCGCGGCCAAGGATTACATTGAAGAAAACCTCTGCAAATCGCTCAACCTGATTCGTGTAGCGGTTCCTCTGATCGTGGACGTGGCTACCGGGGTGAACGACTTGCTCGATCGGGACGGTTCACGGACTCCCGTGCAGTTCCACATCTCGAACGACTACGACAAGAACCCGATTGACGCTCAGGTTGTGCAGGCAGCAACAAAATGGAAACGCATGGCCCTGAAACAACTTGACATGACTGTGGGGGAGGGCCTCCTCACGGATATGAAGGCCGTCCGAAAGGACTACTTCCTGGACCACGATCACAGCGCTTACGTGGATCAGTGGGACTGGGAACTGGTGATGACCGAAGATCAACGCAATCTACAATTCCTGAAAGGGGTGGTGGAAAAGATCTGGGAGGTCCTCAAAGGGGCCGAGACTCATGTGCAAAATCTTTACCCGCAACTGAAGACAGATAAGTATCCCGACCTGCCTGATAAGCTCAAGTTCATTCACGCTGAGGATATTCTCGACATGTACCCTGACCTGCCCAGGAAGCAGCGGGAGACGCGATTGGTCCAGGAATACCCTGCGGTTTTCATCTACGGCATCGGCTGGCCGCTCAAGGACGGCTATCCGCACGAAATGAGGGCCGCGGATTATGATGATTGGGTCGTGGAAACAACATCAGAGGACGGCAGACCCATGCACGGCCTCAACGGCGACATACTTTTGTGGAATCCCGTAACCCGACGCCGACATGAACTCACATCTATGGGTGTCCGAGTCACTGCCGAGACCCTCAGGAAGCAACTGGAGATGGCCGGCCAACTTGATTTCCTCAAGATGCCCTACCATCAGGCTATCGTGAACGACCATATCCCACTGAGCATCGGAGGCGGTATCGGACAGTCCCGCACATTCATGAGTCTACTCAAGAAGGCGCACCTGGGAGAAGTAAGCGTCTCCGTGTGGCCCAAGATACTCAAAGACATGTGCGCAAAGAAGAATATCCACGTCTTGGATTAGAAGTGGTTGCAAGACCAGGAAGAATTTGAAGAGTAATATTGGGAGGGCCTTTTTGCAAACTGCTCCGCGCAGGGCGATATGGCCACCTTGAGGTCTGGTTCCTTTTGCTCGAAGCACGGATACACCGTGCCGGCTCATTGGCCCCACGCCGAGTGGACCTCCCCAAAAACTCCTAACTATTGTAACAGCTTATAGCTCCATTAGCCGCTACACCATGCTTTTGGTTCCGCGACTCCGATCAGTGTCGCAAGACAGCCGGTCTATCATCAGAGCGCTAACGAAACCAGCCTCCCCTTCCTGGGCCTGCCGCGTTCGCAGACAAGAAGAACTACTATCGGAACTTCCGTGCCTCAACTTCGGGGCACACGATGCAGAAAAATGTTCGCCATCCTAGTGGATTACGCCCGTAGGGGCGTAGCATGCTACGCCCTCTTAGACTGTTGAATGCCTCCAACAGCGGCGCGGCAAGCTCCCGAAAGAGGCAGTCCAATCGGTCCGCAGAAGCGGATCGCTCTTGGTGTGATGGAATCCCCGGACAGGTCGCTGCCACGGGCGGCTTACACCAAACCGCTGTTCTGCCGCCCATTGACCGCAAGCGCAACAATTGGGTTTGAAGTCGGTAGACTTCGGCCGCCCCTGCAACACGCCAAAGTAACCAGGCAAGAGCGAGTGGTGGAACTCTTCAATACCTTGAAATGATTGAATCGTGACCTGATTTCTCATATGAACTCTTACTCTTACCGTTTGATCTTGACTGTCACGTTGTTCCGGTGGATAGTGGCGGCGACAACGGACTTCACAAATCCGCGGATACGCAATAACAATGGACAAAACGCTCCCGACATCACAGGTTGAACCTTTCGGCGGTATGGATGGAGATCGGGTTCTTCCGTCCAAAGGTGTCAGCGCTCACATGCTCGAGGATCAGTTACTTGTCTTCTTCGAGAGGACTCAAACTTTATACACCCTCAACGCTTCCGCGGCGGTTGTGTGGCTGTGCTGTGAGGACGGCATGAACCAGGTTGAGATTGTTCGATCGGTCGCGGAAACGTTTCGGATTTCCCCTGAGGCCGCTCAGGACGACGTGCATACTATCATAGAGGAATGGATATCTCTGGGCCTGGTAGCGAGAAGCGGAGCGGAGCCGGAGTATGAAGCCCCCTTTGGGTCTGAGGATTCTCCTTTGCCGGACGAGGACCGTTCAAGCATCGCGTCTACGCAGCGGTTTCGATGCGAATTCCATTTCCGGCTGGCCGGGCTCAAAGTGCTCGTGCGTATGCCCGGACCGGTGGAGGAAGCAAATGTTAGGCCGATTTTCTTACACCTTGAATCGGATGAGGAGGATTGCCAATCAGTGATCGAGGTGGTCTCGCGGCGCCACGGTTATGTTGTATTGCGTGATGGCGCAGAGATGGGAGAGTGCTCGCAACCCAATGAGCTTGGCCCGATCATCAGTCAGGGTGTGCTGGTGGCGGCGTACCGGCGCTGCGATTTTCTGATCGCGGTTCATGCGGCCGTGCTCGGAACGCGTGACGGATGCGTGGTGTTTCCGGGAATTTCCGGCATCGGCAAAACTACGCTGGCCGTGGGACTCATGAACGCTGGTTTTCGTTATTTCACTGATGAAGTGGCAATTGTGGAGCGAGGCTCAAATCGCATTATCCCGGTTCCTGTGGGCCTCCGTGTGAAAGAAGGTTCCTGGAAGATAGTCTCAAGTATGTTGGAACACTTTGCCGGCGTCTGGTACACGGTCGCTCAGAACGGCACGTCGATTCGGTACGCTGTCCCTGCGCCCGGGAGCTTCGCTTCCTCGCCGGAGGAAGGCAAGCCGGTAAAATGGTTGGTGTTTCCCACTTACTCTCCTCAGGGACCGGCGTCGCTTTCCCCGTTGAGCAGGATTGAGGCAATTCGCCGACTCCAGGCCGTGGGATATGAAATCCGTGACAGGCTCAACGGCCAAAAGGTGGGCGAACTTGTGGCATGGATAAAGCACGCTGAGTGTTGTGAAATGACCTTCCCGTCATTGTCGAGCGCGATCACAATGGTTCAGGGGCTGGTGGAATGAAAAACGTTGTCATTGGTCTTCCTTTGCCGATGTTTGGCGCCCGGCGACCAGTCTGAAGGTACCGATGATCTGCGTATTACGATCCTTTCAGAACAAAACAAATCGCTGAATCGGCTGTGGAAAGCATCCCGAAGCTTTCCAAGTCCGGAGGTCTGTTGAAGTGAATGAACGAGGTTCCAGCCTGGTGTTTCTGTGCGACGCTCTCACACCCTGGGCGAATGATCCACTCCCTGACGAGTTGAGCGAACGAATTTCTTCCGGCAAGGTGAACTGGGAAAGCGTGGTCGCGCTCGCCAACCAATACATGGTCATCACGACCCTCTATAGCAGGTTCAAACACAAGAACCTCGTTGATCTGCTGCCGGACGACCTGCGAGAGTACTTGCGCGAGTTGCACGGGCTCAACAAGGAGCGCAACAAAGGGATTCGAGCCCTGACCAAGAATGTTGTAAGTCGCCTGAATGAGGTTGGGGTTGAGCCTGTTCTGCTGAAAGGGGCGGCCTCCCTATTTGCCGACAAGGACGTTGATCTTGGCTCACGGATTATGGTTGACATCGACCTCCTCATCAGACACGAAGATGCAAAGACAGCAGTTGACAGTCTGTTGGCGGCAGGATTCGAGATCGCCGTCGATGAGATGGAAGTATATGATCACTGCCAGCATCTTCCGCCACTGGTTCATCCCTCGGTACCTGTCCCGGTTGAGCTTCACACTGAATTGCTCTCTCTCATGGAATCTCAAGTCCTGAAGGGTTCCCAGGCGTTCAAGAACTCAAAGGCCGGCGCGGATGAGGGACTCAGATTCCGACTGCTGTCGCCTTCCGATTCAATTCTTTATACTCTGCTCCATACTGAAATCCACCACGGGGGTTATTCATCCGGCGCTGTTCCCGTGAAGGGGTTGCACGATTACGCTACACTCGCCATCTCCCATGGCGATGACGTTAACTGGCCCTACCTCCGGTCCCTGATGAAAGAACACGGCTTGGAAGATGTGCTGAGATCGTACCTCTACACTGCCTGGAGGTTGTTCCGAGCCCCTATTCCACCAGGGTTTGCTCCCACACGCAGCAACAGGATGCACTTTCAGAGGCGCCTGATGCAAGTGCGTTTCAAATGGCTCAAGTTGATTACGGGCAGAGTTGCATATGTCAATTGGTTATTTTCCGCTTCCAGGATTCAGACTCGCTTTGGGCCCAGCGACAAGTTGCTCGGCCTTACAGCGGGACGGCTGCGATATATGTTGCATTTGTTGAGAAAATACGTGTTTGGGAACAAGAGAAGCAGGCTATGGGATCTCTTGATCCGCGGAAAGAAATAGAGAGGATTGTTCCTTGGCGAATTCCACGCGGCTCCTCATAGGGGTACAACGAGCAAGAAGAGGCTCCAAAATCGTTGGGAACGATCCGGGGGACGGCGGGGCGGTCATTTTATCGGTGTCCAGCCAACTGGTTCGTCCTAAGGGCCCGTCAAGAAATAACTGTTACATCTTACTGTAGGGGCGGACCTATGTGTCCGCCCTTTCCCACTAGGAGGCTGTCGCAAAACTTCCAAAGCATACGAAATCGAGTTAAGGTACGGTGGCGGGTGGCCCGGACGTGACACGTCCGGGTCGCTGAGCGACAAGAGGATCGACTGAGATGGAGCCGACTGCAAGCGGCCTTTTTTGGAATAATGGCGCCGATCGTGGAGGACCTTTTGTTCCTTCGGAACCCAGACGCGGTGGCGTCTGGGCCACCCATGGTTGAACCGTTCGAGCAATGTAAGCGGTTTTGCGACAGGCTCCTAGTGTGTGCCTTGCATTTGGGCAGACACGCAGGTCTGCCCCTACAATCGGCCCAGCATCGTTTTGCTACGTTTATTTTGTGACGCGTCCTAAGTTGACCGACCGGTTGACAAATCAAGAAAACCAGTCAATAATTAACTCGGGTATCAAACTCTCCGGCTTTATGAGCAAGAGCTGCCTACTCATATGATTAAGCGGCCTGGAGAATGCACGATCATAGCCCCGCTCTTGAATCTGCTATCCTAAGGTGGACATAATCCCGGGTCGAATCTTATTACATACACACCTCTTTCACGTTCCACCTATAAGCACTCAGTACAAACCGGCTGGTCACATCTAGGGTCACTCTCGCCATAGATGTGCTTATACCGCCTATTGCAGCACTGACTGCCATCATCTACGACTGCGCCGGGGGGTGCATCTCCGCACGTACTACAGCAGGCGGCTGTTGCGCTGGTTCCCACACCGCCTACTGACAACAATACTGCTAAGGTCGGCGCCGTGTATGCTGCAAATCGACCGCAACGCAACAGGAATGCACGTCTTTCCTCTTGTTCGTCGCCCCTGATCTTAGATGCAGCGATCTCACTAACCTCCAATGTCTGGTCCCTCATTACTCCCTCCTGCAAATCTTGCACGTTCCCACATGCCTACTTCCACTATTATGGATATACGAGTCGTGCGCGATTTGTCAATATGTTCTTCGTAACCGTTCACCGGGAACCGTACAAGCTCCCGGAATTACGTATGGGGGAGGTTTGGAGGGGGAGATGAGTCTCCCCCTCCATTCTCACCGGGCGCAGAACCGCTTCAAGCCCGGTGAACCATTAC